>ENA-OQCV01000501-OQCV01000501.1-human-gut-metagenome-genome-assembly--contig:-NODE-501-length-10524-cov-2.254977_pt1 | contig 10524 bp, 15 predicted proteins | sample MGYA00242766_ERZ504592 | MGnify/ENA primary metagenome ERZ504592 (study PRJEB26092, sample SAMD00036315) | human gut metagenome | host: Homo sapiens | study: EMG produced TPA metagenomics assembly of...
CCCTGATTGGCAGGTATGTCGGTTACCTGACCGAAATAACTGGTGGACCAGTTATTGCATACTCCTTCAATGCCACTTTGAAAGAAAAGAATGAAGCTGAGCAGCAGCAGGCTGCTTTCTTTCAGCAGGCCTAATCCTTCCTTTACAGGAAACCCCTGCGCTTGTTTGGGTGCGGGAAAACGTATGGGGATGCAGAACAATATACCTGCCAGCATAATGATGCCTATACCTTGCAGGGTGGTTTCAAAAGAGTAATGCTCGGACAGGATTCCCAAAAGGCTTGGTATGCCAAGCGCTCCCAACCCGTAGAACACTCCCAGGAAGCTGATCCGGGAGCCTTTTTCGGATTCTCCGGAGATGTCGGAAACCAAGGCGTTGGTTTCACCGTTAAGGATGCCGCCGCCCAGACCTATGCCTACGATGGAGATTTGAAGGAGCGGGATGCTTTCGAAAAATATCAGTCCTTCCAATCCCGATAATACGATGATGCAACTGGGCACCAACAATGCCTTTGTGTCCGAAACGGTCCGCAATAGGACCGAAAATCAACGAACCGGCCAGCATGCCGATGGGAAGAAAGGTTACCAGTGACGTAGTTTGCAGTCCGCTTAATTCCAGTTTTGTGACGAGAGAAGGCAGTACCGAACCCAATGTAATCATTGAAACACCGAAAAAACACATTCCGATGCACGCTGCCGTGAACACAAGATTCTTATGATAACCGCTATTCATACAAATGATTTTTTTTGATGGTAGGAATATTTTGTTGTGTCTTTCCATATTATATACAAAGTTATGAATTTATTTCAATCGCTATGCTTCCGGTATTATAAATTTGCATGTAGAATATGTAATCGGACTCTGAAATGTATTTGTTGACGAATATGTGCCTCTTCCATGGCAGTTGTTAACATATCTAATCCGTTTTCTATTAGTAAAAATCGAAGAAAAGTTTTACTTTTGTTTCTAAATAACATAGGCTTATGAGTGCGACTCCTCTTTATAATGAATTTCCTTCTTTCCTGAAACGTTATTTTCCGTATAAGGTACAGAAAATTTCGTTGAATGCCGGGTTTACCTGTCCCAACCGTGACGGGAGCAAGGGGGTACGGCGGCTGTACCTACTGCAATAACCAGACTTTCAATCCCGACTACTGCCGTACCGAGAAGCCGATAGCCCTGCAACTGGAAGAAGGAAAGCGTTTCTTTGCGCATAAATATCCCGAAATGAAGTATCTGGCATATTTTCAGGCTTACACCAATACGTACGGAGAACTGGAGTCCTTGAAGCGGAAATATGAAGAGGCATTGGCGGTAGACGGAGTGGTGGGGCTGGTTATCGGTACACGTCCCGACTGCATGCCCGATGATTTGCTGCGGTATCTGGAAAATCTCAACAAGCATACTTTCCTTTTGGTGGAATACGGTATTGAGAGTACTCGCGACGAGACACTCCGCCGCATTAACCGCGGGCATACTTTTCAAGTTACCGTCAATGCGGTGGAGCGTACGGCTGCTTGCGGAATACTGAGCCGCGGACATGTAATTCTGGGCTGCCGGGCGAGACTCACCGCAGTATCGTGGCACAGGCGAAGGACCTGTCGCGTTTACCGCTTACTACGCTGAAAATGCATCAGTTGCAATTGATACGCGGCACCCGTATGGCTTTGGAATATGAACGGAATCCCGAAGACTTCCATCTTTTCAATGTCGATGAATATGTTGACCTCGTGGTGGACTATGTAGAGCATCTCCGTCCGGATATTGTTCTGGAACGCTTCGTCTCCCAATCTCCCAAAGAGCTGCTTATTGCACCCGACTGGGGACTGAAAAATTATGAGTTTAACCACCGGGTGCAAAAAGAATGAAGGAACTTGACGCATATCAAGGAAAGAAGTATGAAATGTGAGAAAAAGAATTATTTTTGCCGCAACTTTAAATGTGGAATCAATCTAAATAAAGATACAGTTATGAACCCAAAAACAGTGATAAAAGGAAAAATCCACTACGTGGGAGTGAATGACCGCAATAAGCATTTGTTTGAAGGCATGTGGCCGTTGCCGTACGGGGTTTCCTACAACTCTTACCTGATAGATGATGAGACGGTCGCTTTGGTCGATACGGTAGACATCTGCTACTTCGAGGTGTATCTGCGCAAGATAAAGAGCATTATCGGCGAGCGACCCCATCCAGTATCTCATCATCAACCATATGGAGCCGGACCATTCGGGCTCTATCCGCCTGATAAAGCAGCATTATCCCGACATCATCATCGTGGGCAACAAGCAGACCTTCGGCATGATAGAGGGCTTTTATGGCGTGACGGGCGAACAGTACATGGTGAAGGACGAGGATTTTCTGGCTTTGGGGCATCATAAGCTCCGTTTCTATATGACCCCCTGATGGTGCACTGGCCCGAGACGATGATGACTTTTGACGAAACGGAAGGAGTCCTTTTCGCCGGTGACGGCTTCGGCTGTTTCGGTACGTTGGACGGCGGGTTCCTGGATACGCGCATCAATCTGGACAGATACTGGGACGAGATGGTGCGCTACTATTCCAACATCGTGGGCAAGTACGGCTCTCCGGTGCAGAAGGCACTTGCCAAGCTGGGCGGTCTGCCCATTTCCACCATCTGCTCCACGCACGGGCCGGTGTGGACGGAAAACATAGCCAAGGTTATCGGCATCTACGACAAGTTGAGCCGCTACGCCGCTGACGAAGGTGTGGTCATTGCTTACGGTTCCATGTACGGCAACACGGAGCAGATGGCGGAAGCCATTGCGGCGGAACTTTCTGCACAGGGCATCAGGAACATCGTGATGCACAATGTGAGCAAGAGCAATCCTTCTTATATCATTGCCGACATATTCAAGTATCGCGGACTTATCATCGGCAGCCCCACCTACAGCAACCAGATTTATCCTGAGATAGAATCCTTGCTCTCCAAGATTCTGGTACGCGAAGTGAAGGGACGCTATCTGGGATACTTCGGCTCCTTCTGCTGGGCGGGTGCCGCCGTGAAGCGCATGGGCGAGTTTGCCGAAAAGAGCAAGTTCGAGATTGTGGGCGACCCGGTAGAGATGAAGCAGGCCATGAAGGACATTACTTACGAACAATGCGAAAACCTGGCACGTGCCATGGCAGAGCGTTTGAAGAAGGATAGGAAGTAGTTGAAAATTACCCCTAATTTATTAACCTAATAAAACAATCACAATGAGACTAATCATTCAACCGGATTATCAATCCGTATCAAAGTGGGCGGCACATTATGTGGCTGCCAAAATCAAGGCCGCTAATCCGACACCTGAAAAACCGTTTGTATTGGGATGCCCCACCGGTTCTTCTCCGTTGGGCATGTACAAGGAACTTATCGACCTGAACAAGAAAGGCATCGTGTCTTTCCAGAACGTAGTGACTTTCAATATGGACGAGTATGTAGGTTTGCCCAAGGAACATCCCGAAAGCTACTATTCCTTTATGTGGAACAACTTCTTCAGCCATATAGACATCAAGCCGGAGAACACCAATATCCTGAACGGCAACGCTGCCGACCTGGATGCCGAGTGTGCACGCTATGAAGAGAAAATCAAGTCCTACGGTGGCATCGACCTCTTCATGGGCGGTATCGGCCCCGACGGACATATCGCTTTCAACGAGCCGGGTTCTTCCCTTTCGTCACGCACCCGCCAGAAGACATTGACTACCGATACCATCATTGCCAACTCCCGTTTCTTTGACAACGACGTGAACAAGGTGCCCAAGACTGCCCTGACCGTCGGTGTGGGTACTGTGCTTAGCGCCCGCGAGGTAATGATTATCGTAAACGGACACAACAAGGCACGTGCCCTCTATCATGCAGTCGAGGGTCCCGTGATGCAGATGTGGACTATCAGCGCCTTGCAGATGCACGAAAAGGGTATCATCGTTTGTGACGATGCGGCCACCGAAGAATTGAAGGTGGGTACTTACCGCTACTTCAAGGATATTGAGGCAGAGCACCTGGATGCGGAAAGCTTGCTGAAATAAGCAAACTAATAAAAGTTTTGCAATTCCACCCTCACCACCCTCACCGCTTGTCTGCATCTGCTTGTTCATCGGTGTTTCAGGGGTGAGTGAGAGCAATTTAAAAGGGTGAGGGCAAATTTTGCCCTCACCCTTTTTGTTCTCCTGATTTTGGTTGACTGTTTTCAGGACAGGGCGTTATGTGATGAAAACGGGCTCTGCTCCGCTGTAAGGCTTTGGGTGCCAATGTTAAAGATACCAAATACTCACTGCAAAACCAGTGCATCGTTTTTGCAGTGCCGCTGCAACATAGATGCAGTGCCACTGCAACTGTTTTGCAGTGCTACTGCAACGCCTTTGCAGTGTTACTGCAAAAGATGTGCAGTAGGTTTGCAGTGAGGGCTTGTGATGAAAAAGCCATGGGCGTGCTTTCTTTTTTGCGGAATATGTGCTATCTTTGTCATACTTGTAATTTAAACAGTAGCAGCTATGGAATTGAGTGGCAGACGCTATCCGATAGGGATACAGAATTTTGAGCAACTGCGTACGCGGAATTGTGTGTATGTGGATAAGACGGAGCTGGTGTACAAATTGGTGAATACAGACCAAATTTAATTTCTTCAGCCGCCCCCGTCGGTTTGGCAAAAGCTTGCTCGTGTCTACGCTGGAGGCCTATTTCCAGGGGAAAAAGGAACTTTTCGAAGGGCTGGCTATGGAACGTCTGGAGCAGGAATGGGAGGTTTGCCCGGTGCTGCACGTTGATTTCAGCTTGACGAAATATACTGAGCTGCGTGACTTGACGGGGCAATTGAATTTGTTTTTATCTCGTTGGGAAGAAATTTACGGAAAAAAGGAAGAGGAAGAGGGGGCGGCAGAGCGTCTGCAAGGCATCATCCTGCGTGCCTACGCCAAGACCGGAAAGCCGGTTGTAGTGCTGATTGACGAGTACGATGCTCCTCTGCTTGACAGTAATTCCGATGCCCTTTTGCAACAACAGCTTCGCAACGAGATGCGCAAGTTCTTCAGTCCTCTCAAGGGGCTGGGGCAATATCTCCGTTTTCTTTTTATCACGGGTATCAGCAAGTTCAGCCAGCTGAGCATCTTCAGCGAACTGAACAATTTGCAAAATATCAGTATGCGCGATGACTTCAGTGCCCTCTGCGGCATCACCGAGGAGGAACTGCTGACGCAGTTGAAACCCGATATTGAGCGGATGGCCGAGGCTAATGATGAGACTTACGAGGAGGCATGCTTGCATTTGAAGCGGCAATATGACGGTTATCATTTCAGTAAGGCTTGTGCGGATATTTACAACCCGTTCAGCCTGTTCAATGCTTTCAATTCCAAAGAATACAAGAACTATTGGTTCTCCACGGGCACGCCTACTTTCCTGATAGATATTCTGCGCCATGCAGACTTCGATGTGCGTGCGCTGGAAGGTGTTGAGGCTACCGATGAGCAGTTTGATGCGCCTACGGAACAGATAACGAGTCCCATCCCGGTGCTCTACCAGAGCGGTTATCTGACCATTAAGGGCTATGACCGTAATTTCCAAATCTATCGTTTGGCCTATCCCAACGGTGAGGTCCGTAAAGGGTTCATTGAATCCCTGCTTCCCTCTTACGTGCACTTGCCTGCCCAGAACAACACCTTCTACGTCGTCTCTTTCCTTCGCGACCTGATGAAGGGTGATGTGGATAGCTGCCTGGAGCGTACCCGTTCCTTCTTTGCCTCCATTCCCAATGATTTTGGAGAACAAGACCGAAAAGCATTATCAGACCATTTTCTATTTGTTGTTCCGGTTGATGGGGCAATATGTGGAGTCGGAAGTGAAGAGTTCCGTAGGCCGTGCGGATGTGGTGGTGCAGTTGCAGGATGTCGTTTATGTCTTCGAGTTCAAATACGACGGTACCCCGGAAGAGGCGTTGGCTCAGATTGACAGCAAGCAGTATGCCATCCCTTACCGGGCGGACGGCAGGCGTGTGGTCAAGATTGGTGTGAATTTTGACAGTGCCACGCGGACGATTGGCGGGTGGAAAATAGCTAAAGCGGATTAGAAACTCTTGTAAGTATGCTTATGCCATATTTTTATGGTTTTCTCGTTTTTCTTCAAGTATTTTTATCTGCTGCGCAATGGTATCTTACCATTTCTTATCAGGCGAGCACGGTAAGAAGATGATTAAGATTGGTGTCCCTTGTGAAAAAAATGCTTAACTTTGGGGCGGATTAGTATTAGACACACCACATGGACGAGAAAAGAGAGAGACGACAAATGCTATTGACATGCGTTGCTATAGGGATTATTGCAGCAATAATTACCGGTTGGTTCTTGTATCAGAACCGGATGGAGTTCTGGAAAACGCAGGCACGGAGTACTTTTCGTGTGGCTTTGGGAGAGGAGTTGCAGAAAAGAAATATGGAGATACCTTTCTATGTGGAGGAGAATATTGACTTATCCATCATGGATGCCAATGACCGAAAGAAGGAACTGATAAAGGTATCTATGATAAGTAAATATGGAGAAAAAAGGTTTCATCATACCTTATGAAAAGCATATTCATAATATAGAGCGTCCTTCTGATTGGAGGTTAATACGTTCGATTGTACTTGAAGACCACCCTTTGATTGCCGACTCCTTGAACTTGCTGTGGAAGGAATTGTTGGGGCAGATTGAGTATCCCGGAAAAACGGTAGTACGCATATCTGTGACGGATTGGTGGGAGCATGAGGCTTGTAGTTATTCCGAAGACTCTCTTTATTTGTCAAAATCGGATAGTTTGGATACTCATTATTTAGGATATAGATGCGAAGTGGGTGTCACCGGATACCTTTATGGTCCTTGGTGGATGATTTTTTCTTGGAAGGATATGTTTTTGCTGGGTGCTTTGATTGTCTGTTGCACTTTGCTGTACTTTGTGCACGACTATATGAGTCGGATTTATCATCGTCTTTTTGTCAAGGAAATATCTGTCGTTGTAGAAAAGGAAGTTCCGGTAATTGTCTGCCATGAAAGTCAATTACATATTTATCGGTTGGAGGATGGATTACGTTTTGATGCTGATTTGGATATGTTGAAAAACGGTGATTTGTGTGTGAAGTTGACTCCACTATCGGCCAAATTGCTGCGAGGTTTTTTGGATGCCAAAGACTTCAAACTGTCTAATGATGAAATTCTGAATCTACTATGGCCGGATGGTAACGGTACTTTGAATAATCTGCATACAAATATCAAAAGATTACGTGGATATTTATCTCGAATTTCAAATTATAAGATAGAAAATAAAAACTTCAGTTACCAATTCAAAAAATCCCCATTTCATCGAAGAAATCCCAGAGTAAGTAGTCTCTCTACAATAGGCTGGCAATAACTGACAATGCCTGTTTTTACTTGATTGTCAGTTATTGTCAGCCCGAAAATTTTGGATGAAGCTTTTGTTTTCTACACCTTTGTCACCATCATTCAAATTGCAGTTATTAATATGAAAAACATGAAAAAGAAAATCTTATTTATTGGTTTGTTTTTGGTAGCAGTCGTCGCATCCTTTCGATTAAATACCAAATGTAAAAAATTAGAGTACTTGATATTGGAGAATATAGAAGCTTTGGCATCCGGAGAATCGGGGAACGATTATAGATGTGCTGGCGTTGGTTCTGTGGATTGTCCGATCAATCATAGTAAGGTACAATATGTAGCAACGAAATATAGCTTTGAAGAACTTTATTAACATATTGTTCTTGTTCATTGCTTTAACGGCATGTACCTCTACTCCCCACTGTGAAGGATTGTCTTATACAGATTTCTCGCAAACGCGGGAACTGAAAGGAACAGTTATTCCGCTGGATACAGCTTTGTTCCGTTACCCTTTCCGTATTCGGATACAGGGAGATAAGGCTGTGGTGATGGATTTGCATGGGACAGACTATTTCTGTCATGCTTTCAGTTATCCGGAATTTCACTACATATCCTCTTTCGGCAAGCGGGGAGAATCTCCCGATGAGCAGATTTCTGTCGAAAATATCCGGTGGTATGGGGAATCTTTGTGGTCTCTCGATGCCAACAAGTCTGAATTAACTCGGTTTGGTTGTGATTTATCCGGTGATTCACTGTTTCGTCAAGAAGCAGTGAACCTGGATAAAGATATTCTTCGGGCTTTGGACTTTGTGATGGTGGATGATTCTACCTTTATTATTCCCGATTATTCGGGAGACAACCGTTTTTGTCGGGTGAACAGGCAAGGCGACTGTTGTATAAAATGGGGGCAATCCTTTCTTCCAATGAGGATGCCATGAAGCATGCTCGTCCTGCATTGGCGCAGGCATGGCGCAGCTTCATCGATTACAATTCCCCGAAACGGAGTGCTGGCGGCGGTCACCCAACTGGGCGAAGTGCTTGAAGTCTTTAACTTGAAAGACAGCACGCACGTGGTACGTATCGGGCCTCATGGCGAGCCGGAATTCAAATTGTCAGAAGGTTATGGCATTCCTACGGGCATCATGGGCTTCAGCGATGTGCAAGTGACGGACAGTGCCATTTATGCCGTCTTTCACGGACGTTCTTTTAAAGAAATAGCCCAGAATGCACGGTAAAAGCATCCAGTGATGGTGGACAATATATTTATGTATTCAACCTGAAAGGAGAACCTCTCTGTAAATATGTACTCGACCATTGTATCTATGGCATCTCTGTAAATGAGCAAAAAGGGACGATTCTTGCTACGGATGTAAACAAGGATGAACCGATAATAGAGTATACAATGAAATAAAAGAAAAATATAAATAGGAATGGAGAGGAACGGATGGCAAACGTCTTGTTGGTGCATGATGAGCCGTCCGTTCCATAACCCACCCAGAAAGGAGGTCGAGGCAAAGATACGGATTTGGATTGAATAAGCAAAATGTATGCTTTTCCATTGAAAGGATAGATATGGAAGACAAAACAAAATATTATTGATTAAGAAAAATAAAGAAAACAATGAAAAAGATAATGAAAATAGCTTTTGTTGCAGCATTTGCGGCAGTGGCAGGATATGGTGTTTATGCTAACCAACAATCGGAAGCTATGTCTGATTTGATGTTGGCTAATGTGGAAGCGTTGGCAGGTAGTGAAATATCGAATCCAGGTTGTGACCCCAGTTGGGATAGAGAATGTTGTGTTTGCTTTAATGTACATCATACATATGCGTATGCTAATGGTAAAAACTAGTTGTGAAACTCGAAAGGAATTGTCATTATTAGTGGAATTTGACAGCTTAATGGTTGCTTAAAGACTATAAATAGAGCACTGTAGAATATTTATAAAATTCGTTGGATTATGTAACTATTTTGCGGTGCTCGCTAATAAAAAATTAGTATATAATGAAAACATATTATTATTTGCTTATACTTTTTTTCTTGTACGGCTGTGCAAATGAGAAAAATCAGAATGTAGAATATGTGAGTGCAACTTATGAGTTGCTGGATGATGAAATAGCAACTACCATGCCGGGAACCTTACGCGTAGCCGGTGATTTTTTGGTGTGGGAGGACCCTTTTGCGCGCGACTATTTTGTACATGTGCACGAAAAAGAGACCGGTCGTAAAGTGGGAGTGATGGGAAAGGTAGGAGAAGGTCCGCGTGAATTTATCACAGGAGGTATAAATGGCTCATGTATCGACAATCGTTTTTTTGGCCGTGGATGCTAATGGAAAGACGCGTGGCTTCTTGTCTCTTGATAGCTTGTCGCAAGGTAAAGATGCGTTTATTCCTATGACGGAAGAGGAACGGTTATCGCGTCCTGCCATGGCTGAATATGCCAAGAATGTGTATATTGGAATTGCGGATGCTGGTGCGGAACATTGTTTTGAAACCCTATTGCATGGGCAGACTTCTTCGTTTGGCAATTATCCCATTCCGCAGGTGAAACAATATTTAGGGGGAGAGAGAGGATATAATGCATCTCGTGGAGTATTTGTCTGTTCTTGTTATGATTTCCCTTATTTAGCATTGTATCAGCAGGGTGAGGATGAATTTTCATTTGTATGGGAATGGCGAACGGATGGTGACGAATACGAGATTCGGAACAATGAGGTGATTTTTGACCGCAGGGTAAAAGGTGTCCGGGGACTCTGTATGAGTAAGGATTTTATTATTACATTGCAACGAGACCGTAGTAAAGATGATACGGATGAATCTACAGTGGGAAGGGATGCAAGCAAATGCCCTCGTACTGTTTTCTTGTATGATTATGATGGAAATTTAGTGAAGATTGTTGATTTGGGTATTCCCGTAATGCGTATAGCATCTGAAGAACAGAGTAATACGTTGTATGCCATAGGGGTGAATCCGGATTTGTCTTGGTGAAATATGAATTATAAGATAGGGCATTTAATCGTTATTTGCGTTGCACTACTTCTTTGTGTGGCTTGTGGGGTAACAGCGTAATGCTGTGGCTGTCGTCTATAAAGAATCATTTTCCTATAGATACAATGCTTCCTATTAAGACATATCGGCAGAAGAATTTGGTACGTCCCGCTCGGATG
>ENA-OQCV01000502-OQCV01000502.1-human-gut-metagenome-genome-assembly--contig:-NODE-502-length-10512-cov-2.864227_pt1 | contig 10512 bp, 15 predicted proteins | sample MGYA00242766_ERZ504592 | MGnify/ENA primary metagenome ERZ504592 (study PRJEB26092, sample SAMD00036315) | human gut metagenome | host: Homo sapiens | study: EMG produced TPA metagenomics assembly of...
CAGAAAATGTAAAAAAGTGTGTTTATTCTGTGGACAAATGCTTTTGTAAAATGTTACAATAGGTTCTGTTCTTTCCCGTCCCACGCACGGACGGGATGTTTTATCTGAATCAGGAGGTTCCTCATGTTAGAAAACATCTTTCATCTGAAGGAGAACCACACCGATGTCAAGACCGAGATCATGGCAGGTATCACCACCTTCATGACCATGGCTTACATCCTTGCGGTCAATCCCAACATCCTTTCTGCTTCCGCATGGATTCGGAAGCCGTTCTGATCGCCACCGCGCTGGCATCCTTTGTTGGCACTGCGCTTATGGCTCTGCTTGCCAACTATCCGTTTGCACTGGCACCCGGCATGGGCCTGAACGCCTACTTCTCCTACACGGTCGTTCTCACCATGGGCTACAGCTGGCAGTTGGCCCTGATGGCCGTCTTTGTAGAGGGCATCATCTTCATCGTGCTGTCCCTCACCAATGTCCGTGAGGGCATCTTCAATGCCATCCCATGACCCTGAAGAGCGCCGTCAGCGTGGGCATCGGCCTGTTCGTTGCTTTCGTTGGCCTGCAGAACGCAAAACTGATCGTCAACAGCGATTCCACCCTCGTCACCTACCAGCACTTCAAGGGCGAGACCTTCTCCAGCGTGGGCATGGGCGCGATCCTTGCCCTGTTGGGTATCGTGATCACCGCCATCCTGCTGGTAAAGAAGGTCAAGGGCGGCATCCTGTACGGCATTCTTATCACCTGGGTGCTGGGCATCCTCTGCGAGATCGCCGGCATCTATGTTCCCAACCCCGACGCAGGCATGTACTCCGTCATTCCCACCGCTTTTGTCAGCTTCGACTTCTCCGCGCTGGGCAAGACCTTCGGTCAGGTATTCAAGACCGATTTCTCCGGCGTTGGCATCCTGAACTTCTTCGCCGTCATGTTCTCCTTCCTGTTCGTTGACCTGTTCGATACTCTGGGCACCCTGATCGGTGTTGCCTCCAAGGCCGACATGCTGGACGAGGACGGCAAGCTGCCCCACATCAAGGGCGCACTGATGGCCGACTCCATCGCCACCTGCGCAGGCGCTGTGCTGGGCACTTCCACCACCACCACCTTCGTCGAGAGTGCTTCCGGCGTTACCGAGGGCGGCCGCACCGGTCTGACCGCTATGACCACCGGCATCCTGTTCCTGCTGGCAACCATCTTCAGCCCTCTGTTCCTCACCATCCCGTCCTTTGCAACGGCTCCGGCCCTGATCATCGTGGGCTTCTACATGATGGGTTCCGCCGTCAAGATCGACTTCAATGATCCCAGCGAGGGCATCCCCGCCTTCCTGACCATTCTGGCCATGCCCACCGCTTACAGCATTTCCGAGGGCATCGCCATCGGCGTGATCTCCTGGACCCTGATCAATCTGGTCACCGGCAAGGCCAAGGAAAAGAAGATCAGCCCCCTGATGTATGTGCTGACCGTGCTGTTCATCCTCAAGTACGTGTTCCTCTAAGCCGCTGATCTTACCGCAAGCAAAAAATGCTCCCGTCCATCATCAGGACGGGAGCTTTTCTGCTTCCTGTGATCCGGAACAGCCTGCGCATTCGCTCCGGGCTGTCCGGCGTGGAACTATTCTTTTTTGAGCAATCGGGGTTATTTGCGCCGCGGGTGGATATGCACTTCCGGGATAGCCACGTTATCATAGTGGATCGGCTTATCTGCCGCCGGAGTGCCGTCCGCATCCGTATGATGTGCCACCTTGCCGGTATGGATTTCCGGCAAGGCCACGGTTTCTTCCTCATGGGGATGCTCCCGCTTTTTTCCGAGCCACGTTTTCAGATGGTGATAAAGCGACATTGCACGTCTCCTTTCCCGGTGCGGAAGCCCGCCCGAACTGTAAAGATCAGCTTCAGATAAAATTGATGAACACCGTAATGACCAGACTGTTCAGAAAGTCCGCAAACAGACTGCCCACCAGCGGGATCAGCAGATACGCCTTGACCGAGGGCGAATATTTATCGCAGATGGCCTGCATGTTGGCCATAGCGTTGGGCGTTGCGCCCATGCCAAAGCCGCAGGTGCCGGATACGATCACCGCCGCGTCGTAATCGCGGCCCATGATGTTGAACACTACCAGCACCACATACAGGATCATGAACAGGGTCTGCCCAGCCAGCAGCACGATCAGCGGCAGGGCCAGCTCTGCCAGCTGCCACAGCTTCAGGGTGATCATGGCCATACCCAGGAACAACGAAAGGCAGATGCCGCCAATGTCATTGATCTCGCCCATATACACGGTGTAGCCGCCGCCATACTCACCCACATTGCGGATGATGGCCGCCGCGATCATGGCACCGATATAGATGGGGAAGGTCATGCCCGTCAGGCTCAGAAGTCTGGACAGCACCGTGCCGATGCCCATGGCGACGATCAACTGGAAGCTTGCCGCCGGGTACATGGTGGTGTGGCGCTCGTGCTTCATTTCTTCTTCCACCAGCAGGCTGTCATCCTCCGGTACCACCGTGGCCAGCAGGTTGTGCCGCTCAATGAGCATCTTACCGATGGGGCCACCCATCATGCTGCCTGCAATCAGGCCATAGGTGGCCGCTGCCGTACACAGGGTGGTGGCCCCCTGAATGCCAAAGTCCTCCAGCACCGGGCCAAAGGCACCGGCGGTGCCGTGACCGCCCACCATGGGGATGGAGCCGGTGCAAAGGCCCACCAGCGCATCCACGCCCAGCAGCTTTGCCAGTCCCACGGCCACAAAGTTCTGGCTGACGATCAGCACGATGACCACGCCCAGAAACACGATCATCGCTCTTCCGCCGCTTTTCAGCACCTTGAGGTTTTGCCTGGAAACCCCACCGAGGTGAAAAATCATCACCATGCAGACTTCCTTTAGAATATCATCAAATGCAAACTCGGCAACGCCGGTCACATAGCACACACAGGTAAAAATGGCGAACAGCACGCCGCCAATGACCGGAGCCGGAATGCAGAAACGTTCCAGCACCTGCACCCTTGCCCGCAAAAATTTGCCCAGCATCAGCACCAGCACAGCAACGGCCAGTGTCTGATACATATCCAATTCGATCTTCATTGCTCTACTTTCCCTCAGTTCCCAGCCGCTTCATCGACCGTAATTCCTGCCGCCTTATAATATGCGGCCGCACCCGCATGGAACGGGATGCCAACGCCCTCTACTGCGTTTTCCTCCGGGTCCAGCGGGATGCCCAGCTGCTCTTCCAGCCCTTCCCGGCTGGAGAACAGAAGCTGTGTCAGCTGCCGCACCTGCTTTGCAGGCAGCGCGTTGCTGGCCAGCAGAACGGCTTTCACGCCCACCGTCTGCACCTTTTCCGTCTGTCCGGGATAGGTGCCTGCCGGCAGCGTAACGCTGCTGTAGGCGCTGTAAGCGCTCTGCAGACGCTGTGCTGCCGCACCGTCCACGTTCAGCAGCCGGATGCCGCACTCGCCTGCCAGAGCGGTCAGCACCGGGCTGGGCGCGCCCACTGTCATAAAGATGGCATCCACCCTGCCCGCCTTCAGCTGGGCAGCGGCATCCTCATAGTTCAGGTTTACCATGCTCACCATCTTGTCGTTCAGACCATAGGCAGATAAGATCTGCCGCGCGTTCTGCTCCGAACCAGATTCCTCCGCGCCAATGCTCACCGTCCTGCCATGCAGGTCCTCAATGGACTGGATGTCGGAATCCGCCCGCACCACCACCTGACAGGTCTCGGTGTACAGCGCCGCCACGGCACCAAAGCCCCGGCTTTCCTCCTCGTCGGCAAAGATGCCGGTCTGGTCATAGGCATCCTGCACAAGGTCTGCCTGTGCAATGGCCAGCTGCAGGTATTCGCCGGCCAGCAGACGCAGGTTCGCTGCGGAACCGGCGGTAGCCTTCAGCTCCACCTGCCCGTTATCCGTCTCATTTTCCAATGCTGCGAACCGCTCACCGAACTCCCGGTAGATGCCGCCCTCGCCAGCCACGCCGAAGCGTAGCCGTTTAACGGTCTCCACCGACGAGCATCCGCTCAGCAGCGCTGCTGCCAGCAAAGCTCCGGCCAGCACCGCCGCGAGCCATTTCTTTTTCAAGATCACCACTCCTCTTCCTGCCGCCGCAGTGCGGCAGAGCTTTTATCCTAAATTATACGCACATTGCGGATGAAATGCAATCACCTGCTGCAGAAAAGGAATGCACTTACCCTCCGAACAGCCCGAAGAAGCTGGTATGGGTCACCCCCAGCACAAGGAACAGTGCGATCAGTGCAAACAGCACTCCGATGATAATATCCATCTGGTGCACGGTCAGCGGAAAATGATCATACATCTTTTCTTTCGCATTCACAAAGTTTTTGTCGCCGTTGTTGAGTCAGGCTCTTTTTTCCTTCCTCAAAATCCACCTTCTGCGCGGCCAACTTCTGCCTGCTCCTGTGCAAGCTGTTCTTCCCGGGCCGCAAGGGCAGCTTCCCGCCGGGCAAGCTCCTCTGTGAACTGCTCCCTTGTTCGGTTTTCCTGTGCCATAACGTACCTCCTGATGGTGCTTTTTATTATAATACCACACAAATGCCAAAATTAAAAAAAAGCGGGCCGTCTGCCCAAAAAGCAGACGACCCACAGAAAAAAGCTCTTACTTCTTTGCCAGATACTTGCGGATATCGATAGCCACAGCCACGATAATGACCAGGCCCTGAACGATGTAGGTGTAGGAGGAGTTCACGTTCATGAACTGCAGCGCCACCTTCATCAGCTCAAAGACCAGAACGCCGACCAGAACGCCGGGCACAGTGCCGACACCGCCGGTGGTGGAAACACCGCCGATGGTGCAGGCTGCGATGGCGTCCAGCTCATAGCCCTGTGCGGTGTTGACGGATGCGCCGCCGGACTTTGCAGCCAGCAGGCAGCCTGCCAGACCGAACATGCAGGAAGCCAGGATGTAGATGCGGATCTTGGTGGCGTTGACGTTGACACCGGCCACCTCAGCAGCAGCTTCGTTGCCGCCGATGGCGTACATGTACTTGCCGTGACGGGTCTTGTTGTACAGGAACCAGAAGCACCCGGCCACGATCAGAGCGATCCAGATCAGCACAGGCACACCGATGATGGTGTTGGAGGCCAGAGAGGTGAAGTTTTTGGTTCAAAGAGCCGATGGGGGTACCGCCGGTGTACACCAGGCAGATACCGTAGACCACCTGCTGCATACCCAAGGTAGCAATGAAGGGCTGCACCTTCAGGTAGCTGACCACCAGTCCGTTGCACAGACCCACGATGGCGCAGATGGCAATGACCAGAATGAACACCACGGGGTGGACAGGGTGGGCATATTGGGGCTAGAACTTGCCGGAAGCGCCTTCGGTCTGCGCAAAAATGCAGGCCAGACATGCGGCAAAACCAGCCAGACGGCCAGCGGACAGGTCGTTACCGGTGGTGATCAGACAGCCGGAAATGCCCAGAGCGATGATGTAGCGGATGGACACGTTCTTGAACAGGTTGATCATGTTGGTGCCGGAGAAGAAGTTGGGGTGCATGATGCCAACGATCAGAGTGATGGCCAGCATCATCATAATAATGGCGTTGTTGCTGAGCCACTTGCCCACAGCCTTGCCATTCAATTTTTTGGTAGCTTCCACGATAGACAGCCTCCTTAATTACTGATTTGCCGCAGCTGCGTCAGGTGCGGTCTCGAACTGGGTAGCCAGCGCCATGATGTTTTCCTGCGTAGCGTCCTTGCCGTCGATAAAGCCGGTGATGCGGCCATCGCACATGACCATGACACGGTTGGACATACCGATGATCTCGCTCATTTCGGAGGAGATCATGATAATGCTCTTGCCCTGCTTGGCCAGATCGGCGATGATGCAGTAAATTTCATACTTTGCACCGACGTCGATGCCGCGGGTAGGCTCGTCCAGAATGAGCACATCGGGGTTGTTGGCAAGCCAGCGGGCGATCAGCACCTTCTGCTGGTTGCCGCCGGAAAGGCTCTTGATCTGGGTCTTGGGGCTGGGCACCTTGATGGCCACTTTTTTCCTTGTTGGTAGCCACCAGATCCAGGATCTTCTTGTTGTCCAGCATGATGGGGCCCTTGCGCAGGGCATCCAGCGATGCAATGGAGATGTTATCCGCAACACTCAGCACACCCATGATGCCGGTGGCACGGCGGTCCTCGGTCAGCAGAGCCACGCTCTTCTGGATGGCGTCGCGGGGCTGCTTGATGTTCACCTCTTCGCCCTTGATCCACACCTTACCGGAGGTATGGGCACGCAGGCCGAAGATGCCTTCCATCAGCTCGGTGCGCTGTGCGCCCACCAGACCGGCCACGCCCAGGATCTCGCCTTTTTTGACCTCGAAGCTGCAGTGACGGAAGGAGCGCGGATGGATGGAGGTGAAGTCCTCCACCTTCATCATCACCTCGTCCGAGGGATGGTTCTCCAGCGGGGGATACAGGTTCGACAGCTCACGGCCGACCATCTTTGCAATGATCTCTTCCTTGGTCATGTTGGCAACGTCCCACTTACCGATGTACTGGCCATCGCGCATGATGGTGACTTCGTCCGCGATCACCTTGATCTCGTCCATCTTGTGGCTGATATAGACCAGTGCCACGCCCAGAGCCTTCAGCTCGCGCATGATGCGGAACAGCGACTCAACTTCGTTTGCGGTCAGTGAGGAAGTGGGTTCGTCCAGGATCAGCACCTTGCAGTTTGCGGAAACAGCCTTTGCAATTTCCACCATCTGCATCTGTGCGATGCTCAGAGAGCCAAGCTTTGCACGGGGATTGATCTCCAGCTTCAGCTTTTTCAGCAGCTCCTCCGTATCCTTGTACATTTTGGCGTGATCCACCACCGTAACAGGACCGTACTTTTTGGTGGGGTAGCGGCCCAGCCAGATGTTCTCGGCCACGGTGCGTGCCGGAATCGGCTGCAGTTCCTGATGCACCATGGCAATGCCGCGGTTCAGTGCATCCAGAGGGGTGGTGATGGTAACTTTTTCGCCCTCGTATTCAATTTCGCCCTCGTCCATCTTGTAAATGCCAAACATGCATTTCATCAGTGTGGACTTACCGGCGCCGTTTTCACCCATCAGCGCCATGACCTTACCGGGGCGAAGCTCCAACTGGGCGTGATCCAGCGCTTTGACGCCGGGGAAGGTCTTGACCACGCCTTTCATTACCAGACGGTATTCTGACATTCCGCAGAGCCTCCTTGTCGTTTATTATAAGGCCGCAGAAAAATCCTTTTTTTCCTAAAACCGAAGGTCGCGTGCGCGGAGAATATTTCTCGCACTGCACGCGCTTTATAGCTTTGCTCAAGCCGTCAAGGTCCACTGCGCACCTTTGCATTGTTTCAGGAAAACTTTGGTCTACTTCACGTACTCGGAAGCGTTGTCCTTGGTCACCTTCACATAGTCGACCCAGTAGTACTGCTCAACCTTGGAGCCTTCAACGTACAGCTTGGTAGCCTCAGCAGCTGCGGTAGCCTGACCCACGTCGTCGTTCAGCACGGTACCGGTCATGTTGCCATCCAGAACGTCCTGAACAGCCTCAGCCAGTGCATCGACACCAACCAGATAGATGTCCTTGCCGACGGTGCGGCTTGCCTGCTGGATGGACTGCAGAGCGCCCAGTGCCATTGCATCGTTGTTGCAGAAGACGACTTCGATCTTATCGCCGTACTGAGACAGAGCGTTTGCAACGTCCTGCTGAGCGGTGGTCTGATCCCAGTTGTCCAGGTACTCGTACAGGCACTCAACTTCCTTGCCTGCATCGGTCAGAGCCTTGATGGAGTACTCGGTGCGGTACTGAGCATCGATGTTCTCGGGTCGCCCTTGCACATAATGTAGGTGATCTTGCCGTCGCCGTTGATGTCGCCCTGAGTCTCGGTCTCCAGGATCAGCTCGCCCTGATAAGTACCGGACTGACGTGCGTCAGCACCAACGTAGCAGCACTTGTCTGCGTAGGAGTCCAGAACGCTCTTGTCGGGCTCACGGTTGATGAAGACGATAGGAGTCTCAGAGGGCTTGACGGTATCAACGATGGTCTGTGCGGAAGTGGTCTGGACAGGGTTGATGACCAGCACGTCCACACCCTGCTGCAGGAAGGTGTTGATCTGCTCGGTCTGGGTGTTCTGGTCGTTCTTGCCGTCCATGATGGTGACGGAGTAGCCCATGTCCTTCAGGTACTCTTCCAGATCGGAGCGGTACAGGGTCATGAAGTTATCAGCAAACTGATAGATGCACACGCCGATGTTGGCAGAGCCGTTGGTAGCAGCGGCAGAAGCAGCGGTGGAAGAAGCAACGCTGGAAGCAGCGGTGCTGGTGGAGGAAGAGCCGCCGCAAGCGGTCATAGCAGCAGTTGCACCAACAACAGCAGATGCCTTCAGGAAGTCACGACGCGAAATCATTTTTCATAATAATGTTCTCCTTCAATTCGTATCTCAGCATTTTTCACAGGAGCAATCTTGCATGCACCTGTAATTCCTGTTCGTATTATACCCTTGCAGCACCCCACTGTTCAAGAGAACAAGTTCACAAGATTGAAGGAGTTCTTTTTGTGCTATTTCAACAAATGCTTTTTTGGGCTCGCCAATTTCTTTTTCTCGAAACATCACAATTTTTCATACATTTTGCAACCTCCCTACAAAAGCAAAAAAATTATGTCATTTTTTCTCTCAAAAAGATTACAAAATGTTGCATCGTCCGGTTTTTTGCAGTTTTTTTTATTTCTTGTATATCTTGAAAAATATTTTCAGGAATAGTTCATCCCTGTTCTTCCGCATTTTTTCGCTTCATTTCTGAAATTTTCTGAAAATCGCCTGTCATTCCCGGTTCCTGCCGCTCGCCTTTTGTAAAGAAAATGCCCGGAAGCTTTCCTGAGCCTCCGGGCATTCCGATCCGAGTATCTTTTACAGATGCAGCAGCATCTTTGCAATGTTGAAGTAGATCAGCAGCGTGGTGGTATCCACAATGGTGGTGATCAGGGGTGAAGCCATCACGGCCGGATCCACATGCAGCTTTTCTGCCGCCACGGGCAGAATGCCGCCGATGATCTGCGAGAGCAGGATGGTGCAGATCAAAGTCAGGCACACCACCAGCGCCACCGGAGCCGCGATGCGGTCAAACACCAGCAGCTTTACAAAGTTGCATACGGCCAGCGTGCCGCCGCACAGCAAGGCCACGCGGCTCTCGCGCCACAGGATGCGGGGCAGATCGTGGGGCTGGATATCGCCCACCGCCATGCCGCGGATGATGGTGGAGGTGCTCTGGCTGCCCGCGTTGCCGCCTGCGTCGGTCAGCATGGGGATGTATGCAGTCAGCACGGTCACAGCGGCCAGTGCATCCTCGTATCCGCGAATGACCAGACTGGAGAAGGTGGCACTGATCATCAGGAACAGCAGCCACGGCGCACGGCTCTTATACAGATCCCACATGCTCTGCTTGAAGTAGGGCTTGTCGGAGGGGCCGATTGCGTTCATCTTTGCAATATCTTCGCTGGCCTCGTCCTGCAGGATGCTGATGGCATCGTCAATGGTCACGATGCCCACCAGCCGGTTCTCGGCGTCCACCACCGGAATAGCCAGAAAGCCGTATTTCTCGAACAGGTTGGAAACATCCTCCTGATCGGTGGTGGTGCTCACGCTGACCACATTGGAATTCATCAGGTCCTTGATAGGCTCTTCTGTGTTCTTTGCCAGCACCAGCGCCCGCAGGGACACCACGCCGATCAGCCTGCGGCTGTCATCGGTCACATAGCAGTTGTTGATGGTCTCCTTGTCAAAGCCATTCCTGCGGATGGCCTCCATGGCCTGTGCCACGGTCATGTCCGGCCGCAGCTCCATCAGCTCGGTGGTCATCACGCCGCCGGCCGAGTCCTCCGGGTACTTGAGCAGCTCGTTGATCATGCGGCGGGTGGTGGGGTCGGCCTGACCCAGAATGCGCTTGACCACGTTGGCAGGCATTTCCTCCACAAGGTCGGTGGCATCGTCCACGAACAGTTCGTCCACAACAGCCTTCAGCTCGGTATCGGTCAGGCCGTCGATCAGCTTCTGCTGGGTCTCAGGGGTCAGTTCGGTGAACACATCTGCGGCCAGATCCTTCGGGCACAGACGGAACAGCACCGGGAGCTTTTCTGCAGGCAGATCCTCAAATACCGCCGCAAGGTCGGGCGCGGGCAGAGTTTCCATCACATCCCGCAGGCTCTGGTATTTCTTGGCATCGTCCAGATTTGCCAGCATGGTCTTGAGGGTATCGATCGAGATTTCAGACATAAAAAATGCTGCCTCCTTTTCAGTGGCAGCTCTCGTTTCTTCTTTTCAGGGAACACAAACACGCACCGTGTGCATTCACACACAGCAGGGTCTGCGCAAAGCAGAAACGGCGGCTGCCATCATATAAAATAATCGGGGAGAAAGACTGCTGCTACTGCCAGCAGGTTCCATGACAACCACCTCGTTTTCCTGTTGTAAAAAAGACACTTTTTTGCCTTTTGCCGCCCAATTACTTTACCACTGCTTTTTTTCGCCTGCGTCAATCCCC
>ENA-OQCV01000503-OQCV01000503.1-human-gut-metagenome-genome-assembly--contig:-NODE-503-length-10496-cov-2.885042_pt1 | contig 10496 bp, 9 predicted proteins | sample MGYA00242766_ERZ504592 | MGnify/ENA primary metagenome ERZ504592 (study PRJEB26092, sample SAMD00036315) | human gut metagenome | host: Homo sapiens | study: EMG produced TPA metagenomics assembly of...
TGGTGATGCTCTTCTTCCTCGTCCTCGTGGGAGTGCTCCTCATTGGCCTTTGCAGCCATGGCGATCAGCTCTGCCTTGAAGTCGTCCTTGGTGGACATGGCCTTCAGGATCTGCTCACCGGTCAGCTCGTCCCATGCGGTGGTCACGATGGTAGCGGTGGGGTTCTTCTCGCGCAGCATGGCGACCGCAGCGGCGATCTTCTCCTCGCTGGCGGTCTGGGTGCGGCTGAGCAGGATGCAGCTTGCGTGGCTGATCTGGTCGTCGTAGAACTCGCCGAAGTTCTTCATATACATCTTCACCTTGTTCACATCGGCCACGGTGACAAAGCTGTTCAGCTGCACATCCAGATGCTCGGCCACGCCTTCCACAGCGCGGGTCACATCGGAGAGCTTGCCCACGCCGGAGGGCTCGATGACGATGCGGTCGGGGTGGTACTGCTCCACCACCTGCTGCAGGGCGGTGCGGAAGTCGCCCACCAGAGAGCAGCAGATGCAGCCGGCGTTCAGCTCGTTGATCTGGATGCCGCTTTCCTTCAGAAAGCCGCCGTCAATGCCGATCTCGCCGAACTCGTTCTCGATCAGCACCACCTGCTGGCCGGCAAAGGCCTCTTTGATGAGCTTTTTGATCAGGGTAGTTTTACCGGCACCAAGGAAGCCGGAGAAAATATCGATTTTGGTCATGATTCAATTGCCTCTTTCTTCGAATAGCACACAGAGCCGCAGAGTGCTGGCTCAAAAAACTTACACTCCTATTATAACAAGGCTGTCAATGGAAACCGCCTTTTCAAGAAAAATGTAACTTTTTTGCAAATTGGCGGCATTTTGAGGGAGAACGAACTCCCTCAGTCAAAACTTGACGGTTTTGCTGAGAGGACGCCAACCCTCTCAGGCTCACTGCGTTCGCCAGCTCCCCCGAGGGGGGAGCTTGTTTTCTGAAGGTCGGCACGAATAAAGCTCCCCCTTTCGGGGGAGCTGGCAAAGCCGCAAGGCTTTGACTGAGAGGGTCCAGCCAGCAAGGATGCTCTCCGGCAGCGGAGGTCATTCCAAACCGTCCCGCCCTGCATTGCAATCTTTTCCCGGAATGATACAATAGGACACAGAAAAATTCCCTGCCGCCGGGGCTTTTCCGGCGGTCCGGCCATAGAAAAAAGGAAGCTGTCATTATGAGCATGAATACCGTACCCGAGCGCCTTGCCGCGCTGCGTGCCGCCATGGCTGCAAACGGCGTGGCCGTTTATCTGATCCCTGTGGGTGATCCCCACGCCAGCGAATACCTGCCCTGCCATTACACCAGCCTGACCTGGTTCTCCGGGTTCCACGGCGAGAACTCCAACTTCGTGGTCACCCGCACCGAGAGCGCCCTGTGGGCCGACGGCCGTTATTTTGTGCAGGCCGAGAAGGAAATTGCGGGTACCGAGATCAAGCTGCAGCGCATGGGGGAACCCGGCGTGCCCACCGTGGAGGAATACTGCGCAAATGCCCTGAATGAGGGCGAAGCACTGGGCCTGTGCGGCCTGACCGCCAGCACGGCCCTCGTGAACGACCTGAAAAAGGCACTGGAAAAGAAGGGCGCTTCCATCAAGACCCTGAACCTTGAGGACGAGCTGTGGACGGAGGGCCGCCCTGCCCTGCCGGATACCCCAGCGTGGATCCTGCCGAAGGAATATGCGGGCTTCTCCCCGGCGGAAAAGCTGGATCAACTGCGCAGCAAGCTCAAGGAGCGGGGCTGCACCGCTCAGTTTGTGGGCAAGCTGGATAATCTGGCATGGCTTTTGAACCTGCGCGCCATGGACATTGAGTGCACTCCCTATGCCATGGCCTACTGCTATGTGACCCCCAGCCGCGCGGTACTCTTCATCAACACGGCCCGCGTCACCCCGGAGGCAAAGGCAGAGCTGGAAGCCAACGGCATCACGCTGGCGGAGTATGATGATGTGCTGAAGTTCCTCGCTGCTGAGACGGAACCTCAGACCGTGCTGGCCGAGTGCGCCACGGTGAACTACGCCGTGTATCAGGTGCTGGAGCAGAACCCTGCCCTCACCGTGAAGAACGGCACCGACCCGCTGCTGATGATGAAGGGCGTGAAGAACGAAACGGAGCTTGCCCACACAAAGCAGGCCCATATCCGGGACGCTGTGGCCATGGTGCGGTTCCAGATCGAGCTGGAAAGCCGCCTTGCTGCCGGTGAGACCCTGACCGAGCTGACGGTGGATGAAATTCTGCACAAGTACCGCAGTGTGGACGATAAATTCCTTGTGGAAAGCTTTGGCACCATTGCGGCCTACGGCGGCAACGCAGCCATGATGCACTACCACGCCACCCCGGAAGATCACGCTGTGCTGGAAAAGAAGGGCTTTCTGCTGGTGGACAGCGGTGCCACCTACATGGACGGCACCACCGACATCACCCGCACCTACCCGCTTGGCCCGCTGACCGAGGACGAAAAGCGCTTCTACACATGGACTCTGCAGAGCCACATCGACCTTGCCAGAGCCGTCTGGCTGGATTACTGCGAGTGTAAGATGATCGACACCATTGCCCGGGAACCGCTGTGGCGGCACCTCATCAACTACCGCTGCGGCACCGGTCACAGCGTCAGCTTTGTGGGCAACGTGCACGAAGGCCCCCATGCCCTGAACAGCCGCAACACCACCCGGATGCGTCCCGGCATGGTGGTCACCGACGACCGGGCGTTTACGAGACCGACCTCGTGGGCATCCGCATCGAGAACGAGCTGGTGTGCGTGCACAAGGCCGATAACCAGTACGGTACCTTCCTTGGTTTTGAACCGCTGATGTTTGTGCCCATTGCCACCTCTCCCATCCTGCCCCGGTGTGCTGGATAAGGACGAGATCGCATGGCTGAACGATTACCACCGTCAGGTGTTTGCAAAGCTGGCACCGCACCTGAACGACGAAGAGCGCAGCTGGCTGGCGGAGAAGTGTGCCGCCATCGGCTGCTGAGAAAGCGCGAAAAAACACCCGGAGCCGTGCAGGAGCCAGAGCGGCTCTCGGCGGCAGCCGGGTGCTTTTTATAGGGTCACAGCTTGCAGCAGTGCGTCTGTGGGGTGTCCAGCGGCGGAAGAGTGAACTCGTTTTCGCCAAAGGGCGAACGCAGGATGGCCGCCCGCGTTTCCGGGTAGATGCCAAGTTCGGTGTAGATGTCCCGGTACAGGAGCATCACCCGCCGCCGCAGCGAAAGGATGTCGGCGGTGGTCACTCTGGAGTGGGAGACGCTCTGGCCGTTCTGCAGGTAGTAATAGCCGATGTCCGGGATGGAAACGGCGGTGCGCACATAGCGCAGATATTCGGTGTTGAACAGCTGATCCTCCGCAAACAATTCTTTGCGGAAATGAAGGCTGTGCTTCCGCAGGAGGTCACGGCGGTAGAGCTTGTTGCAGGGGCTGCCATAGTAGAAGGTGTTCGGCTTCTGGATCAGATGCTTTGCGTACTCCTGTCCGGTGTATACCCCGGCAGGCAGATAGCCATAGGCCCGGGTGCGGGGCGGATTGCGCTGGAGCACATGCTGCAGCGCCTTTTCCCATGGGCGGATGTGCTCCACATAGTTTTCCGGGTACACCATCCAGAAGGGCGCGATCACAAGATCGGCGGTGTGGGCCTCGGCGGCGGAGACCAGCTTTTCCGTAAAATCGGGGGCCAGCCAGTCGTCGCTGTCCACAAACTGGATGTATTTGCCGTGGGCCAGCGCAATGCCCTGATTGCGGGTGTCCGCTGCGCCGGTGTTGGGTTTTATCCACCAGTGCAATGCGGTGGTCGCTGGCGGCAAGGGCGCGGCAAACGGCAAGGGTGTCGTCGGTGGAGCCATCGTTCAGCAGCAGGATCTCAATGCTTTTATAAGTCTGGGCGCAGATGCTTTTGACACAGCGGGCAATGCACCCGGCAGTGTTGTACATGGGCACGATGATGCTTACAAGGGGAAATTCCATAGGTTCTCCTTTTTTCAGATGCGGCTGTGGGTGCGGGCAAATGCGTCGGAAAGCTTCTGCACCGGGCCGTTGGGCAGAGGGCTTTCAAACAGGCTCAGATAGATGCCGTGCAGCCGCAGGCGGAATTTATCGTACACGCCCAGCTGGATGCACAGTTCCTTGTAGGTGTGGTACATCCGGCTGCGGTGGCGCAGCATGTCCGCCGCGCTCACCTGCGTATGGCATACGCTCTGCGGGTTCTGGATGTAGCAGTAGGCAGCTTCGTCGATGGCGGCAAACCGCTGTGCCACCTGCAGATACCGGGTGTTGAACAGCTGGTCCTCGGCGTATACCACATGCTCGAACCGGATGTGCGCCATCTGGATGAGATCCCGGCGGTAGAGCTTGTTCCAGAGCACGCCGTAGTAAAAGGCAGCGGCATTGCCGGTGAGCTGCCACAGGTAATCCACCTTGTTGTACACCCCGGCGGGCAGCAGGCTGTACTCCCGGGTGTCGTAGCCGCCATCCTTGCGGGGCACCATCATCCGGTAGGGAGCCAGCACAAGGTCGGCATGGCTGCGCTGCATAGCAGCCACCAGGTTTGCGGTGCAGCCCGGCAGCAGGTGATCGTCGCTGTCCGCAAACTGGATGTATTCGCCGTGGGCAAGGGCAAGGCCGCAGCTGCGGGTGTCTGCTGCGCCGGTGTTGGGCTTGTCCACCACACGGATGCGGCTGTCGGCGGCAGCAAGCTTCCGGCAGACAGCAAGGGTGTCGTCGGTGGAGCCGTCGTTCAGCAGAAGGATCTCAAGCTCCGGGTAGCTCTGGGATGTGATGCTCTCCACACAGCGGGAGATGAAGCCCGCCGCGTTATAGGCGGGCACAATAACGCTGACAAGCGGCTGCGGCATGGCGGGTCCCTCCGTTTTTTCTTTTTTCCGATGCAGCAAAGTTTTATTTATCATACTCCAGCCCTGCGCAAAAATTCAAGGCGGGCGGCTGGCGGAAAGGAGAATGTGAGATGGTATTTCACATTGCGGTATGCAGCCCGGACGCGGCCTTGCGCAGCGGGCTGGAACGCCAGTGCATGGAATATTTTGCCCGGCGGCAGGATGCGTGCATCGTGCAGCAGCTGCCGGATGCAGATGCGCTGCTGCGCCGGGACACCGAGGGAGAACGGTTTGACCTGTATCTCATCGAGCTGGGCGCTGTAGCGGCCCCGGCAGGGCTTTCGGCGGCTGCGGAGCTGCGCCGCCGGGGCCGCAGGGCTCCGCTGGCCTTTGCGGCCCGCACACCGGCCCACGCCTACAGCGCTTTCCGGGTGGATGCCATGCAGTATCTGCTTCTGCCGGTGCACCAGCAGGAGCTTTCGGCCCTGCTTGCCCGCGCCACCGAGCCGGAGTACGGCCCGGCAATGACCGTTGTCACCGCCGAAGGCCTGCGGGCGCTGGCCTATGCGCAGATCGAATATCTGGAGTGCACCCACCATGTGGTGCACTTCCATCTGCTCAGCGGCGAGGATGTGGTGTCCCTTTCGCTGCGGGTGTCCTTTGCCGAGGTAGCAAAGCCGCTGCTGGAAGACGGGCGTTTTTTGCAGCCGCACCGCTCCTATGTGGTCAATCTGGCGGCGGCACAGCTGCTGACGGCGGGCGAGCTGCAGATGCGCAGCGGTGCGCGCATCCCCATCCCGCGCGGACGGGAGGGGGCAGTGCGCGAAGCCTTCCGCAGCTGGATCGACCGGTAAAATGGCAAACAAAAAAAGAGCCGCTTTCACGGCTCTTTTTTTTCGTGCCCGGAGATCAGGCATCGGGTTCGATTTTGTGTTTCTTTTCCTTGTCGGAAAGCATCCAGAACACCAAAGCCCCAGTGGTTGGCCATGTCCATGATGATCTTCTGGGGAGAACCGGAGGGATAGGCGTTCTCGGAGAACGCGGTCAGGAATTTATACAGCTGCGGCTGCACCTGATCGTACAGGCCCAGCTTTGTGTACAGCTCCTTGTAATAGCGGAACACCTGCAGTTTGTTCTGCACGATGGAAGCCAGATTGATCTGGGTGTGGCAGATGCTCTGGGGGTTCTGCACATAGTGGTAGCCCGCTTTGGAAATGGATACGAAAACATTGGCGTACAAAATGTATTCCAGGTTGAAAACCAGATCTTCGGCCCAGCGCACCTCGCTGGTGAACTGAAGATGATGGTCTGCCAGAATATCCCGGCGGTAGAGCTTGTTCCACAGCACGCTGTAGAAGAAGGATGCGGGCTTCTCCATCAGGCGCAGGGCAAAGGTATCGCGGTCGTAGATGCCCTCGGGCAGGAAGCCGTATTCACGGATATCATCAGGCGTTTTTCTCGGTATCGATGCCAAGGTTCTCCTGCAGGTTTTCCAGTGCCTGCGTGGCCTTGGAAGAGTTGGCGGGAATCACCATCCAGTAAGGTGCAATGACCAGATCGGCGTTGTTCGCTTCGGCAGCAGTCACCAGCCGCTCGGTAAAATCAGGGTCGAGATAATCGTCGCTGTCCACAAACTGCACATACTTGCCCCTTGCAAGGGACATGCCGCAGTTGCGGGTCTCCGACACACCGGAATTGGATTTGTCCACCAGAACGATGCGGGGGTCCTTTTCACGGAATTGCTCACAGATGGAAAAGCTTTCGTCCCGGGACCCGTCGTTGACCAGAATGACCTCGATATCCTTCCATGTCTGGGCACAAATGCTCTCCAGACAGCGGGCAACACTATTCTGCACGTTGTACACAGGCACGATAATGCTGACGAGTGGGTTGTTCATGACGGAAGGTCTCCTCTTTACGGATATTATACCTTTATATTAAAAATCACAGAGTGTATTCTTACAAATGAGGACACTTCCCCCTTGGGGCAGTCCTATTTATAATATCATACTCTTCTTGCGCACAAAATGCAAGAGCAAAGAAGGATCAGATAAAGAAAAGAACCGCACGCTGCGGCCGTTTTTTCTTACACACGTGTCCAGTCCAGTGCATCCCACCGGGGCACGAACTGGCTGCAGATGCGGCGCATCTCCGGCTCGTCGGCGGCAGAGGTGCGGTCTGCGATGCCAATGACGTAATACCCGGCCTTGTGGGCGGTGGCGGCGGCGTATACGGCATCCTCGCACACGGCGCAGGCGGCGGGGTCTGCACCGCCCAGACGGCTCATGCACTCAAAGAACACCTCCGGGCGGCTTTTGTGCAGCACGCCCTGCGCTTCCACGATGAAGGAGAAATACTGCGCGATGCCCAGCCGGGTAAGCACGGTGCGGCACTGTTCGGCCCAGGTGTTGGAGCAGATGCACATGCGTGCGCCCTCGGCCTGCAGCTTTGCCAGCATCGTGCGCACGCCGGGTTTCAGCTCCACGGTCTCGTACAATTCGGCAATCACCTCGCGCATCACGGAAAAATAGCTTTCCTCGGTCAGCGGCAGGCCGTACTCCCGGATCAGATACTGTGCGCCCTCCTGCATTCCCATGTTCAGCAGTGTGGCGCGCAGATCCCCCCGCGGGGTGCGGCCATAGCGGCGCAGCAGTGCGTCGGGGGGTCACCCTCCCACACCACGGTCATGCTGTCGGTCAGGGTGCCGTCCATATCAAAGATCCATTGCTTGCAGTGCATTAGAATGCCTCCTTTTGAAATCCTGACAAGTATACCATGTTTCTTTGCCGGGAGAAAGGCATCAATTTACAAAAAACGGAAGAAATTTCTCTGGAAATATGCTATAATCTGAACAAAACCGGAAACGATCAAAGGAGGCGGATGCAATGGATGATCGCAGTGCTCCGTGCAAAGCTCTGGTGCTGGCGGGCGGCGGAGCCAGGGGCAGCTATCAGGTGGGTGTGTGGCGCGCGCTGATGGAGCTGGACTGGCACCCGCAGATCATTACCGGCACCAGCGTTGGCAGCCTGAACGGTGCCATGTTCGTGCTGGACCAGTACGAGACGGCCCGCGATATGTGGCTGGCCATCCGCAGCAAGGATGTGATGGAGCTGCCGGAGGAGGATGCCGACCTTTCGGCCCTGCACCAGTTTCTGCGCAGCGTGGTGAAAGCCGGCGGCATGGATGTGACCCCGCTGGAAGAGATCGTGGAGCGGGTGCTGGACGAGGATGCCCTGCGCGCGGCTCCCATCCGCTTCGGCCTTGTCACGGTGGAGCAGCGGGGCTTAAAGCCTCGGGAGCTGACGCTGGACGAGATCCCGGCAGGAAAGGTCAAGGACTACCTGATGGCCTCCGCTGCCTGCTTCCCGGCGCTGCGTGCGCGGGAGATCGACGGGGTCAAGTTTCTGGATGGCGGCTACAGCGACAACATGCCCACCGGTCTTGCCAAACGCATGGGCGCGGATGAACTGGTGTGCGTCGATCTGGAAGGCGTGGGCATCACCCGCCCCAACCTCACCGGCCTGCCCACCGTGATGGTGCGCAGCTACTGGGAGCTGGGCGATATCCTGCACTTTGACCCCGACACCGCCCGCCGCAACATCGAGCTGGGCTACTATGATACCCGCCGCGCTATGGGATATCTGCGGGGGTGTGCCTATGCTGTCTCCTGTGATGCCCAGAGCTGCACGGACGCTGCTGCGTTCCACGCAAAATTTGAGCGGGTGCAAAAGGCCGTGCGGGAGAAATACCCGGTCACCCTGACGGCGGATGCGGCCCTGCTGCTGGCCAAGATGAAGGATGCCGACCTTGCCCCGCTGGAAGCCGCCGCGGAAGATGCCGGTGTGGACCCGGCCCATTACTACACCACCCATACTTTGTGCGATGCATTCCTTGCAAAGTGCGATCAGGCACGGATGCAGAGCTTTGCACCGCTGTTTGAGGGCAGTGCTGATGCGGCGCGGGCCGCACTGGCCGCGCTGCTGCCCAATACCTTTTTGCAGGCGCTGGTCTGGCGCACCCTGACCACGCCGGAAGCCGAGCTTTTGCCGGAGGTGACCGAACATGAAAGTGTATAAAGGTTCCTGCGCTTCTCCCGGCCTTGTGCTGGGGCAGGTGAGCCGTCTGGAGCACCATGTGGAGACCACGACCGTGGGCCCCTTTAAACCGTCCCGGGAGCTGCAGCTGCTCACCGATGCCATCCGCACGGCGCAGGACGAGCTGGAATCCATGGCAGACCGTGCCGCACCCAGCGAGCAGGCCATCTTCCAGTTCCAGAGCATGATGCTGGACGACGAGGGCATGATGAACGAGGTGCGCTTCTGCATCAATGCAGGCATTGGCGCGGCAGCGGCTATGAATCAGGTGGGCCAGCGCTACGCCGACCAACTGGCCAACATGAAGGATAACCCTTACATGCAGCTGCGCAGTGTGGATATTCTCGACGCAAGCCGCCGGGTCATCAACATCATCACCAACCGCCCCCGCATGTGGCTGGCGCTGGATCACCCGGTGATCCTTGCCGCAGAGCGGCTGATGCCCACCGACCTGTTCAGCGTGCCCTCCGGCATGATTTTAGGCATCATCACGGCAGAGGGCAGCGGCCAGAGCCACGCGGCCATCATTGCCCGGGCAATGAATATCCCGGGCATCGTGCAGGTGGGCCGGGATTTTCTGGACGACTGCGACGGCCGCACCGTGATTCTGGATGCCACCGGGGGCCAGTGCACGCTGGACCCGGACGCTGCCGCCCGCCAGCAGGCCGAGACCCGCATCTGCGAGCTGCAGCGGGAGAACGAAGAGATGGGGCAGCTGCATGCTCTGCCCAGCAGGACAAAGGACGGCCAGCCCTTTGAGCTGCTGGCCAACTGCTTTGGGCCGGAGGACATCGACACGGCCATGCAGTCCGGTGCACAGGGCGTGGGCCTGCTGCGCACCGGCTACATGATGCTGCCGGGCCGCATCCTCGATGAGCAGGAACAGTATTTCTTCTACTGCTCCTGTCTTGCTGCCGCCAAGGGCTGCCCGGTAACGGTGCGCACCTTCGACTTTGGCTCAGACCGCACCATTTCCGACGCCTATCAGGGCCTGCAGTCTTCCAAGCTTGGCCTGCGGGGCATCCGCAACAGTCTGCGCCAGCCCCACCAGTTCGAGACGCAGCTCTGTGCGCTGCTGCGCGCCGCCGCCCGCGGCCCGCTGCGGGTGATGTTCCCCATGGTGACGAATGTGGAGGACTGGGACGCAGCCATGCGTGTGGTGGAGCGCTGCCGCGAGCACCTGCGGGAGCGCGGCGTGGCGTTCAACGAAGATACAAAGTTCGGCGTGATGCTCAGCGTACCCGCTGCCTGCCTGACCGCTGAGGAATTTGTAGAGCACGGGGTCGATTTTCTTGTGGTCGGCACCAACGACCTGACCCAGTACACCCACGCGGCAGACCGGGAGCTTGCCAGCGCGGAGCACTACTACCGCCCGGCCAGCAAGGCCATGAAAAAGCTCATCACTATGGTGATGGATGCCGCAAAGGTGCGCAATGTGCCGGTGACCATCTGCGGCCTTGCGGTGGGCAACCCGGCCAACACGGTGCAGTATTTGCAGCTGGGCCTGCGCAGCTTCTCGGTGAGCCCGCAGAACCTTTTTGAATGTGAAGAAAGCTCTGCTGGAAGCAGAGACATAAACCCTGAAAATAAC
>ENA-OQCV01000505-OQCV01000505.1-human-gut-metagenome-genome-assembly--contig:-NODE-505-length-10464-cov-2.469285_pt1 | contig 10464 bp, 8 predicted proteins | sample MGYA00242766_ERZ504592 | MGnify/ENA primary metagenome ERZ504592 (study PRJEB26092, sample SAMD00036315) | human gut metagenome | host: Homo sapiens | study: EMG produced TPA metagenomics assembly of...
CTCGCTGATGGGTGCCTTGACGTCGCCGTCGAACGTCGCGCATTTGATGGTGAACGGGCATTGGTCGGAGATGATCAGCGCGGTGTTGGTGAACATGCCGCGCTCCTTGAGATGCAGCGCGTCATGATCCGGATCCCACGGGATGTTCGCTGAGGCGAATGATTGCTCGGCGTATGAGAACGTCAGATGCTGGTTCGATGAGATCTCATGGTCGAACGGAACGATGCCGTGCGCGAAAGAGGGTGTGGCATAGGGGGCGGCGGCGTCCGGGCTGCCGCCGGCCGTACTGTCGCCCGAGCCGTCGTTCGCCGCGGCCGGCATTCGTCCTGTGTCATTCCCCATAGTCTGATAGTAACGTTGCGAGGAGACACGCTGAATCATCATCGAAAATCAGCGCAGTTCGGCGTATTTGGCCGCATTAGGGCCTTGCGGGGGTGGAGGCTTGGCTGCCATGTGGTGTTCGCGCGCGGCCTGCGCGACGTTGTCGGCCGGTTTGCGTCCCTAAGTGCGCGCCGAAACGACGACCGTGCGCACTTTGATACGCAAACAGGATCATCTGCGTTCCTATGTGCGCGTACTCGTCGTTTCGGCGCGCACTTAGCGACGCAACAGGAGATGCCGGTTCCGTCCGCGGCTCGTGTGGGGAGTCGTGCAGGGCCGGCCACGTCCCCGCAGCCGTTGACGCCGCGCGAGGCTACGATGGAGATAGATGTGAGGAGGCGTCATGATGATGGTTGTTTCCGATTCCGGCAAGGAGGCCGGCACCGTCCGCCCGGCCGCCGTAGCCGGCGCGTTCTATCCGGTCAACGCCGGCGAACTGCAGGCCATGATTGACCGGCAGATGAACCATGCGCGCAGACTGGTGTCGTCCCTCGCGCCGCGTCTGCCGCAGGGGGCTCCGAAGGCATTGATTGTGCCGCATGCCGGATACGTGTACTCCGGTTCGGTCGCCGCCCTCGCCTACGCGCTGCTGGAGCGGACACCACATTCTGCCCGGCGTGCGGGGCGAGCCTGATCGTGCGCGACTGGTACGCGATACTGTCCGACCGCATCGGACCCGACGGATGCTGCCCCGACTGCGGCGCAGTGGTTCCCGGCCACTGGTGAGGGGGCGGCGGATATGACTTGCCGCGCCGCCCGCGGACACATATCCCTGAACGTGCCGCGGTGATGGTACACTGTTCTTTCGTTGTTCGGCCCCGTAGCTCAGCTGGATAGAGCATGTGACTTCTAATCTCAAGGTCGACGGTTCGAGCCCGGCGGGTCACCATCAAGCCCTCGCGTCGTTTCATGCGGCGCGGGGGACTTTCCTGTCCATTGAACGGCAAGCCATTGGCTTGCGAAGATAGGGGCAGACCATGAAGCGAATCGTCGCGGGGCATTCTGGCGCATGTGGACGCGGGCAAGACCACGTTGTCGGAGGCGCTGCTGTACGCTACCGGCCAAGTACGCAAACTCGGCCGCGTCGACCACGGCGACGCCTTCCTCGACACGGACGCCATGGAACGGCAGCGCGGCATCACCATCTTCACCGAGCCGGCCGTCATCGCCACGCCCGACCTCACCATCACCCTGCTCGACACTCCTGGACACGTCGACTTCTCCGCCGAAACGGAACGTACGCTCGCCGTGCTCGACTACGCCATCCTCGTCATCTCCGGCGCGGACGGCATCCAAGGCCATACCGAAACGCTGTGGCGACTGCTCAATCGCTATCAGGTGCCCACATTCGTCTTCGTCACAAAATGGACTCGCCCGGCGCCGACAAAACGCAACTGCTCGCCCAACTCAAGAAACGCTTCTCGGACGGCTGCGTCGACTTCACCGAGCCGATTGACGGCGAACGCATGGAGGAGATCGCCATGCAAAATGAAACGGCCATGGACGCGTATCTCGACACCGAAACCGTGCCGGACGAAACCATTCGCGCCATGATCGCCCGCCGTGAGCTGTTCCCCTGCTATTTCGGATCAGCGCTGAAAATGGACGGTATAGAACAGTTCGTCGCAGGTTTCGAACGGTTCGCGCAAGAGCCGCAATACAATGGCGAATTCGGCGCACGCATATATAAGGTGTCTCATGACGCGCAAGGCAACCGTCTGACCTGGCTCAAGGTGACCGGCGGCGAACTGAAGGCCAAGATGATGCTAAGCGGCACCGCGCACGCCGGCGACGCGGATGCGGTTGCCGAAGACGGCCAATGGCATGAGAAAGCCGACCAGGTGCGCGTCTATTCCGGCGCGAAATCCACCACCGTCGACACGGTCCCCAGCAGGCACCATCTGCGCCGTCACGGGTCTGACGCAGACATTCCCCGGCGAAGGCCTCGGCATGGAGCGGGACGCCGGCAGTCCGGTCCTCCAGCCGGTGCTCACGTACACGCTGGAACCGGGGAGTGCGACATTCACAAATGTCTCGTCGCCCTGCGCGAACTGGAGGACGAGGATCCGCTGCTGCACGTCGTCTGGCAGTCTCGCCTAGAGGAAGTGCACCTGCAGTTGATGGGCGCGGTGCAGCTGGAGATCATCCAGCAGATCATGCATGACCGTTTCGGCTTGGACGTCACGTTCGGACCGGGCAGCATTGTATATAAGGAAACGATAGCGAGGGCTGTCGAGGGAGTAGGACATTTTGAGCCGTTGCGCCACTATGCAGAGGTGCATCTGCTTTTGTCGCCGGCGGAGCGTGGCAGCGGAATCACAGTTACATCCACCTGCAGTGAGGATGTGCTTGACAAAAACTGGCAGCGCCTCATAGCCACACACGTTGAGGAAAAGGAGCACAGGGGGTGTGCTCACAGGCTCAGCGCTTACCGATGTGAAGGTCACTATTCTTACAGGAAGAGCACATGTAAAGCACACGAGGGAGGCGATTTCCGCCAGGCTACATACAGAGCAATCCGCCAGGGACTTAAATCCACAGAGAGCGTGCTGCTGGAGCCATACTACAGCTTTATCCTACAGGTGCCGATGGAGTATGTCGGCCGTGCAATGACAGATCTGGAGCAGAGATTTGCAAGAGCCGAGAGCCCCGCAGTTTTGCCACAACCGCTGCGAGGGAGATGGCAACAATTACAGGAAAGGCACCGGTTGCGACAATGCAGGATTATGTGAGTCTGGTGCACGCGTATACAAAGGGGCTCGGGCACCTGACACTGGAGCTGTGGGGTTATGATGAGTGTCACAATCCTGCGGAGGTGATTGCGCAGATGCACTATGACAGCGAGGAGGATTTCCGCAATCCGACAGGCTCGGTATTTTGTGCGCACGGCTCAGGCTACGTTGTGCCGTGGGATGAGGTCCCGGAGCATATGCACCTGCCGTATGTCTACCACGGAGATGAGTCTGAGGAGGCACTTGCAGCGAGTGCCCGCATGCAGAATGCATTTTCAGCGGAAGATGCGCAGGCGCTTGCCGGAAACCGCCGCAGGACGAGCTTTGAGAAAGCTGTTTCAGGTATGTCATCGGTGGAGCTTGATGCGCAGCTTGCAGATGTTTATGCCAGGGAGTTTGGCATGGGCAAAAACGATATCGCAGAGGATCAGAGGCGCAAATGGTCAGGCAAAAAGAAAAATGAGTATGAAGGTCTAAGTGGTAAACCGCGCACCGTAAAGCATGATAAGCACGGCAATCCGATTTATCCGAAGAAATCCCCCGGGGGAAGAGTACCTGATAGTTGATGGATATAATATAATATTTGCATGGGAGGATTTAAAGGAGCTTTCACGCATAAACATTGATTCGGCGAGAGATGCGCTGAAGGATGTTTTATCGGATTACCAGGGCTATAAGGGCTGTCATCTGTTGCTGGTGTTTGATGCGTACAAGGTGAAGGGTAATGCCGGAAAGAGAGAGACCTTCCACAATATAGAGGTTGTGTATACAAAGCAGGACGAGACAGCCGATGCATTTATCGAAAAGACGGTGTTTGGAATACGTGACAGGTACAAGGTAACAGTGGCAACCTCGGATGGGCTGGAGCAGCAGACGGTCATGAGCCTTGGGGCACTGCGAATGTCAGCCCGCGAGCTTAAGGAGCATATTGAGATGACGAAGCGTGCCGGGATGGAGGCATTCATATCACGATAAACGATCATGAATGGTAACAATATGTGTATAAAGAGATGTTTATAAAGACATTTGTATGTCATAAGCAGAGATAAGGAGACAAGAAAATGGTAGTAAACGAAAGCATGTACCAGCTCGGAAGCGTGCGCTCAGCAATCAGGGAGCTTTTTGAGTATGGTAAAAAAAGAGCAGCAATTGTAGGTAAGGAAAATGTATATGATTTCTCAATAGGAAACCCGAGCATACCGGCTCCGCAGATAGTAAACGACACAATAAAGGAGCTTGTGACAGATTATGATTCTGTTGCGTTGCACGGATACACGTCAGCACAGGGAGACGTGGAAACGAGAGCGGCGATAGCTGAATTTTTGAACAACACACATGGCACACATTTTAATGCAGACAACCTTTATATGACAATGGGAGCAGCGGCATCGCTGTCAATCTGCTTTCGTGCGTTGACAAGTGACGCATATGATGAGTTTATTACCATAGCGCCATATTTCCCGGAGTACAAGGTATTTGTGAATGCAGCAGGAGCAAGGCTTGTAGAGGTGCCTGCAGACACAGAGCATTTTCAGATAGATTTTGAGGCTCTTGAGGAGAGAATCAATGCGCACACCAGAGGTGTCATAATCAATTCACCAAACAACCCATCCGGCACAGTCTATTCTGAGGAGACCATCAAAAAGCTCTCAGACCTCCTTGAGAAAAAGTCTAAGGAGATAGGAAGACCGATATTCATTATCGCAGATGAGCCGTACAGGGAGATAGTTTACGACGGAATCAAGGTACCGTTTGTGACCAAATATTACGACAACACACTGGTATGCTACTCATACAGCAAGTCACTTTCACTGCCGGGAGAGAGAATAGGATACGTCCTCGTGCCTGATGAGGTGTACGATAAGGCAGAGCTGTATGCAGCAGTCTGTGGTGCGGGAAGAGCACTCGGTTACGTGTGTGCACCAAGCCTGTTCCAGAAGATGATAGTAAAATGCCAGGGGGCAACCGGTGATATCAATGCCTACAAAGAAAACAGAGACCTTCTGTACGAGGGACTCACAAGGATAGGCTATCACTGCTTCAAGCCGGATGGAGCCTTTTATATGTTTGTAAAGGCACTCGAGGATGACAGCAATGCATTCTGCGAGAAGGCAAAGGAGGAGGATGTGCTCATAGTAGCAGCAGACGGCTTCGGCTGTCCGGGCTGGGTGAGAATATCATACTGTGTGGACAGGGAAATGATAAAGCACTCTATGCCTGCGTTTGAAAAGATATACAACAAGTATAGTAAATAATAGTTACAAAAAATAATCCAAAAAAGGCGCGAAACTGATCTAAAAATATGTAATTTTACGGCGCTTTTATTATGCAGTTTTCACAAAGTTGTCTCCGTGTGACCGTTGTGTGACCATTGTTTTGTATAATGGAATGAAGAGTGGGAATATAAATAAAATCGTAACGGAATAGTTACAAAAAAGTACTATAGAAAAGGAGATATGAGAGTGTTTAATAAAAACTTAACAGGTTACTAGCAATCATGCTAGCTTCTGTAATGGGTGCGACATCGCTTCCGGCAACACCGGTAAAGTGCTGATACACCCTCTTCAGAGTATGATATATCTAACGACGCAGCCTCGGATGATATATCTGACAGTAAAATTCCAGATGAACAGGATTCGGATAATAATGCCACCGAGGAAAAATCAGCCACAGCAACTGACGGTAGAGTATACACCGGCGGATGATATTTATGTGGGGGAAACAAAGTTGTTCCGGTGGTAAAAATTCCGACAGGGCGGATGCAGCCGTTGACAATTTAAAATACACTGTTGTAGAAGGCAAAAAATTCTGATTGAAAAGGATACAGACTTTGCATCAAACGGTATATGGACAGCAAAGGATACCGGAACTGTAAGGATAAAGGTGACAAAAGCAGAAGATGACAAATATAAGTCAGCAGAGGCAGAATATACTGTTACCATCAAAGAATATGATTACAGCAGTATGAATAACAGCCTGACAGGGACAATGCTGCAGGGTACACAGTTTTATGTAGAAGCACCTACATTATCGCTGGCAAGTGACAATCAGGCGGTATATGTGGTTAGAAAAGGTGATGAATGGATTGAAGCTGATAAATATCAGCTTATGCCACAGCAGGGTGATAACAGACAGACTCTTGTAATAGCACGTAAGGACAAGGAAAGCGGAGCTATCACAGATATTGGAAGTCTGCAGCTCGACTACAAATATGATACACAGCCTCCAAAGATAACATTGAATCCAAAGGAGGATGATAAACCTGCTTTCACAAAGGATGCTGTGGATTATTATGGAAATGTCAGAAAAGTAGACATGAATATCCACGATGTCTCTTTGGATGATGGTTCCACACAGCTTTGGGTAAAGGTTGATGACCGGGAAGAATTCGATGTATTTGATGTCAATAATGCCCAGAAGCTGATTGATGCAGGAATAGAGTATAGTGACTGGATCGTGACAGGGGCTGATTATAGCAGCTGCATCACATTTGGTACAAAAGCGGATGAGGAACACAAATATCAGATAATCAGAATGCATGCGAAGGATCAGGCGGAGCATGAGTGTAATGATACAAGCTCAATAGAGCAGCCGTTTTATGTGGATAGCAAAAGCGCCTTCAGGTACTATTGGATATGATGCTGATTTAATAGACGAGCAGAATATGGCCAGTCAGCAGGCAGCAAATGTATATGGACAGCTGGAGGATATCAGCGGAATAAAGCAGGCATTCTACTATGTGAATAAATCAGATGAAAGTGGCAGTATTTTAAATGATGAGCAGGTAAAAGCGCTTGATGATTCAGCATGGAAGCCGTTAGAGCTTATTGAGGATACATATGATGCCCGATATAAGTACAAGATTAATACATCTGATCTGAAGGATACTTCATATAACGTATATGTAAAGGCTCAGGACAATTGTAATGGCGAGACAGCATTTTTCTCCACATCGAAGCTGGTTGTTGATACCCTGCCACCGGAGCTTACAGTGTCCCAGGATACCATGACAGCAGCCGATGAAAAAGGCTGGCATAAGGATGATATAAGCTATATCGTTAAGGCTGATGACAGCTTATCAGGAATTAAGAGTGTTGAATACACTGTATTTGATGGGAAAAGGAAAATTGTATCAGGACAGACTGTTGAGCTTGACGCAAGCGGGGAAGGAAGGATAACCATTCCGGCAACAGAGCAGTTTAACGGAATTGATCTGATGCTTTCAGTAAAGGCAACTGATTATGCCGGTCTTAAGACAGAGGTTAAAGGTGACAGCTTCAAGTTCAGCATGGACAGTCAGTCACCTGATGTCAGTATAGAGCCGGAAGCGGGCAAAAACAGAAATATTTCAATGACGATGTCCGTATAAAAACAAGTGTAGCTGACAGCATTTCAGGTGTTGTATCAGCAAAATACCAGATAGTGACAGATGATCAGTCAGTATCGGATGATGAAGGTGCATGGAATGAGCTTGATGAATCAGGAATCATAAATGTATCGGCTGAGGCTTATCTGGATTAAAAAGGTAGATGTATATGTTAAAGCTGTTGATGAGGCAGGAAACGTGACTGTAGCGGATTTGACAGCAAGCGGCAGCCAGCCATTTTATATTCACAAGACAGCGCCTGCAATAACAGTGACATATGGTACACCTGAGCAGCCGGATCCACAGTGCATCAGCAGTGTAAAAGGCACTGAGTATTACAGGGAAAACAGGATTGCAACCATTTCGGTAAAAGAGAATGAGCTTTTCTTTGACCCGAGATGAAACAAAAATCAATGTAAAGGTTGATGGAAATGAACAGACACAGTCAGATGCGTGGTCTGAAAAGTCATACTGGGTAAAGACAGGCGAGGGAGCAGAAGCTGTTTACAGTAAGCAGCTTGTATTCAATGCAGGACACAAGTATGAGCTGAGTGTCAGTGCAAAAGATTTGTGTGGTAATTCAGATAATGGATTTGAGATAGAAGGAGACAAATCAGCAGAGTTTGTAATTGACGTACAGTCGCCGACAGGAAATATCAGGTTTGACGGACTTTCAACAGGCATGGATACCGTGTGGGATTTATTGCTGCCAAAAGACAAATATGAGATTTCAAGATTTGCTGCCAAGAAGGTCAATATTGCCGGACAGCTTGGAGATGAGCATGGCGGCATCAAGTCAGCAGAGTATTTCGTTTCAGCAGAGGATGCAATAATTGACGTAGACAGTATTCAGGAGGCTGACTGGAAGACACTTGACAGCCTTAATGAGGATGGCACCTTCAGTGAACCGATAGAATGCGAGAACAAAAACTGCGTGGTATATGTCAGGGTTACAGATTTAAGCGGTAATGTTTCATATATCAGCACAAATGGATTGGTAGTTGATACATGCGCACCGGCAATATCAGTCATCACACCTGAGACAGCATCAGGAGTGTACAGTGCAGATGTGCCGGTAAGTATAGAGGTATCAGATGAGAATGCCACAGGAGTTGCATCAGGAATAAAGAGCGTAAACTATACGGTAACAAATATGGGACAGACGACACAGGATGGAACATTATATAGCTATGATAAGACAGCAGCGGGCTTAAAAGATCTGGAAAATCATGTAACAGAGCAATTTGACATAAGCGCGGCTTCAAACAACAGTAATGAAGTGCGTATAGATGTTACCGCAACAGACAATGCAGGAACGGCATACACAGTAACAAAATACATAAAAATAGATACAACAGCACCAACAGTGCAGGTAAGCTATGACAATAACAGTGCAGATAAATCATTTGGAGACACAGCATACTTCAAAGCACCGCGAACAGCAACCGTAAAAGTAACAGAGCGTAACTTTGATGCATCAAAGGTAGCAGCGGAAATAAAAGCCGCAGCAGGTAAGGCACCTGCTCTTTCAAACTGGAGCACAGAAGGTGGAAGCGGTAACGGTGATGATACAGTACATGTTGCCACAATATATTACGGACATGATGACGATTACACATTTGGAATCGGAGTAAAAAGACATTGCGGGAAATGCCGCAGCAGGAGTGGATTATGCAAATTCGCTTGCACCGACAAAATTTACAATTGATACGACAGCACCTGTTATTTCGGTAGCATATGATAACAACAGTGCATCAAACGGAAACTATTATAATAACAAGAGAACAGCAACTGTGACAATCACAGAGCACAATTTTGATACAAGCAGAATAGCACTGAGCATGACTGCGCAGGATGCAGGAAAATCAGTAGCAGCACCGGCATTTGGAAGCTGGTCAGATAATGGTGATATACATACGGCAACATTAAGCTTTGATGCGGATGCTACATATACATGGTCACTTGCATATACAGACAAAGCCGGCAATAAGGCAAAAGACCTTGCAAAGCAGGAGTTCTGCATAGATACGACAAAGCCTGTTGTAACAATCAACGGAGTAACCCGGCTCAGTAAACAATAATTCAGGAAATATGTCATTTGTAATAGAGTGCACAGATACTAATCTTGAATACTTTTCACCGGTGCTTACAGTTGAGGTATATGAAAATAGCAGATTCGTAAGAAAAACGATTACCGGAAATGTGATATCAATTTCAAACGGACAACGTGTAGAGTTTAGAAATCTCAATGAGGATGGAGTGTATTCACTGACATGCCATGCACAGGATAAGGCCGGAAATTCTTATGAAACAGTCAATATTATAGATGCAGGCGGAAAGCAGGTGACAGAGACTGCAGGGCAGGGAGGAAAATTGATGGATTTCTCCATAAACAAAGGCGGTTCAATCTTCTCGCTGGATGACAATACGATGAAGCTTGTAAAGGATTACTATGTGCAGAAGGTATACCATGATGTGGTAGTCAGAGAGATAAATCCGGATGAAGTTACCAGCTGTACTGTCAAAGTAAATGGAAAAGCACTTAAGCAGGGAACAGACTTCAGTGTGAATAATGTAAGTGAAAGCGATGGCTGGCATAAGTACGAATATGTGATATCAAATGCGGTATTTGAAAAAGAGGGTCAGTACAATATTGTTGTGGAGACAAAGGACAAAGCAGATTCAGTTGCCTACAGTGATGTGAAGAGTGTAAATATTGAATTTATTGTGGACAAGACAGCACCTACATATACATTGACAGGTGTAGATAAAAACAATGAAAACTATATTGGCTCAAAGAATGCAGTATTGATGCCGAAGGATGATGGCGGAAAGCTTGGACGTGTAAAGATTACTGTAGTGGCAAGGATGAACAAAGAAAAAAGGTTATCAAGGAAATGATCGGAGACGATATGCTTGACTATCTGGACAAGCATGACGGAAAGATAGAGTTGAAGTACCTGAAGGAGGTGCTCTCTGCAAAAA
>ENA-OQCV01000506-OQCV01000506.1-human-gut-metagenome-genome-assembly--contig:-NODE-506-length-10439-cov-4.353860_pt1 | contig 10439 bp, 10 predicted proteins | sample MGYA00242766_ERZ504592 | MGnify/ENA primary metagenome ERZ504592 (study PRJEB26092, sample SAMD00036315) | human gut metagenome | host: Homo sapiens | study: EMG produced TPA metagenomics assembly of...
TATGCCCCTGTGTGCCTTGGCCTGCAGGCGCTCGCCGAGGTGTTCGGCTGCACGGTCAGCCACGCGCCCACCATCATGCACGGCAAAACCAGCCTCGTCGAGCATATCGATGATGAGATCTTCGCCGACGTTGCCAATCCGATGACCGCGACCCGATATCATTCGCTGGCCGTCGAGCCCGACACCGTGCCCGATGACCTGGTCGTGACGGCGTGGACGAAGGATGACCATATCGTTCAGGGCATCAAGCACCGGTCGTTGCCGATGTATGCGGTGCAGTTCCATCCCGAATCGGTGATGACGCAGGACGGCTACCGGCTGCTCGCCAACTGGCTCGCCGTCTGCGGGCAGACCAACGCCGTGGCCAAGTCCATCGGTCTGCAGCCCAAGGTCAACCGCTGACACGCACGTGTGTGTGGCGCCGCGCGTGACGCGTGACGCGCATGACAACGATGATGGCCCGTGGCATGAGGAATGCCACGGGCCATCATGTGTTCTGGGCCGATGTGTGTAGACCGCGCGGCTGGGCCGCCCGTCTGGCCGATCGACCCGCCGCGATTGCCGGTTGCGCTTACCGGCCGTCAGGCGGCCGATTGGTCACACCGCAATGGCAAGCACGGCCATTCCCGGCGGTTCAGTTCCCACCTGTCGTCGTGCCGCCGTTGCCGTTGTTGCCGTTGTTGCCGTTGTTGCCGGGATCCTCGGTGGTGGGCTTCTTGGCGGTGACCGAGATGGTGCTGCCCTTGTCGACCTGCGTGCCGGCCGCGGGATCCTGCGTCTCGATGACCGCATCATCGGTCGCGTCGCCGGTGACCTTCAGCGTGAAGTCGCTGCCCAGCGTGGCCTTGGCCTTGGCGATCGTGTTGCCGAGGAGATTGGGCACGCTGACCTGCGGCTTGCCGGTGGACACGTAGACCGTGATCTGCGAGCCCTGCAGCACCAGTTCTCCGGAACCGGGGCTGACTCGCGTCACCGAGCCCTTCTCCACCTTGTCCGAGGCCTCCTGCTCGACGACCGGCAGGAACTTCATGGACGAGAGCTTGTCCAGCACCGTGTCCTTGGGCTGGCCGACCAGACCGTCCGGCACCTTGGTCATGCCCGAGGAGATGTACAGCGTGATCGTCGTGCCCTTGGGCTGCGACGTGCCGGAGGCCGGGTCGGTGCTCACGACCTTGTCCTTCTCGATGGTGGCGCTGTCGGCGGTCTTCGTGACGGACGACACCTTGAAGCCCAGTTTCTCCAGCGCGTCGCGCGCATCTTCCTGGGTGTAGTCGCTCAGGTCGGGCACGGTCACCGACTTGGGGCCTACGGAGAACCAGACCTTCACGTCCGAGCCCTTGACGGCCTGAGTGTCGCCCTTGGGGGACTGCTTGGTGAATGTGCCGGCGGGTTCACCGGAATCCGAATCCTGCATCTCCACGAAGTTGAACCCGGCCGAGGTGACCTTCTCCTTCGCCTGCGCCTTGGTCATCGTCGCCGTGATGGTGGGCACGGTGCCCATCTCCGTGGCGGATTTGCGGCTCATGGTGTAGATCACGCCGAAGATGATCGCCAGCAGCACCACGCCGCTGATGATCGACGCGATGATGATCTTCTTCTTGCGCTTCTGCCTGGCCGCCTCCGCGCGTTGCTCGGCGCGAGACTTGACCGCCAGGGCCTCGTTCGGGTTCTGCGCCGGAGACACCATCTCGAACTGGCCGGTCGCCGGGTTGTACGCCTGCGTGGGCTGACCCGCGCCGACAGCACTCATCGGCACGGTAGCGCCGCCGTCCTGCTGCTCCGCGGCCTTGCGGGCCTTCACGTTGGCCAGATCGGTCAGCGGGTTGAACGCCGCCGCGACCGGCACGCCGCCGTTCATGAACGTCAGAATATCGTTCTTGAATTCGGCCGCCGTTGCGTAACGGTTCTGCCGGTCCTTCGCCATCGCCTTCGCGCAGATCGAATCCCACATGCGCGGCAGTCCGGGCACGAGCGTGCTGGGCGGTGTCGCCACCTCCGACACGTGCTGATAGGCGATCGCCACAGCCGAGTCGCCGGTGAACGGCGGACGGCCGGTGAGCATCTCATACAGCACGCAACCGGCCGAGTACAGGTCGGAGCGCATGTCGACGGTCTCGCCGCGAGCCTGCTCGGGCGAGAGGTACTGCGCGGTGCCGACCACGCCCTGGGACTGGGTCATCGTCGCAGCGGAGTCGTCGAGCGCGCGGGCGATGCCGAAGTCCATGACCTTGACCACGCCCTGCTCGGAGATCATGATGTTGCCGGGCTTGATGTCGCGGTGGACGATGCCCATGTGATGCGAGTATTCGAGCGCGTTGAGCACGCCGAGCATCACCTGTTCGGCGTCTCGCTGGCTGAGCGGGCCGTTCGCCTTGATCACGTCACGCAGCGTCTGGCCCTTGACGAACTCCATCACCAGGTACGGCAGCCGCTCCGTGCCGCCGCTGTCGGTCATCACGGTCTCCTCGCCGGAGTCGTAGATGTTGACGATGTTCGGGTTGTTCATCTGCGCCACGGAGTGCGCTTCGCGGCGGAATCGGGACAGGAAGATCTTGTCGTTGGCCAGGTCGGCGCGCATGATCTTGATCGCCACCGTACGTCCCAGGCGCGTGTCCAATGCCACGCGCACTTCGGCCATGCCTCCACGCCCTACAAGTTGGCCGAGCTGATAGCGGCCGTTCGCCAGCGATGCCGGCATATTGCTGCTCATAGCTATTCCTCTCGATTCTTCGGGTCGGTCGTCGCCGTATGCCCGCCAAATTGGTTACGGTTCATGGTGATCAGCGTCGCCGTGTGCGGTGTGCTGGATACGCGGCGGGGCATGCGCCCGCCAAGTCCCATGATGGTCTCATCCATCTGCGCGGTCTCCTGATCGAGCAGACGTCGTTCTATGCGCGACAGCGTGCGCGAAACGGTCAGCGCGTCCTTCGGACGGTCAAGCGGATCCTTGGACAGCATCGACATGACGAACTGCCGAAGCTGCACATCTATGGAATCCGGCAGCGGGGGCACCGGGTCGTTGACGTGTGCGGCGGCGATGTCGACCGGCGTGGTGCCGGTGAACGGCCGATGCCCGCACAGCCCCTCGTACGCGACGACGCCCAGCGAGTAGATGTCGGATTGCGGCGTGGCCTGTTTGCCTTGCGCCTGCTCGGGGGAGATGTACTGCGCGGTGCCGACGACCATGCCATCCTGCGTGATCTGCTCCTGGTTCGTGGAGTAGGAGACGCCGAAAATCGGTGATTTTCACCTCGCCCGTAGTGGAGACCATGATGTTGGCCGGCTTGACGTCGCGGTGGATCACGCCGTGGCTGTGCGCCACGAACAGGCCGCGCGCGGTCTGGATCAGTATCGGCAGCAGTTCCGTCGCGGGCAGCGTGCCACGGTCGCGGTAGATGTCGGCCAGCGAGTCGCTGGGCACGTACTCCATGATGAGGAAGCCGATGCTGTCGTGCTCGTAATACTCGAACAGCGCGGCGATGTTGGGGTGCGCCAGATTGGCGGAATTGTGCGCTTCTGCCCGCAGACGGTGCAGCTTGGCCTCGACGTTGCCCTGATCGTCGCGCAGCGCCTTGATGGCGACGGGACGGTTGAGCTGGATGTCGTGGCCTTTCCACACCTCTCCCATGCCGCCTTGCGCCAGTCGGCGATCCAGGCGGTAACGGCGGTGGATGAGTTGTCCTTCGACGAGTTTCATTGTTTCAGGGCCTCCTCCATCAGTGAACGCATGATCGGTCCGGCGGCTTCCACACCGTACTGATTGACATTATGGATAACAACGGAGACCGCGATCTTCGGGTTGTCGGCGGGGGCGAACCCGATAACCCATGCGTCGTTGGTCTGGTTGGAGCTGCCGATCTGCGCGGTTCCGGTCTTCGCCGCGACCTTGATGCCGCTCAGCTGCAGGCTGGGCGCGTCATGCTCGACCACCGACTGCATCATCTGGTTGAGCTTGGACGCCGTGCTGGAGCTGAACGCGGTGGACATCACTTCGGGCGTGGTTTCGGACAGCGTGCTCAGGTCGCTGGCCCGCACGCGGTCCACCAGCGTCGGCCTCATGAGCTTGCCGTCGTTCGCGATGGCCGCGGCGACCATCGCGTTCTGCAATGGCGTGGACAGCACGTCGCCCTGGCCGATGGACGCCAGCGCCACCTTGTCGTCGGACAGCGTGTCGGGGAACTTGGCGGCGACGGACTTCATCGGGCGCCCGGACGACGAGGTGCCGTCGATGGTGATCGAGCTTCCGTAGCCGAGCTTCTTCGCCTGCTCGGCGATCTTGTCCTGGCCGAGTTTCACGCCGAGCTGGGCGAACGCGGTGTTGGACGAGTATGTCAGCGCGTCCTGCAGCGTGATCTTGCTGTCGATGCCGTTCGCCGCGGCGGTGGTGTTAGTCAGGTTCGTCGAGGTTCCGGGCAGCGTATAGCTCGCTCCGGCGGGAATCTGAGTATCGGTGTCGTAGTCGCCGGATTCCAGCGCCGTCGCGGCGACGATGGTCTTGAACGTGGATCCGGGCGGGTACAGCTGCGAGGTCGCGCGGTTGATCATCGGGCTGTTGGCCTGCGCGGCGAGTTTCGAATAGTTCGCGGTGGCTTTCTTCGTGTCGTGCGTGGCGAGAGCGTTCGGATCGTAGCTGGGGGCACTCGCCAGGGTCAGGATGCGGCCGGTCTTGACCTCGATGACCACTGCGGCGCCGTCGTTGCTGCCGAGTTGCTGGTAGGCGAGCTGCTGCAGCTTGGGATTGATGGACGTCTCGATGGACGCGCCCTTGTTCTCGACGCCGGTGAACAGCGATTTCAGCTGATCCCAGAACAGCGCGTCCGCCTTGCCGCTCAGCAGCTTGTTGCGGGATGATTCGATGCCGCGGTCGCCGCGCTGCGGGTGACCGAGAAGAAGCCGGTCACCGGGGCGTACACCGGCCCGTTCGTGTAGGAACGCTGGTATGAGAACACGTCGTTGACCGGGGTCGACTGCGCGAGGATCGTCCCGTCGGACGCGAGTATGGCGCCTCGGGGAGCGCCGTATTCCTGATACAGCGCCCTTGCGTTGCGCGGGTCGGAGCTCAGCGAGTTGGCGCGGATGGCGGTGATGATCGTGGTGGACATGCCGAGTACCACGAACAAGGCGATGACGGCGGTGAACAGCTGCCTGAGGTATTTGTTCATCGCGCACCTGCCTCGATGATTTCCGTGGTCTGGTTGTTCGCCGCCGCGTGGCGGGGTTCCGGTGGCCGCTCGGCCTGCGGTTCGCGTTCGGGTGCGGACTCCTTGTCAGTGCGTTCCTTCAGCTCGCGGTCACGCAGCACCGCCAGCGCCTCGTATTGGAACGTGTCGGACAGTGTGTCCGGCTCCGGGCGGTTCGCCGCGTTCGAGATGATCATCAGCAGCGCGGCGAGCAGGTAGTTCGCGATCAGCGATGAGCCGCCGGCGGCCATGTACGGCATGGTCATGCCGGTCAGCGGGATTACCAGCGTGATGCCGCCGACCACGGTGAATACCTGGAAGGCCATCGTGAACACCAGTCCGGAGGCCAGCAGCTTGCCGAACCCGTCCTTGATCTTCATGGCGGTGATGAACCCGGACGCGATGATCAGCAGGTACAGCACCAGAACGGCCATCAGACCGGTCAAGCCCAGCTCCTCGCCGACCGACGAATAGATGAAGTCGGAATTCGCGAACGTGGTCAGCCCCAGGCTGCCCGTGACCCAGGCCGGTGCCGGTCATGCCGCCGGAGGCCATGCCGAAGATGCCCGTGACCAGCTGCCACGAGCCGCCTATGCGGTTGTACTGCTCGTCGCTGAACGGGTGCAGCCATGAGTCCACGCGCTGGCCGACGTGGCTGAACACGCTGGCCGCGGCGACCGCGCCTACGGCGAACGCGATGAAGCCGATGACGATCCAGCTTCTGCGCCCGGTGGCCGCGTACAGCATCGCGACGAACATCGCGAAGAACATCAGCGACGTGCCCAGATCGCGCTGCATGATGAGCACGCCCATCGAGATCAGCCACACCATGATGATCGGACCGAGGTCCTTGATGCGGGGCAGCTGGAGTCCCAGCACCTTCTTGCCTCCCACGGCGAGCTGGTCGCGGTGGTCGAACAGGTAGGCGGCGAAGAAGAACGCGAGGAACAGCTTGGCGAATTCGGCGGGCTGCAGCGAATATCCGCCGATGCGAATCCAGATCTTGGCGCCGTTGATGTTGCGCCCCAGACCGGGGATCATGGGCGACAGCAGCAGTATCAGGCCTATCACCATGTTCACGTACGAGTATTTGCGCAGCACACGATAGTCGCGCATGACCGCCACGAGGATGCCGCACAGCGTCAGGGCTATGCACAGCCAGATCAGCTGTCTTGAGCCGACCGAGGAATTACCGGACTTGTCGATGCGCGCGATCATCACCACGCCGATCGCGGTCAGCATCAGCACGCATGGCAGAATCACCTGGCTGGCGTACGGCTTGAACCGCAGCAGCAGTCCCCACAGCACGAGGAACAGCGCGCCGACCACGGCCAGCAGGCCGATGTAGTTGGCGGGGAAGTGGCCGTAGATGCGCAGGAACATCTGGTAGAAGGCTACGGCGCTGATCAGCATGGCGAACAGCAGCAGCGACGCCTGGCGGAGACGTATGGGGATCATTGGGCGTCACCGCCGTCTGTGCCGGTGGACGATGCGTCCGTGCCGGTATCGCCCGCGGTGCCGCCGTCGGTCTGGCTGCTGCCGGCGCTTGAGTCGCCGTCCGTGCCGTTCGACCCGGATGAGTCGGATGAGTCGGATGAGTCGGACGTGCCGTTGCCCGCGTCGCCGGACGACTTGGACGTGTTGGAATTGTCGTTGAAGTTGCTTTTCTCCTGACGGATGACCTGCACGTGCTGGATGGCCTCGTCATAGCTGTTGAAGGTGATGCCGTCCTGCAGCTGGTCGCGCCACGCCTGCGGCAGCGAGTCGATGTCGATGTTCGTGCGCTTGACCTCGTGCGACAGCGCCAGGCCGAACACGTTGGTGTTCACGCCTTGGTACACGGCCACCACGCCGTCTGCGTTGCCGATGAAGTATTTCGTCTGGCTCCAGCGGTAGGCGCCGAAAGCGCCGCCCGTGGCAAGCGCGAGCGCGGCGATCACGATGAGGATTGCGATCAGACGATTGCGGCGGCCGCGCTTGCGCGTCTCCTTGCGCTGCGTCTGCCGCTCGTGATGGATGGCCTTGGCGACGTCGGGATCGTTGGGATCGTCGGTGACATGGCCGTCACGCTTCTGGATGACCGGTATCTCGCCGGTGTCGGGGTTGGCGCGTTCGCCGTTCTCCTCGCGCACGGCCGACGGCTGCGCGACGCGCGGCGACGGCTGCGAGGCGGGCTGGCTCTGTATCAGCGCGGCGGCGCGTTGCGCTGGCGATGCGTTCGCGTCGCGCAGCATGGGCGCGGTGGCGACAGGCTCGTTGAGGATGTCTGCGATGGGCTCCAGGCTGGCGCTCGCCGCTCCGGCGACCAGTGGGGTCTGGTGGGGCAGGTCGAAGGCATCCGCGTCGAGAGCCAGCGTGGCGTCGGCGATGACCGCGGTCACGTTGTCGGTGCTGCCGGCCTTCAAGGCCATCGAAACCAGCTGCTGGGCGCATTCCTCCTGATCGGAGTAGGCGGTGAGCGTCTGCTCGATGGTGGAATCCTCCAGCACGCCGCACAGGCCGTCGGAGCACAGCATCCAACGGTCGGTTGGATGGGCGGCCCGAATGGCGATGTCGGGGTGCGGATCGATGTCGAAGTCGCCGAGCACGCGCATGACGACGTTGCGCTGCGGATGGTTGCGCGCCTCCGCGGGGCTGATGCGGCCTGTGTCGATGAGATGCTGAACGTAGCTGTGGTCCTGCGTCATGCGGGTCAGGCGACCGTCGCGCAGCAGGTACGCGCGCGAGTCGCCGATGTGCGCGAGCACCCAGTAGCCTGCGACCAGCGCCACGGCGGTCACCGTGGTGCCCATGCCGGCGAGCTTGCGCTCGCGCTTCGCCTTGCCGACGATCGCGTCGTGCGCGGCCATGACGGACGTTTCCATCATCCGGGCGACGGTGCTCACGTCGCCGTTGACGTCATCGTGCTCGATGTGGGCGAGTGAACGGATGGCGATGGTCGAGGCGGTGTCGCCGCCGGCATGGCCACCCATGCCGTCGCAGATCGCGATGAGGTGCTCCCCGGCGAACGCGGAATCCTGGTTGTTGGAGCGCACGGTGCCGACGTCGGACACCGTGGTCGAGTACAGGAACAAGGTCTGTGATGCAACGGAATTTGGCATGAGCCGTCACCTCAATTCGAAGGTGGTGGCGCCAATGCGCACCGGCATGCGCGGGGGCAGCAGCATGGGCATGTTCAGCCGCTGCTGGTTGACGATGGTGCCGTTGGTGCTTCCCAAATCCTCGATCGCCCATTGACCGGAGGCGGGATCCTTATATACGCGGGCGTGATGCGAGGAGACGAATTCGTCGTCGAGCACCACGGTGTTGGACGCGGCGCGTCCCAGCGTGATGGATTCGCTGGTCAGCGGCACGGAGGCACCGGCCTTCGGGCCATCGATGATGACCAGCAGCGTGGGACCGGATTGCGGCGTGCGCTGCTGGCTTTGGAGCGACGGCGTAACGGGCGCGGTCTGCGCGGCGGCCGGGCCGGACGGTGCCGGGCCGTCAGAGGATTTCATCGCGCGCTTGTCTCGGCGGCGTCGGGCCCGCGACGGCTGCGGGCTGAACGCTTCGATGTCTTTGTGCAGCGATCGCACCGCAAGCCAGACAAAGACCCACAGCAGGATCAGGAATCCATACTTGAGGATCGCAAATGTCAGTTCGGTCATAACGGAAAGTCGACTCCTGGCTCGGGGTCACTCCTGCTCTCGTGAGGAAGCCCAGAACAGGATGCGGGTGCGGCCGATGGTGATGGTATTGCCGTCCAGCAGCGTCGCGGCCGGCACCTGATGGCCTTCGACGTACGTGCCGTTGGTCGAGCCCAGATCGCGCGCGATGACGCCGTTGGGGGTTCAGGTCAATTTCCAGGTGCTTGCGGGAGATGCCGGGATCGTCGATGACGATGTCGCAGCCGGAGCCGCGGCCGATCACCGTCTTGCTCTCGGTGAGCAGGTAGGGGTTGCCGTTGATGTCAAGCATCGGATGGTCCTCGGCCTGGTCGGTGGTGGTCACGGGGACCGCGTTGCCCTGCACGGATTCGGAGCTCAGGTTGAAGCTGCCCTTGGGCAGGTCGAGGTCCTCCTCGAAGATGACCATCACGGGGCCGACGAACGCATAATGCTGGCTCTTGGCGTATTGCGTGAGGTTGTCCGCCAGCTCGTTGGCGAGCACTTCGCTGCCCCACTGTTCGATGCGATCGAAGTCGGCCGTGCTGAGCTTGAAACGGTATTCGTTCGGGGCTACCGTGCGGTCGCGGCCGACCGGCATGGCTTCGGCGTCGATCTCGCGCTCCAGGGCGCTGGAAAGGTCGACAGGCTTCAGGTCTTTGGAGCCGAACTTGGAAAAGACTCCGTTGACCGCGCCTTCTACACTTTTCTCAAAACGGTCGAGAACGCTCATGGTGATCCCTTTCTATATCCTTACCCATCCTATACGTCAGTGGGGAAGTCAATTGTGATTTTTGAGGAAAAAGCCTGTTTGAGCGCAAAATTTCCACTTCTGACACGGCGTTGTGGGGCGTGAGACCTATTTGGGCCGATGCCGTCCGCCTGATGCGCCGGCCCGCGGGGCGATCATGGGGGGCAAGGGGGAGGGCGGCCGGCGTGGTTTGCCCAGTGCGGTGGCTACCGTGGTGGGTATGAACGATATGACGACTCTTCATGATGCAATCGGCGATTTCCCGCCGCAAGGCGCAGACGCTGCGGTTCTCCTGCGGCGCCCCGCGTTCCGCGACCGCGATTGGCGACGGTTCCCGCGTGCTGTTCCTGCGTTCCGACGGCCCTGAGGACCTGGTGACCTCGCTGTGGCTGAGCGTGTTCGACGCGGACGGCACACATCGGGAGGTGCTGCTGGCCGACCCGCGTGTGCTGCTTGCGGACGCTGATGACGAGGACGTGCCCGCCGAGGAGAAGGCCCGTCGCGAGCGCGCCCGTGAAGGCGGCTCGGGCATTGTCTCGTATTCGGTGGATGCGGCTGGCCGCCGTGTGGTCTTCACGATCAACGGTCAGCTGTTCCTGACCGAGATCGCCGAAGACGGCAGCGGTCGCACCCGTATGCTGGCGGCGGATGGCATCGCCGCAGGAGAGGGTGCCACACCGGTGCTTAATCCGCGCATATCGCCGGACGGCAGGCATGTGGCGTACACGACCGGCGAACATCTGATGCTGGTCGACATCGCGCCGCAGTGGCCGTCTGACAGTCGTCATGATGACGCCACCGACGACGACTGCGACGGCCAGCCGGCGCCGCACGCGCACGGCCACCGCTGCGGCGACGAGG
>ENA-OQCV01000507-OQCV01000507.1-human-gut-metagenome-genome-assembly--contig:-NODE-507-length-10427-cov-2.397379_pt1 | contig 10427 bp, 15 predicted proteins | sample MGYA00242766_ERZ504592 | MGnify/ENA primary metagenome ERZ504592 (study PRJEB26092, sample SAMD00036315) | human gut metagenome | host: Homo sapiens | study: EMG produced TPA metagenomics assembly of...
TTTACTTAAACATCCATTTTTTTTGTTTAATATTCTTTTTTTCCAAATCGTCTTTTAGTTTTTCCATATATTCCCACATTCGCCACACCCCCAAAATTGTTCATCTTTTATCATCAATATAGCAAACAACTCCATCATGGCAGATGGGGCATTCTATTACCTCTTGATTATTATCTTTTCTTATCTGCATCTTTTTGGGGGACTTTTCGATAACAAATCACTTGGATTTTATTGGAACATTTTTGATAGCATTCAGGGCACTTTATGAAAACTAATCTCATATTCTTTTTTATAGCAGATTCAACTAACGATTTCTGTTCATAATTTGCATTAAAAGTCTTCTGACAATTTTGGACATCTTACAATCATATTCATTAATTTATGTTAGTAATGGTTTGTGAATAACTGACCGTTAAGGCAGTTCATTCTCTTGTTACCAATATTTCAATCTCCACTTACCCAAATTGTGTTTTTTATCTATTATCATAGGACGCAAATTCTTAATAAACTCTATTACAATTTTCATTGATTGTTTATCTAACGTCTTTATATAATCATTTGCCAAATTAATAAGTAATTCAAGATTTTGAGGTATCAATCTTGTATCTCCATATTCATCAATACTCAATCCTGTCTTTGCATGAAACTCCAAAAAGACAGGTTGTAATATTCTCAATTCAACATCATTCAAAGCGAAGTGATGATTATTCATTGTATTGCTAAAATCTAACATTTCAATTATTTGTTTATTGGTAATGTTTGGCAGCTAATCGCCATTTGTGGCGATTAAGATGCGTGTTAGTGTTTATTCCTTGGCAATTTTTAAGAATCTATTCAGTAGTAATATCAAAATCTTGTTTATTTCTCCATGCTATCCTAAGATAATCACCTTTTATTAAACCTTTATCACGGTAATATCTAACTATTTCAGATGGCGACCAATCCTTGCCATTGGAAAATAATGTTCCGAGTTCCATTAACTTTTGAAAAAGAACTGCACGCTTTTCTACATCATCAGTAGGCATAGAAATAGAATAGTATGGTTCTACTTTTTCAAATCCAATACTGATAAGTTCATTCTTAAAATTGTCATTATCATTGGCAATCAATATATTATTTCCTGCCAATTCAATAGCAACGACTTTATCTTTTAATTTTTCATTCATCATATTAAACACTAATGGTTTGCAGCGTTCCGCCTTATTCAGTCGGTAGTGCTGTTTGTTATAAACTCTTTTTTCTTTATTCTTTTGCCGTTACATGTAAAGCCATAAGCAAAAGCTGCATCTATGGCTTGTTTTGCACTCTCAAGAATATAATGATACAAATTATCATATTTACTAAAGCATGGAGAAAGAATGTAGAAGTTTTTAATATTTAAAGGAATATAAATCCCCGTCATATCGGATATTCCATAGCGTGCTTCCTCCAAATTTGGTACTGGTATGGAAATAGATATTTCAAACTCTTTATTAGATGGGAAACGTTTTGCCCGTTTGAAAATCCCAATCCCCCCATTAGTATTTCGAAGATTTATCTGTATGAGAAGTTTCCAATCTCCCAAATCATCTAAGTTGATTTGGTTATTGTAATCTTCCATATAACCATTCAACTCTCGGTAAATTGAGCGCAGTAAGTCCAATTCTCCAAGTTCGGGGATTTCACTACTTATTAAAACTGCATATTGATTATTCATACATTCATCCTTATATCCAGAGTTTATAATGTTTGGCGGATAATCGACTGTTATAGGAGATTTATCCGTTTGTTATGCGCCTTCTTATTGTGGATATTCAAGTTTCAAACTCTTTCCATCCAATGCAACCGCATCACTAAGGGTAATCCTGAGCTTTTGTTCTTCCGAAAATCCGATGGTTTCGCCATCATTCAAAGTTACATCGCAGTCTAAAACATATGCAACTATATCAAGCAGAAAATCGCGAACATCATTCAGATCGGCATTGGCAGCATAAACTTCCATTTCTTCTTTACCAAATTTTCTCATTCCGTAGGTATATATACCTGCACATTCTTCGGTGCGATATACGCCAAACCACACCCAATCCAATATAGGCAATGCTTCATCATCTTGCTGCATTACAGATGCAACATCACAATAAAACTGGGGGATAGAACACAGTTCCATCAGTATAGACAGCAATGGCTCTTTCTTGTTTAAGGCATGAAGAAACGACTTTTGTAAATAGTTTCCCTCGTTCCAATAGATTGGCATCCTTTCCCAATACAGAAACCATGAGATGTGCCTTGTGGCTTTTAGTCACTTCTACTGCATCTTTCCACATGTAATTTGCTCCTGCATAATGTTCCGCCTCTTGATTAGGAACAGGTGCAGGCATAATGGCTACTGCAAGTGTAACATCTCCCATAACAGCTACCAACGCTTCTTCATTGCCGTCATATGGAATTTCTATGTTCCAATCTGCCTTGCAGTCGTTGATGAGTTTTTTCAATATCCCATTCATTTTGTGATAATAACACAAAGGCTACAAAATGCTCCAGCTGGATAATTTTCTTCTTTCATATTCTTATTGTTTTTAATATTATATCTTTGGTGCATAATGTCCAGTGGATAATCGACCTTTAAGGGAAATTTATCCGTTTGTTAGTCGCTTTATTCTGCAATATAAGTTTCCAAATATTGAATACCGTTGTAACTGTCTAATTCATCCACAAATTTTTTAGGTGTTTCATATGAATCATAATTTTTCTTCTTAATAAAGATTTTCTGATTCCTTTTGTTGTCCTTGAAACCATTGGGTATATAGCACACAATACAATTTGATGGCTTTATGTGGTATTCATCAATATCGGATTCAATATACCAGTCAAGGACAAGTTTGTTATCAATCATCATTCTAACAAGATTAAAAGGATTTTCGGGTTCATCCTTAATTTCCACAGTTAGAAATTCTGGATAGTAATACTTTATATTAACATCTTTACAGAACTGACAGCGATGTTCCGGATTGGGACGTTTCTTTGTACGACCTTCTTCGTAATCTCGTATTTCTTTCATGTATTCATCTTGATTGAAATACTCCATAAATTCTTCCCGACTTTTAGCGGTTGTGCCAATCCAAATCATATATTCTAATCCAGCATTAGACCCTTGCATTCCTTCAGGCGACAGTTCAAACTCAAACGTACCAAGATAAGTCATGGTTGTGGTATTCTCTGCCTTTTTAGGAGATATACCCTCACGACAATTATAGCAGATAACAGCATTTGCCATTGTAATATTTTTATCAGCCATCGACAGACTTATCTTTTGGGTATCAGCAGGAATAAGGTTGAGTAATCCTGCCAAGCCGTCAGATGTGAATTTCATAATAAGAAAATCCTCATCATAGCTCATTACACCAAGCTCTTTACAGAACTGGCAACGAAGTTCCTTATTGTCTTCATCGTATTCTTTCCACCATTGGCGGAAAGCCGATTGATCCATATATTTCTCAAAATCAGCTTCGGAATCGAATTGACCGACCCATATCATTATCTTACTCATTTTCGTTTTTTTATTTTTCAAGCGACTAATGTTTGGTGGCTAACCGACCTTTCAGGGGAGGTTAAGCCGCTTGTTACTAACATTTTATTGTGTCAATTCATTATTAGTTTTACAACAGACCAATGACATTTGCAACAATATATATTGTCGCTATGTTGTTCTATACCTTCTATATCTATCATTGGAAGTTGTAATTTCTTTCCTTTCATCACAATCTCAAACTCATTGAAATGCCAATCTTTAAGTTCTTGTTTTTCTATTGTGAAGCCACAACTCATGTTAAAAGTGTTGTAAGCTCTATTATAGGATTGCATATTGATTTGTATTGACACATATTATTTTTTCCTTGTTAGTTATACTATCAGCCGATTTGGCTGTTATTTTCTTTAAGTATCAAGCCTCGTTTTCCTCCAATAGTAGATCGTCCAACGGGCTTTTGATATTGCTTTTGAAAGTGTCGGCTATGTGGACATACCTTTCCGTTGTCTTGATGTTGTTATGTCCCATAAGCTCTTTCACAATCTTGATGTCGGTTCCTTGCTCCAGCAAGTGGGTGGCGAACGAATGGCGCAGCAGGTGCGGGTAAATCCGTTTCGTGATTCCCGCTTCCCGGGCCGCTGCCTTCAGCCGTTTCGACACGATGCTCTCGGTGAAAGGTTCGCCCGGTCTGTGTTCAAAAAGCCACACTTTCGGTTTGTATAGTCTGTTATATTCCGTCAGCTTTTTCATCAACGGTTTTGACAGCAGGGTGTAGCGGTCTTTCTTGCCCTTTCCCTGCCGCACCCGTATCAGGGAGCGGGATTCGTTGATGTCGCCGGGTTTCAGTTCCAGCAGTTCGCTGATGCGCAACCCTGCGGAATAGAGTATGGAGAACATGCAGAAGAAACGCAGGTCTGTCACCGTCACATTGAGTATTTTCTTTATTTCCTCCTTGCTCAACACGTCGGGCAGCGTCTTCTCCCGTTTGGCACGGTTCACCTTGTAACACCGCCGTTCCTGACCGAGAACTTTCTCGTAATAGAACTTGATGGCGTTGATACGCTGGTTTTGCTGGCAGGAGGATATGTTTTCTCGTGGATGAGATACAGCAGGTAGCCGTTTATCTCGCCGGGGTAACCGTTTCAATCTTACACCCCTCGAAATGCTGTTGGAAATCGCGGAAATAGGAGGTATATACCCTTACGGTATGGTCACTGTAACGCACTTGCTGAAGTTTTTCCAGATAGCCTTCCGGCAGTGGCGGCCGTTTGTCTTCCTCTTTACGGGGTGCGGTTTCCTTGATGGCGGAATAGTCTATAAATGCCATTTTCACATAGCGGTCGAAGAACTCGGCAAGCACGAAATCTTCTGCCGGCAGATAAGCCCTGCCGCCGACAAGCAGTACGTTTTCTTCCTTCGACAGCGACAAGCGGATGTCATTGTCATTACCGAAAGTCACTTCGACAAATTCTCTCCCGTTTCTTACCACAGGAGAAAGTTTGATTTTGGGCTTTTGGAGTATATATTTCCATGCCTCACACTTTTGTCGGATATTGAAACCCCGGTTTTTCGCAAATTTATCAAAAAAAACACGGGTTATCCATGCGCTTTATTGACATTTAACAATATATCCCGACTACCTGACAAATAAGGTGAGGAGCCACGAAAATACCCTCTGCCAAATCCGTCCTTCCCGGCACTCCGTTTCTCCGATTTCCTCTGCCCTGCGCCACAAGCGGCCACTTCTGTGCCCGATGCTTCCATAGCCGTTCCAACTATTTTACGTTCAAGCCGTTCCCCTTACTTTCGTTCCCGCATCGCTATTGGTGCTAACTAAAAACCACTCGTAATTATGGACGAAAACGTAAAGAACGACGCTAAACAAGTCATGCTCGTTCAGAATGCCGACGACGGACGACTGCAAGCCGTTACCGGCGTGGATCGGGACGGCAATATCCAGACCGCCGACCCCACGGATCAGAACGTGGCGAGCCTGCTGAACGTGAACACGCAGGATTCAGCCCTCGAAGCCTTCTTCCAAAAAGTTCATGGAACAGGGCCCAGAACCCCGTCCACACGGGTATCTTCGTCATGACGGAGAATGCCCTGAACAAACTTATCCGCATCGACTTCGACCCGGAGATTCTGGAAAATTACCGTATCGACCCCTCCGAACGGCTTCAGACGCAGGAGCAGCGGCAGTTCGAGCCGCTGGACGTCACGAAGATAGACCTGGCGGATATGGAGAAGAAAGGTATCCGCATGGAGGACATCGAGCCGCACCTGAAAGCCATGTCTTACGGACATAAATCCAACGGGCTGGTGGAGATGAACCCCGAACTGGAGAACGGGATGCGTGTTTCCACCAAAGGGCGCGTGTCGCTCGAAGAGCAGGCGGACGGCTCGCTGCGCGTCGTGCCGCATTACTGGCAGGAACGGCCCGACCTCGACGCCCCCTTCCACGGGGTGCTGCTCGATGAGGAGGCGAAAACGAACCTGATGAACACCCGCCACGCCGGGAAAGTGATCGACCTGGAGCTGGAGCCGGGCAAGCTCACGCCCTGCTACGTGTCGATAGACAAATGGACGAACACGCTGGAACCCATGCCCGTTTCGCTACTCGAAAAACGTGCCCGCATCAAGGAGGCCGACCTCTCGGAAGGCAAGCAGATGGATTTCTACGGCGGCGGCAAGGTGTTGCTCGAAGGATATACCACCCGCGCGGGTTATAAACGGGATGCCTATATCCAAATCGACGCGGCCGAACGTAACTATTCCTTTACCTACGACGGTTTGGATCGCAACCGCTACGCCCAGGAGAACAAGGAGATTTACCGCCAGAAGGCCGCCGAGAAAAACGGACGGCAGGAAACTACGGCCTCCGAACGACAGCCCACGCTCACGATTCACCGGACAATCCTCAAAGCCTCCGTGCCCAAAGAGGCTTATGACCAATGGACGGAAGCGGTGAATGATCCCTCCAAGCGGGCGGATGTCAAGGCTTTCTACATCAAGGGCATGGTCAAGGACGGGCAGGGTGAGCCGTTCAACGCCTGGGTCAAGCCCAACTTCGAGCGTAACAAGATGGACTTCTTCCGCTGGAATCCCGACCGTGCGAAACGGCAGGGGGCGGAGGTCAAACCCGCCGTTGAAAGCCGTACCCAGGTCGCCGTCAATTCCGAGGGCAAGACCGTCGAAGCGGTCAAAGGTGTGAAAGAGCCGCTCAAGCAGGGACAGCAGGAAGCCACCCCGACGCAGAAGAAAAATTACCGCAGCAGCAAAAAGAGCAACTCCAAAGGTGTCAAGGTATAACGTATGAAATGGTTCTACATGCAGGCCGGAGCCATGCCGCTCCTGATCGCGGCGCTGGCTGCCTTGTACCTCCGGCCGGGTAAACGCAGCCCCCCGGAGGAGGCGGACGACGGACGGCAGTATTACGACGGGAACGGCAACCATGTCTATTACGACCGCCGGCTGATCGCCCGTCCGGAAAAAGAGAAAGAAGAAGAACAACAAGAAAACAACCACTGAAAAAATCCGAATCATCATGCAAGTTATTATCGCAGAAAAGCCCATCGGTGGCGCGTGAGATCGCCGCCATCGTGGGAGCCACGAACCGTAAAGACGGTTTTATCGAGGGAAACGGCTACGCCGTAACCTGGGCCTTCGGCCACCTGGTCGGGCTGGCAATGCCCCAACAGTATGGCATCGCGGGTTTCCGCCGGGAAAACCTGCCTATCCTGCCATCATCGTTCATCCTCCTGCCCCGGCAGGTTCGGGAGGGTAAAGAGTATAAGGCCGACCCGGGTGTCGTGAAGCAGCTCGGTATTCTCCGGGAATTGTTCGGCATGGCCGAGCGCATCATCGTCGCGACCGACGCGGGGCGTGAAGGTGAGCTGATCTTCCGCTACATCTACTCTTACCTGGAATGCCGCACCCCTTTCGTGCGGTTATGGATCAGCAGCCTGACCGACCGGGCCATCCGCGAGGGGTTACAACACCTCCGCCCCGGCAACGAATACGACAACCTCTACCTCTCGGCCAAAGCCCGCAGCGAAGCCGACTGGATCGTCGGTATCAACGCCTCGCAAGCGCTTGCCGTGGCTGCCGGGCGGGGCGTCTGGTCACTCGGACGGGTGCAGACCCCCACGCTGGCGATCATCTGCTCCCGTTACCTGGAGAACAAGGCGTTCAAGCCCGCCACCTATTTCCGGCTGAAGCTCTCCACGGCAAAGGAGGGCACGGAGTTCACCGTCCTCTCCACGGAGAAATTCGACGGCAGGGAGAAGGCGGAAGCAGCCCGCGCCGAGGTTATCGGCGCCCGAACGGTACGCGTCGTGAACGTGGAGCGCAAGGAGGCCAGGGAACAGCCGCCTCTCTTGTACGACCTGACGACACTCCAGAAAGAGGCCAACAGCCGGTATGGTTTTTCGGCAGAAAAAACGCTCGACATCGCCCAGTCGCTTTACGAGAAGAAGTTCATCACTTATCCCCGTACCGGCTCACGCTATATATCGGAAGATGTGGCCGAGGAGATTCCGGCACTCATCGGGAACATGACACGCTATCCCCGTTTCGCGGAATACGCGGGCAGGATGGATACCGCATCTCTCTCCCGCCGAAGCGTGGACAACGAAAAGATCGCCGACCACCACGCGCTGCTTCCCACCGAGAACCTCCCCTCCGAACTGGATGCCGACCACCGCATCGTCTATGAGATGGTCGCGGGGCGGATGCTCGAAACCTTTTCCGGGGCCTGCGTGAAAGAAAACACTTCCCTTACCCTGCAAAGCGCGGGGCATGATTTCACGGCCCGCGGCAGTATCATGGTCGAGACGGGCTGGCGGGCCGTCCTGAATGAACCTGTCGAGGAGAAAGAGGAGGACATGACCCTCCTTCCCGACATCGTGCAAGGCGACGAGCTGCCCGTCAAAGGATGCGTCACGGAACAGAAACAGACCCGGCCGCGCCCCCTTCACACGGAATCGAGCCTGCTGGCGGCGATGGAAACCGCCGGACGCGAACTGTCCGACGAGGCCGAACGCGAGGCGATGAAGGATGCCGGCATCGGCACGCCCGCCACCCGTGCCGCCATCATCGAAACGCTCTTTGCCCGCGAGTATGTCAGGCGAGAGAAAAAGTCGCTTGTACCCACGGACAAGGGACTGGCCGTGTATGCCGTGGTCAGGGACAAGAAGATCGCCGATGTCGCCATGACGGGCGGCTGGGAACTGGCCCTCTCGAAGATCGCCACCGGGGAGATGGACGCCCCGACGTTCCATCGCGGTATCGAGGTCTTCGCCTCGCAAATCGCCAAAGAACTGCTGGAAGCAAGAATCGACGGCGCGGAGAGTGACACAGCCTGCCCGCGTTGCGGCAGGCCCGTGGTGTTCTATCCCAAACTCGCCAAGTGCCAGAATCCCGATTGCGGCCTGACCGTATGGAGAACCGTGGCCCGCAAGGAGCTGACCGACAAGCAGCTCGCGGAACTGCTGACCAAAGGCAAAACCGGCACGATCCGGGGATTCGTCAAAAACGGCGGCGGGACGTTCGACGCGGCCCTCACGCTCGATGACCAGTTCAAGACCTCGTTCGTTTTCGAACCGCGCGATACTCCCAGGCAGGGAAAGAGGAACAAACGGAAATAATCGTTACCTTTGCCACTGGAAAAGACCTGTCATAACGAGATACGCTTGTTTGATAAGGATTTTTTTCAGTGGTCGGCGCTTCGGGTGGGAACCCGGGGCGCCTTTCTCTTCCCCGATTATCAACGACCACTAAAAATTCTTATCATGCCAGACAAGCAACACCATACCCCCACGGGGGAATTGTCCTATTACGGACTTTCGTTACTATCCTACCTCAAGGACAGCCACCCGGAACTCATCGCCGAAAGTGAGTTCATCGCCGAGCGGGCCGACAGCGCCGCCCAAGCGTACAGCGAGGCGATCCGTTCGGGCTGCAACCACATCGAGGCCGAAGAAATTGCCCGCGAGGAACTCTGCCGCGGACTGCACTTTTCACCCTACAACACGCTGGTAAACATCCTCTGGAGGGAATTCGAGGCGGAGATTCCCGAGGATACCGCCCGGCAGGCGGCTCTACGCCTGCTGCCCCTCTGCCGCGGGGTGCTGGAGAAGTACGACCTCACGGACGACTTCGCCGACACGCCCGACTACGAACTGTTCTATACCGAACTGACGGGAACCGTCCAAATACTTCTCGAAGATGGCATTCAATAAGAAAACCCACCTCCGCCAGAATATCGACGCGCTGAAGACGGCCTTCACGCTCGACAGGGAACGGCGGGCGCCGACTCCCGAAGAAGAAAGGACACTCGGCGCATACAGCGGCTTCGGCGCCATCAAGGAAGTGCTGGAAAACCCCACCGGGAAACCGGACAAGGACGGCATGGCAACGTTCGTGGCCGAGTTGCACGAGGTCATCAGGGCGAACACCCCCGACGAACGGGAATACAAGCGCTACATGGACGGGATCAAGAACTCCGTCCTGACGGCTTTTTACACGCCCCGAAAGTGGCAGACGCCATCGTGGAGGCGATATGGGACACGCGGATCGCCCCCAAACGTATTCTTGACCCCAGTGCGGGAACGGGGGTTTTCGTCAGTGCCGTGGATTTCCACGACCCCTATGCGGAGATCACCTGCTTCGAGAAAGACCCCGCCACGGGGTTGATCCTGAAGCACCTGCACCCCGAAAAACGGGTGCGGGTACAGGGATTCGAGCGCATCGAACCCAAATACGCCGGTTACTACGACGTGGCCGTGAGCAACATCCCTTTCGGGGATGTGGCGCTCTTCGACCCGTTCTTCTCCACCCATACCGACCCCGTGCGGCGGCAAGGCACACAGGGGATAACGGACAACTATTTTTCATGAAGCTCCGTCGATATGGTACGCGA
>ENA-OQCV01000508-OQCV01000508.1-human-gut-metagenome-genome-assembly--contig:-NODE-508-length-10397-cov-3.219377_pt1 | contig 10397 bp, 11 predicted proteins | sample MGYA00242766_ERZ504592 | MGnify/ENA primary metagenome ERZ504592 (study PRJEB26092, sample SAMD00036315) | human gut metagenome | host: Homo sapiens | study: EMG produced TPA metagenomics assembly of...
AGCTTCATCCGGAAACATTCCTCTTACCCTTCCTACAGGAAGTTCCATATTGGATTGTCCTGAGCATACAAAGACATCTCCTACATAAACCTCTCTGTTCTCAGTCATCTGTCCGTCTTCACTGTACACTCTGAGAATATACGGACCGCCAGTCTCGACACAGTCTGCCAAAACTTCAAAATATCCTTCTGCATCAGTAATTGTTACATATCTATGTTGTTGAAATTCTACTGTAATCTCTGTGTCTTTTTCATACCATCCCCACACTCTGGTATGGTCTCCTCTTTGCAGGACGCAGTTTTCACGCAAAAGTCCGGGCATATTAATCTGCTGCATCATCCCACATTCCTCCTAACGCCATTTTTTATAGAATAACGTCAATTGCGCCAAAATGCTTCCTTAATTTTGCCAAACATTGAGCACTTATTGCTCCATATCCCGCTTTCCCCGGTAAACACTGGGAGAACATCCTTTTACGGACTTAAACGTTCTGTTAAATGCACTGATAGAAGAAAATCCGGAATTCATGGCAATTTCTGTTACGCTCTGTGATGTCGTACTCAAAAGTTCTTCTGCTTTGCTGATCCTCTTCTGATTCAAATACTCATAAAATGTCATATTCATGCATTGCTTGAAAATACGTGTGAAATGAAAACGTGAAAATCCGCTGACATCTGCAATTTCTTCGAGTGATAACGGCTCCTGGTAATGCTGATTAATATAATTACAGGCACTCATTACACTTTCCATATATTCTTTCTTCTTTGATGGATTATTATCTATAATTACATTCTTTCGCTTTCTGTCTCCCCAAATGGCATTTCTTCCTATGTATATGAATATTTCAATCAACCGTGCATAAATTGCCGCACCAAAAAAATGTCTTTTCCTGATCATACTCCACAACAATAGCATCCATCTGTCTTTTTATAAAACTGTACAGACGTTGGAAATCTTCTTCTTCCGAAAAAAAAGCATGACAGGCGGCAGCAAATTCAGAAGTGTTTCCATTTCTCTGAGTGAATACAGCAGATAATCGCTGAATTGCAGAATAATACGTTCTCCTTTTGGAGGTGCCTCCAGAGCATGAAGTGTTCCTGAATTAAGTATCAGAATGTCTCCTTCCTTCAGGCAATATTTCTTTTCACCAACAATCACATTATAGCCTTCATGAACAGGCATAATAATCTCTATAGCCGTATGCCAATGTTCAGGATAATCCTCATAATCAACATTGTGAAACATACGGACGCCCATTGAATTTCCATAATTTATGGTTTCATGTGTTCCTTCCAATATTTCAATCATGATATCAGTGTTCCTCCTATATACCTTCTCTTTTTCATGGCCTCCTTTTTTCTGTATAATACTATAAATGAGCAAATATCGAAAATTGCACAAAATTTGTAGCTGGTTGTACACATTACGCGAACATTAAACTACTTTATTCTTTTTACTGTCCGCATACTGAAGATTTAATTGTGCAGTTTTTCAAATTTGCTCATTTATAGTATAATACATATTTTATTTAACATAACAAAATAAATCAAGCAATATACGCTGATTTTTAGTGCAATATCTGAACAGCTACCTTTTAAAAAATATTATAAACTAACTGTACACAAAGCATACATCTTCTGATGCAGCGTATTTTAGAAAAAAGGAGGCTTTATAATGAATGCAGCTACTTTTAAGAATCCTCTGCTTTCCGGTTTTTATCCGGACCCTTCTGTCTGCAGAGTAAATGACGATTACTATATGGTTACTTCTTCTTTTGTATATTTTCCAGGCATTCCGGTTTTTCACAGCAAAGATCTGATCCACTGGGAACAGATCGGGCATGGAATTTCCCGTCCGGAACAGCTGGATTATAAAAACTGTGAAACTTCGCTTGGATTATGGGCACCGTCTATCCGTTACCACGATGGAACTTTTTATATTATTAACACTTTTGTATCCGGTGGCAGAGAAGCTTACAGGGACAATTACATTATCACAGCCAAAGATCCTGCCGGTCCATGGAGTGACCCATGTTTTATAAAAGGTGCTGATGGTATCGACTCCAGTCTTTTCTTTGATCAGGATGATCGCATGTGGTATACCGGCAATTTTATTTTCGAACCCGGACATTACGAAGGTCATCATGGCATTTATCTCTGTGAGCTGGACAAAGAAACTTTTCAGTTCAAAGGAAAACGCAAAGTTATATGGGATGGAGAAAAAACTCGCAGTAAATGGATTGAAGCTCCTCATATTTATTTTGAAAACGGCTGGTATTATCTGATGGTTGCGGAAGGCGGAACTTTTACCAATCACTGTGTTATGATGGCACGCTGCCGCACTGTTGACGGCGATTACGAAATATGTCCCCGCAATCCTATCGTAACGCACAGACATCTTTCTCTGGAACATGAGATTTCTGTTACCGGACATGCAGATATTGTCCAGACTCAGAAAGGTGAATGGTGGATGGTACTTCTGGCTGTCCGGCCTTATCAGAATGCTCATTTTAATCTTGGCAGAGAAACTTTTATGATCCCGGTTATCTGGGATTCTGACGGATGGCTGCGTGTGGATAATTCCAATGGTCTTGTGAATAAAGAAGAACGTCTTCCTGATCTTCCCTGTTATCAGACTACACCGACATTCTACAGTGACAATTTTGAGTCTGCCAGACTAGGTTTCCAGTGGAACAGCATTCATCCATATCTTTCCAATCTGTTTTCCCTGACAGAACGTCCCGGATGTCTGCGTCTATATCTCAAGCCGGAAGTTATGCATGAAATCTGCACACCTGCATTTCTCGGCAGAAGACAACAGCATCAAAATTTTCCGGATGCAGGCAGCCATGGATTTCACTCCGGAAACAGATTATGAAGAAGCAGGACTTGCGCTTATACAGGATGATCGTTATCACTATACGTTTACTGTATGCCGCAAAAATGATTTTCTTTATGCACAGGTAAGAGAATGCCGCAATCATGTAATTACACTTCTTGCTGAAACAAAGCTGAACTGTAATGGAAGAATTTATTTGACTGTAACAACCAATAAGCAAGGCTATCATTTTTATTATGGATATGATGATCAGACCATGATTCCTGTTTATCTTCATGGCAATCCGGAAATATTAAGTTCCATAACCAATGAGGGTTTTACAGGTACTTATCTTGGTATGTATGCAACTTCCAATGGACAGACTTCTGATAATTTTGCAGATTTTGACTGGGTGATCTATGAGGGATTATCCGAATAACCTCGTCTCCATCCTTTGTTTACAATACATATATTCATTTCACGGCAGAATGTGTGCCATTCTTTTCAGAGAAGTATACTTTGCAATGCAAATATGAACATCTGCCCGGAAACACTGAGAAGTTTCCAAAAAGATGCCCGCTGATCAGGCGGGCATCTTTTTATCTCTCTTTATTTCTGACTGCGAATTCCGGATGCAAGTTTTACTGCTTCAGCAGTAAGTATCCTGATTTCATCAAATCTGCCCTCTTTGATCAGATTTCCTTTTACCATCCAGCTTCCTCCGCATGCAATAATCTTATCGTCAGAAAGATAATTCTCCAGATTTTTCGGATTGATTCCTCCGGTTGGCATAAATTTTATATCCGTGTATGGAGCAGCAAGCGCTTTGATTGCTGCAATCCCGCCAAACTGCTCTGCCGGAAAAAACTTGATCACTTTCAGTCCACGCTTTACTGCCTGTGCCACTTCTGAAGGTGTGATACATCCCGGAAATACCGGAATATCCTTTAAAATGCAGTAATCTACAATCTCCGGATCAAATCCCGGACTTACAATAAATTTTGCACCCGCTTTTACTGCCTGATCAACCTGTTCTGCTGTCAGAACTGTCCCTGCGCCAACCAGCATGTCAGGAAACGCTTCCGTCATAATTTTAATAGACTCTTCCGCTGCATCTGTACGGAATGTAACTTCTGCACACGGAAGTCCTCCTTCACACAAAGCTTTTGCCAACGGCAGTGCATCTTCTGTATCTTCAAGCACAACCACCGGAACTACTGCAAGATTCTGAATCTGCTCGGTAATGTTCATTTTGTCCTCCTGTCGTTCAACTGAACTCATCATTCAGAATAACCTTCATCCACATATTTTTTTCAATGTTTCACGAATTGCTCCCGGTTTTCGGAGCAGCTCTTTAAAATAGCTGACAATCTGATCAGCCATTCCAAGTTCATAAAGGTTTACGCCAAAAATTTTCTCACTTTCAGAATTGGTCTGATTTTTTCTTCAATTTCTGTATCTCCCAGTCTGATTTCTGCAACATACGGACATAATTCTTCAAGAAGCGGATCAGGGCTTAATGTGAATTTTTCACCTTTGTCATCAATTCCCATCAGATATCTCAGCCAGCCTGCCAGAACAAGTGGAATCAGCTTCAGATCTCCGACATCCCGTCCCTCATCTGCTGCATAGGCTTTGATGGTTTCTCCAAAACGAATGGCAAGTTTCTGTGAAGTATCTGTTGCAATTCGCTGAGGTGTATCCGGCATAAACGGATTTGGTACTCTGACATTTAAAACGGTGTCGATAAATTCTTTGGGATCAAGAATTCCCGGATCAACGACTACAGGAATGCCTTCTTTATATCCTACAATTTCGACCAGTTTCTTTAATTCTGTGTCTTTCATTTCCTCAGATAATTTTTTTCATATCCAAGCAGGCATCCAAAAATTGCAAGACAGGTATGAAGAGGGTTCAGACAGGTGCATACTTTCATCTTTTCTACTTTATCTACCGTTTCGCGATCCGTAAACATCAGCCCGCCTTTTGTCAGATTCGGACGACCATTTGGAAAATCATCTTCAATCACCAGATATTCCGTTTCTTCCGCATTGACAAAAGGTGCTACATATGTATTCTTAGATGTGATCACAGGTTCCAGTTCTTCCACTCCATCCTCCTGCAGAATCTTTTCTACAGAAGCATCTGGTCTTGGAGTGATCTTATCGATCATGCTCCATGTAAAAGAAACTTTATCCGAGTTAATATATTCTTCAAATCCTTCTTCTGCTTTTTTGTTTTCTGTCCATGCTTTCGCAAAAGCAGAAATGGCTGCATATAATTTATCGCCATTATGAGAACAGTTATCCGTACTTACCATTGCGACAGGTTTCTTTCCTGCCATATATCTGGCATAAAGAAGAGAAGTCACTTTGCCCATATAACTGGCCGGTTTTCTGCGGACCATTTTTGAAGTCCTGTGCTACATCTTTCAGCTGCTCTCCTTTTCCATTTACCAGACTGTATCCTTTTTCTGTAATCGTAAATGTTGCCATCTGAAGAGAGTCTTTTGTAAAAATCTCTTTTAATCTGCTGTATGCAGTCTCATTCTCAGAATCAAGCGGAAGTGCTTCTGCAACACTGGCAACTACTGTTTTATCAATTGTTCCATCTGATTTCAGTGTTGCAACAATTCCCAGATTATCATGAGGTGTATACATTTTTTCCAATAATCTCATAATCAAAACCTTCTGCTACAACCAGTCCTCTGTCAAGAACTCCTGCATTTAACAGATTCTGTACCACACCCGCATGAAAAGCACGAAACAGATTTCCAGCACCAAAATGAATCCAGAATGGTGCCTCTTTTGTTGCTTTTTTGCATTTTATTGATATCGTACTGAGGAAGCTGATAACCTTTTTCTTCCCACTGTGTTCTTTCAGAGATTCCCTGTAATGTCAGTTTCATCATTTTTTTACCTCCCTTTTATCCACGTGTAGCCGCTTTATCAATTGCTTCCCAGAGACCATTTAAATAAGTTGCTCCCAGAGCTCTGTCATAAAGTCCATATCCAGGCATTGCTACTTCATCCCATATCATTCGACCGTGATCAGGACGGATCGGACCGGAAAAGCCGATTTCATATAATGCTTTCATAATCTCATACATATCAAAACTTCCGTCTGAAGAAAGATGTGCAGATTCCTCAAAATTTGTAGGTGAAATAAATTTCAGATTTCGCACATGTGCAAAATGAATTCTTCCTTTTAAGGAGCGGATCATATCCGGCAGATCATTATTCAGATTTGTTCCATAAGAACCGGAGCAGAATGTAACTCCATTATGTGGGTTATCCACCATTTTCATCATACGGAGAATATTTTCTTTATTAATGATGATACGTGGCAGTCCAAATACACTCCATGCCGGATCATCCGGATGAATTGCCATATTGATATCGTACTTATCGCAGACCGGCATGATTCTTTCCAGAAAATATTTCAGATTGGCAAACAGTTTCTCATCATCAATATCTTTATACATCTCAAAAAGTTCTTTTATCTTTGCCATTCTTTCCGGCTCCCATCCTGGCAGGATCGCACCATTGGCTTCTCCTGAAATAGATTCAAACATCTTTTCCGGATCCAGTGCATCAATTGCTTCCTGTGTATATGCAAGAACTGTAGAACCATCCGGTCTTACCCTTGCAAGTTCTGTTCTTGTCCAGTCAAACACCGGCATAAAATTGTAACACACCATATGGATTCCTTCTTTTCCAAGATTCTCCAGTGTGGTGATATAGTTATCAATATACTGTTCACGCTCTGGTACTCCTGTTTTGATAGCATCATGAATATTCACGCTCTCAATACCAGAGACATGAAGACCGGCTTCCTCTACTTCATTGATCATTGCGCGGATCCGTTCTCTGCTCCATATCTCTCCTGGTGCTGTATCATAAAGAGTTGTAATAACTCCTGTTACCCCCGGAATCTGTCTGATCTGTTTCAGAGTAACTGTATCAAATTTTGAACCGTACCATCTTAATGTCATTTCCATAATCTTTTCCTCACTTTTTCCTGATTCTTTAACTCTGTTTTTAACGTTTCATTTCCATTACCGGGCCATCTGACTGATGTTCATAAATCAGTTCAAGAACCTCAGAAAAATCCATTGCCGGAAAATCACCGGGAACTGTATTCTTCAGGGCACTTACTGCATTACCAATAGATACCGCCTGTGATAAATCTTCCGGATATTTCAGAATTCCATATAATGCACCCGCAATATAGGCATCCCCGCTTCCGATCCTGTCCACCACTTCAATGTTTTCGTAATTCTTCTCTTTATAGAACCTGTCAGACTTTGCCTCATAGATTACAGAACCAAATGAATGGTTCTTCGGACTATGCACTGTACGGTCAGTAGCTGCCACAATGGACAATGGATAATCCCTGGTGAAACTTTTCATCACTTCTTCCGGTGTTCCCTTTTTTCTGAAATGTCAGCCTTGCTGTACTGTCTGAACAGAAAAAGATATCAACCAGTGGAAGAATCTCCTCTATACATTTTCTGGCTTCTTCTCCTGACCATAAATTTCCTCTGAAATTTACATCAAAAGAAATCAACGTTCCATGCTCTTTAAATTTTCTCATTAAAGTGACTGCTGTTTCTCTTACTTTTTCATCCAGTGCCAATGTAATTCCACAGGTGTGAAAGCATCTGGCAGAAGTAAACATTTCTTCCGGAAATTCATCTGCTTTCATTTTGTAAACAGAGGTGTTTCTTCTGTCATAAACAATTCTTGGTTTTCTCGGAGCAGCTCCACCTTCATAAAAATAAATCCCTAGTCTCGCATCTGTTTCATCATCTGAAAGTAAATATTCATCCGACACATTCTGTCTGTGAATTTCATTTCTTGCCAGCCGCCCGATATCATTAGATGGAATCTTTCCAATCATTCCTGTTCTTAATCCAAGCTGTGCCACACCTGCTGCCACATTCAGTTCCGCACCTCCGATATTCTGTTCAAATACAGAAGTTCGTATCATTCTTTCATTCGCAGGAGGTGAAAGCCGCAGAAGCACCTCACCCAGTGTAAGCAGATCATATTTTCTGCATTCCATGTCTGTTACCTCCAGTTTTTTCATATCTTATTTGTTTTTTACTGTTCTTCTAAATCAAATCCAAAGTAGCGGACTGCATTGTTATAAGAAATACCTTTCACAATGCTTTCCAGCATTTTTTACTGTCATACGGATATTCTCCGTTTTCGACCCAGTTTCCAATCAGTTCACACAGTATCCTGCGAAAATATTCATGTCTTGGATAAGACAGAAAACTTCTGGAATCTGTCAGCATTCCTATAAAATTTCCCAAAATGCTCTGATTTGCAAACGATGTAAGCTGTTTCTTCATTCCTGTCTGGTTATCATTAAACCACCATGCGGAGCCATGCTGAATTTTTCCCACTGCATCGGAATTTTGGAAACACCCCATGATCGTTTCAATCATTTCATCATCGTTTGAATTCAGGCTGTATAAAATTGTTTTAGGAAGATGATTATTCTGTTCCAGTGAATTAAGAAAATCGGCAAGCTGTGATCCAGGCGTATAATTGCTGATACAGTCGTAACCTGTATCCGATCCGATTTTTTTCATACATTTTTGTATTATTATCACGTTTGCATCCATAATGAAGCTGCATAACCCATCCAAGACGGCTGTATTCTTCTGCTGCAAACTGCATAAACGCTGTTTTAAATTTCAGTTCTTCTTCCCTGGTGACATTTTTTGCCAGACAATCTCTTCGCAAATATCTTTTCAACATTTTCTTCTGTTTCCGGAACATACATTACATATTCCAGTCCGTGATCAGATGCCCTGCATCTCATTTTATCAAAAAAGCAACATTCTTTTCTTTAAAGCCTCTTTCAGATCTCTGAAACTTCTGATCAGCATTCCTGATGCTTTCTCCAGTTTTTCAAGATATTCTGTATAATCCGTTTTTTCAAGATTCATTGCTTTATCTGGCCGCCATGCAGGAAGAACCTGTACCTGAAAACTTTCATCTTCTTTTATCATCTCATGCCAGTGTAGATCATCCGCCGGATCATCTGTAGTACAGATTAAGTTTACATTAGACTGACGAATCAGATTTCTTGCACTCATAGATTCATTCTGAAGCTTCCTATTACATAATTCCCACACTTCTTCTGCTGTTTCAGTGTTTAGAACACCGTGATATCCAAAGTATCTTTGTAACTCCAGATGACTCCAGTGAAATAACGGATTACCAATTGCCTTCTCTAACGTCTGCGCCCACTTCAGAAATTTTTCTTTATCAGATGCATCACCTGTAATATAATGTTCTTCAATACCATTAGCTCTCATCAATCTCCATTTGTAATGGTCTCCACCAAGCCACACCTGCGTAATATTTTCAAATCTTCTATCCTTTGCAATTTCTTCAGGATTAATGTGACAATGATAATCCAGAATCGGCATTTTCTTTGCTGTTTCCTGAAACAGTTCTCTTGCTGTTTCTGTTGTCAGCAGAAAGTTATCATCCATAAATGATTTCATATCTGTATTTCCCCCTTTTATAACATTATTTTTTCGATATCTTTCGTCCTCTTAACTGATACCCTGATTATAAATTATAGTATTTCAGAATCCCATTGATAAGATTGTTGCATACATTGCAAAAATTGCTATGTTGTATTTTAAATCAATATCTTTTTCATGTCCTGACACAATACTCAAAAAGCAACCAATTTTTGACAAATTTAATCAGCAAGACTTTTAATTTCTTTTTTAACGTCAAAAGGCATCTTACCCTTATCAGGGCAAAATGCCTTTTTTCTGTAACTTCTTTAGTCTGCTTATTCATTTTTTCATTTTCAGTAATATAGCCCCAATTCATTCTGGATTACTTATCTGTAATAGAATTTTGACTTGTTACAATAGTTATCTTATAACAATAAAGCTAACGTTCCAACAACAATAAAAATCAGTCCTGTTCCTGATTTCAATGACAGTTTTTCATGGAATACAATATATGAGAATGCAACGGTCACAAGAATACTCAGTTTATCAATGGGAACTATCACACTGGCCGGACCTGTCTGAAGTGCTCTGTAATAGCATAACCAGGAACCGCCTGTTGCAAATCCGGAAAGAACAAGGAACAGCCAGCTTTTTCTGTCAATATCCTTTACCGTATTCTGCTTTCCGGTCACAAATACTACAATCCACGCCATCACCAATACAACAGCAGTCCTGATCGCAGTTCCAAGATTTGAATTGACATCCTGAATTCCAATCTTTCCCAAAATAGAGGTAAGACTGGCAAAAACAGCGGAACCGACTGCATAAAACAGCCACTTCTTATCTTCTGCCTTCTCCTTTGTTTCCTTTTTCTGTATCATCAGATAAGTACCGATACCGATAAGAATCATTGAAACAAATTTTCAGCCACGTTATTTCTTCCCTGAGAAAAATAAAAGCCAGCAGCATCGTTATCACTGTACTCGATTTATCAATTGGTGTTACTTTATTGATATCTCCAATCTGCAGTGCTTTTGAAATAGCATAGCCAGGATATCCCCGTTGACAGTCCTGACAAAATCAAAAAAGT
>ENA-OQCV01000509-OQCV01000509.1-human-gut-metagenome-genome-assembly--contig:-NODE-509-length-10381-cov-2.177102_pt1 | contig 10381 bp, 10 predicted proteins | sample MGYA00242766_ERZ504592 | MGnify/ENA primary metagenome ERZ504592 (study PRJEB26092, sample SAMD00036315) | human gut metagenome | host: Homo sapiens | study: EMG produced TPA metagenomics assembly of...
TCACGTCGCTGCCGGCAACCACGCACGCCTTGCGCCCGTTCATGTCCTTGATGCCGGTGATGTCGCCCGCGTCGGCGGCCCTCACCAGCAGATCCTGCCGGACGATTAGATACGGGCCGGTCATCGTCACCGCCGACTCATGCCGTTCGGTGATGCCGAAGCTGGACACCACCATGTCGACCTGCGCGCTTTCCAGCATGGAGACTCGGGAACGGGGCGTCACCGACTTGAAGACGATCTGCTTGTCCGCGTATCCCAGCGCCTTGGCGACGTAACGGGCCACATCCACGTCGAAGCCCGAATACCCGCCGTTGTGCCATACGCCCAGACCGGGCTGGTCGGAGGCGACGCCGATCGACACCGTGGGCCCCTCCGGCTGCCGTATCGACACGCCGTTCGCATCATCCCGGGAACTCGAGGAGCCGCAGGCGGTCAGGGATCCCGCAGTCCACAGCACCGCAGCCAGCGCCGCCGAAAAAGCGACGCATGATGCGCCGGCGCCCCGCCTTCGTGTGTTGCAGCCCTGTCATGCCGTTCCCGTCACTTGAACATGCGCGAACGGGTCAGGAACCACGCGACGACGGCGGAGAGCACGACGGATATCACGATGATCAGCGTGAGCCCCATGTCTTGCCGGTGAACGGCATGCCCAGCTGCCCCGGCACGAAGTTCATGCCGTACATGGAGAAGATCAGCGTCGGGATCGACAGCGTGATGGAGATGATCGTGAAGATGCGCATCACGTTGTTCAGGTTGTTGGAGACGATCGAGGCGAAGGCATCGGTCATGTTCGCGAGAACGCCGCTGTAGATGTTCGCCATCTCGATGGCCTGCTTGTTCTCGATGATGACGTCGTCGAGCAGGTCCTCGTCGTCCGGGTACTGCTGGATGCGTGCGAGCGTGGTCAGCTTCTCCATGACGATCTCGTTCGATTTGAGCGACGTGGTGAAATAGACCAAGGTCTTGCTCAGCTCAAGCAGCATCATGATCTCGCGGTTCTGCATGGCGTGACGCAGCTTGAATTCGAGCTTGTCGCTTTCGCGGTCGATGATGCGCAGGTACCTCAGGTATGTGCTGGCGTTGCGGTAGAGGATCTGGAGGATGAAGCGCGAACGCATGAACGTGTTGAACCCTCGGATCGTTCCCTCCATGAACGGGTGCAGCACCGGCGTGTCCTGCATGCATACGGTGATGATGAGGTCTTCGGTGACGATGATCGACAGAGGGATGGTCTCGTACCAGTCACGGCCCCCGCGCTCCTCGACGGTCGGGATGTCCACGATGATCATCGTGTAATCGTCCTCGACGTCGATGCGCGAACGTTCCTCGTCATCCAACGGGGCGCGCAGGTCGGCGAGGTCGACGCCGGTCTGCTGGGAGACCGTGGCGAGCTCCACGTCGGTGGGTTCGGACAGACACAGCCAGGAGCCGTTCTCAGGTTTTTCGATCTGCTCCACTTGGCCGTTAATCGTGCTGAACATCCTCAACATGTAGTCTCACCCACCTCTCATAACCGAACACTACCGAACATGGCCGGGCACAGTCGGACATGACCGGACCGCGGGCGGCATGTCACGTCGTCTGGAAGCCTCAACAAGGATAGCCCCTATGCCACGACTTGCAAATCCGCCGCGGCCGGCCCCGCCGCCGGCCTCACCCCTCGATCGGCTTCCACATCGGCATGTGCGGGCCGTGCAGGGACTGCGGGCCGTTCTCCCAATCGCACAGAGCAGCGACCGCCGGCCCCTGGTTGAACGCCGTCATCATCCATTCGACGCCGCCCGAAGGCCGGTATACCGGTCTGAGCGTCGACCAGAACGCGTTGCGCATGCCATCCAGGTTGCTCAGGTTGTCGGGGTCCATGCCGAGCAGGGTCTCGATCGTGGCCACATGCCATGAGCCGTGCCCGACGAGCATCAGGGTGGTCGGCTCATCGGCATGCTCCGCGTTGATGCCGCGCACCAGGTCGAGCACCGCATCGGCGCCGCGCAGTCCTGTGGCGGTGCGGCTCTCCACGCCGAACGCGAGCTCGCCGCCGGTGTGGACCCGCCACGAATCATAGGCGTCGGCATGCTCCGCTCGAATCTCGTCGCGGGTCATGCCCTCCCACTGCCCGAAGCTGCGTTCGCGCAGGCGCGCGTCCGCGGTCACGTCCAGCCCCAGCATATCGGCGAACGCGTGCGCGGTCTGCAACGCGCGGAACAGGTCGGACGAGACGACGACCATGCGTCGCGAGGATGCGGGGACCTGCCGGTATTCCTCGATGTCGCTGGAGTTTCGCCGCCCCCGGCCCCGGCTGGGCCAGCGTATCCGGATGCCGGGCGATGTTGGCCACCTTCGCCCAGTAGTAGCGTCGCGCAAGCTCCGACGCGCTCTGGTCGGCCTGCCACTGGCCGATGATGTCGAGGGGCACGTCGATCTGCCCCTGCAACCGCCTCGCCACATTGAAGGCGGTCCGTCCGTGCCGCAGAAACACCACTTCGTCAATCATGTTCGTCCTTACCGTCGCCGCATGAATCCGTGCCATCACACATCCTACAGGCATCGACCTATATCCGATCGGCTGTAACACCGATGGCGGAATGCGTCCGGCGTCACGATGCACCCGCGACTACAGGGATATCGACGGGACCACGGCCGCCGGGCGCTCGTCGATCGCGGACAGTCCGCTCACATCGGACGCGTAGAACCGCGTGAGGTCGGCGGTGAACTTGGCGAGGCTCGCCTCGCTGCTGTAGAGCATGTGCCCGGCCGGGTAGTAGGCGAAGGCCACGTTGCGGCGCAGCGGCTTCGGCAGCATCAGGTGATCGATGTCGTATTCGGTCTGGAAGAACGGCGTGCACAGGTCGTAGACGCCGTTGCCGAGCAGCACCTTCATGGTCGGCTGGTGCGCGATGGCCGCGGCCAGATCGGGCAGCACGTTCGGTTGGGTCATGACCCAGCCCGATTCGCCGGGCATCCGGTGCCACCACATCCAGGCCCTTGCCCGGCTCGGTGGCGTTCCAGTCGAAGTCGGCGAAGCCCTTGCGCTCCGGCACGCGGTCCCAGCCGAGCTCGTCGCGCAGATAGGCGTTGCACAGGCTCGAATACGCGGGGTCGAGCCAGGCGTCGTCGACGACGAACGTCTCCTCGTCGTTCATGCGGTCGAGGTCGTAGCCGGCGACGCGGCCATCGTAGCGTCCGACGATCTTGTCCTCGTCATGCAGCAGCGCCTTGCGGAACCTCGGGTCGGACACGCGCAGATTGGAGTCGTAGACATACCGCTCGTCCAGTCCGGTCAGCTCGGCGTATCGGCGTGCGACCTTATGCCGGGTCTCGTCGTCAAGCGAGTCCCCGGCGGCCAGGGCGAGACGCAGCGGCCCCGCGGCGAAGGCACGGGCGGCCTTCAGATGCTCGTCGAGCTTGACGTCCGACGCGGCTCGGCCGTGATATTTCGCCACGGACGCATAGGACGGGAAATATCCGACGTAGAATTCGTCGATCAGGTCGGACGTGAACGTGTAGTCGAGCACGTTGGAGATGAGCGTCAGTCCGTTCAGCGCCACACCGTCCTGCTGCAGCCGGTATGCGAGCGCCGCGCCGCGCGTGGTGCCGTAGGATTCGCCGAGCACGTATTTGGGCGAGTTCCAGCGGTGGTGTTTGCTCAGGTACGCCCTGATGAACGCGCTGAAGCCGGCGACGTCGCCGTCCACCGACCACAGTTCCGGCTTGGCCGTGTCGAGGATCTCGGAGAATCCGGCGCCGGCCGCGTCGATGAACACGAGGTCGGAGACGGGCAGCAGCGTGTGCGCGTTGTCCACGAGCGCATAGGGGCGGCCGGCACCGGAGCGGCGTCGGGGACGTTGATGCGCTTCGGGGCGATCGAACCCATGAGCAGGAACGTGGTGGATGAGCCCGGGCCTCCGTTGAAGATGAACGTGACCGGTCGGGCCGGGTCTGTCTTGCCTTCGCCGTTCACGAGGTCGAACGCGGTGAAGAAGATGCTCGCGGCCTTGGGTACCTTCGGTGTGTCGATGAGTATCGTGCCGACGGTCGCCGCATAGTCGAGTTCGCCGCCATTGACGGTGATGCTGTGTCTGGTGGTGTGCTCGCATGCCTCCGGCAGCTGCTTGCCCTGGGCGGGTGCCGCCGCGACGGGTCCGGCGTTGCCGGCGTTGCCGGTGTTCTGGGTGTTCGTGTCGCTCATATCTGTCGCTCCTTGGATGTCGGTACAACTATACGCCGGCCGGGCAGGCCGTACTGGATCCTGGCCATGGTTTGCCGCGTCATCGGCGCCGCCTATTCGGCGGCGTCATCCGACTCGACGGTACCTTCCGGCTCATCTGCGCCGTCCATCTCATCGATGCCGTCCAGTCTGGCTTCGTGCAGCGTGGTGTAGCCGGTGTCGGGGTCCTTGCGGGTCACGTATGCCTTGGTGGAGACCTCCAGTATCTCGCCCGTCTTGCTTTCAGGGGCGGAGACGATGACCTGGAAACCCAGTCTCGGCAGTACGGACAGCGCGCGCCGCGTATACCGGCCGTCGGCCTTGATGAGCGCCTCGTCAAGGAAGAGCGTCGTGTAGGAAGGCTTGAGCTTGTTGTCCATGCCGCCGCCGAGCAGGTAGATCAGCGCCGCGCCGTACACGAACGAGGTCAGCTCCTGCAGGGCGCCGCCGGACCGTCCGCCGGTCGAGGTGATGCGTTCGACCTGCCCGTCCGAGTGGCGCACGAGCGCGTAGAACGAGGATCGGCACCGCGGGTCGAGGTTGCGGGCGCCGTAGCTTTTCACGCCGTTGACGTCCCTGATCTGCCCGATCTCGCGGCGCAGCATGTCGATCATCGCGGCGCAGGACGCGAACGCGCACCGGGCCCCGTCAAGATCGTCGTCCGTCTGTGCCGCCTTGCGGTCGTTGAGGGTGCCGATCACGCGGGTCAGGGCCGACCAGAACGCGCGCTCGGGGCGCCGCACGTCCGCGTGCAGGGACAGGCTGCCGTGGCGCGGGCCGAACTGCTGGCCGTCCAGCATCGCGTTGATGCGTTCCAGCTGGTCGTGGATGTCTCCGGCGTCGGTGTCTATCGCGCGTTTGATGGTCAGGAAGCTCATCAGCAGCTTGTCGAGGCAGTTGTGGTATTCGACGGCGGTGGCTTCGACGGTGGCGAGCTTCGAAAGGCTTTCCAACTCGTCCTGGTAATACCGGTAGTCGTCCACGCTGGCGGCGATCGTATCGTCACCGCCCGCATACATCTCGATATAGGCGCCCATCCGCGCCTCGACGGCGGTGCGGGCCGACGCCGCACGACCTTCGAGCATGGAGACGCGCGCCTCCAGGTCCTTGCCGATGCCGGCGATGACACGGTCGGTGAAGGTATCCCCCTGAGCCATACGCTGCGGCGCCCCCGCGCCGATGATCATGTGGGCGCGGGTCGTCGCATCCCCCAGACCGGAGAGACGCTGCTCATATGATTCGGCGAGCGCCTCCTCCACCTCGTCCGTCAGGAGAGTCCGTCCGTTCGTGACGGCTTTTGGCGAAACGTCTGCCGCTTTCCCGTCGAGCGGCCGCGTCTGCGGTTGCGGCTGCGGCTGCGCGGCATGCTCGTCGAGCCATGCCTGCGCCGCGTTCACCGCCTGATCGGCGAGCTCGGCCTGCCGTTCGATGTCGATGCGCTGGCGCTGCGAGCGGTCGAGCTCCTTGGACAGCGACTCCTGCAACGTGTCGAGTTCGGCGAGCTTGGGATTGTTCCTGACCGAGGCGATGGTGCGTTCGATGTCGGCGATCGCCGCCTTCGCGCTGTTCTCGTCGATCTTCTCCCATGCGGTGTATGCGAGCTGGTCGGCGAGTTCGCGCTCTCGCTGCAGGCGGTCGGCCTGTTCCTTCGCGCTCGCGTACGATTGCGCGGTCTCGTCGCATTGGCGTTGCGCGTCCTGGATGCGCGTGCGCAGTTGCGCCAAATAGCTTTCGTTGACGAATCCGATGACCTGCTGACGGTCCTTGATGCCATGCTGGCCGCGTTTGCCGGATTTGATCTGCCCGGTCGGCCTGCACCTGCCGCACGGCATGGTCGGAGTCGTCGATGCCGTCGACGCACAGGGCGTCGAGACGCTCGGAGCTGGTCTGCTCGCGCAGCCAGCCGGCGAACGGGGAATCCTCGCGGTAGCGCAGCTTCGAGGACAGCCACACCTCTCCGTCCGTCCCGCCGGTCGCACCCGTGTTCGCGCCGCGGGCCCGCTCCCGGCTCCCCCGCGTTCGGTGTCGACGAACTGCCAGGTGCGCCGCGCCATGGCGTGCGGGTCGATGGCGCTGACCTTGGCTGCGAATCCACGCTCATGGCGCTTGTCGACGAGGATGGTCTGGGCCATGGATCCGTATGCGGCGTTCATGGCGAGGCGCCAATGCTCCTGATCCTCGCGCACGTCCATGAGCTCCGCGACGTACGGCAGTTCGCTCGGGCCCAGCCCGGTGGCCCGGCACAGCATGGCGCGGGTCTCGTCCATCTGGCGGGAGATGCGGGTGCGCTGCGATTTCTGGCGTTCGTAATCGTCGTTCAGCCGCTGCAGCGTCTGCTTGACGGACGCGTGCGCGGCGTATGTCTGGTTGCGCATGTCGTCCAGCAGTCCCTTGCGCTGCTCATATGAGCGCATGAACGTCACGGCCTCGATGCGCCGCTCGTGCCCACGCGTGCTCGTCTTTCGGGGAACTCCTCGCCGGCCGCCTCGAACATGCGCCCGATGCGCTGTCTGCCGGCGGTGTGTCCGCCAGCGCGCGTTCCGCCTGCCGCAGTTTCCGCGTCGAGCCGTGTCAGGTCGCCGCCGTCGAGGCCTCGCATGCGCTCGCGCACCGCGTCGATGCGGGTGCGCAGGCTTTCGATGCGCTTGCCGGCAGCCCGCGCCTCACTGCGTCGCTCGTCACGCAGGCGCCTGTCGAGCGGCTGCCGTTCGCTGACCTCGCCGATCATGCGGCGGATCGCCCATGCTAGGATCGTCGCCGAGCCGGACTTCGTGGCCGGGTTCACCGCGTCGAACGAGTGGACCGCGTCACGGGCCGACTCGTAGTCGCCATAGCTGGCGGTGATGGCACGCAACTTTGCCCATGCGTCTGGTCTTTTCCTCCATGCTTCGGAAGTTCGCGTCGTAACGCTCGTAATCCTCCACGGTCGCACGGGCCAGGTCCAGCGCCTCGGGCACGCCCAGCACGCCCTGTTTGAAGATGTCGTCAAGGCGGGAGGGGGCGTCGGCCGACTGGATGCGGGCCAGCAGACGGCAAGCCTCCGCGCTCAGGCCCATGACATCCCAAATATGGGTGTGGAACGCCTCGGCGTTCGGGAAGGTGACGCAACCCCCGGATACGTGGACTTCAGCTGCGTGGGCGTGAACGACGACTCGCGGAACACGTCCATGCGGCGCGGGTCGATCGGCTTGTCCCATGCCAGGTACAGCCGTCGGACGTCGCCGCGCCCGTCGCCGGGCATCAGATAGAGGAACTTGCCGCAGGACAGTATCTGACCGGTGGTGAAGTTGCGGTAGGTGTCGACGATCGCGCCCCATATGGACCGGGGCGCGCCGGACTCGTCCCGGCCGCGCAGGTACATCGGTTCGTCGACGCCGTCGGAGCCTCCCACGCCGATCATGCCGCGCAGGTAGGTGTAGTCGCTTCGTTCCGAACGCCCCGAATTCGACGCCTTGTTGAAGGGCGTGCCGGTCGGGTAGAGCAGCGATATCTGCGCGTCGACCAGCGTCGCTTGCCGGATTCGCTCGCGCCGGCGAGCAACGTCACCGGCAGTTGCGAGTCCGTGGAGGGACGGAACTCATGGTAGCCCTCATAGGATCCCCAGTTGACGAGCCTCCTGCTTTCCATCATCCATCGGTCGGCGATCATCTGCATGTCCTTGCCGCTCATCGTCACTCCCCTTCCCGTGCAGTGCCGCCGTCCGAGGCGGTCTCGTCGTCAATGTCGCTGTCGTTCGCGCCATTGGCATCATCGGCGCCCTTGATGTTCTCGGCGGCGTCCGCATCGGCGTCGTCATCGAACAGCGGAGCCTCGAACAGTTCGGCGTCGGGTCCCGCATCGTCCGAATCGCCATCGTCATCGGCGCCGCTCGCATCGGCGTTCGACGTATCGCCGGCTGCAGACCGCGAGCCGGCCGGGGCCATGTCACCGGCCGGCTCGCCATCGTCGTCCCGGTCCGCGACTGCGAGCCAGCTGTCCGCCAACTGACGGTCCAGCACCACCGGCACCAGCGGCGTGATGCGGTACATCGTCTCGTCATCGTCGAGCTGCCTGAGATAGCCGTACGTGCACATGACGGACACGATCGCGCCCACCTGCCTGAGCACGCCCTCCTCGTCGTTGCGCGAGGCGAGGTACCCGGCGCCGGTGGCAAGCGCCGCTCGGATCTCCTCGAAGCTGACCAGCCATTCGTCCGGCGCGACGTGGGCGTTCTCGTATTCGAGCACGCGGATGCGCAGGAACGCCAGCAGCGCCGCCTCCTCACGTTTGAGGCTCGCACGGGTCTTGAGCGCGCGCAGCGTCATGTCCGGCCCGCTCACCGCGGTGGCGTACATGACGCGGTAGTGCTCGTTGACGACCAGATCGAGCAGGTCGTTGTTGAGCGAACGGATGACCGCCGCGCGGTTGTCGAGCGCCAGGTCATAGAAACGTCCGCTGATGTAGCGCTCGCGTTTGAGCATGATCGCCACCATGCGCGCGTCGGCGGTCATGTCGCCCGTGTCGCCCTCGAACAGGGCGTATGGGTTGACCGCGCCTTCCGCGTCCGCGCCATCGTATTCGACGTCCGCCGCACCCATGTCATCCGCGCCGGTACTGGCACTGTCGGTATCGGCACTGCCGGTGCCGGTCATGTCGTCGCCAATCATGTCCATGTCCATGTCCGCGTCCGGCTGGGCGGTGTCGTTCGTCAGGTCGCTCATGTCAGTCCTCCTTCACGATGTCGTGCAATTCATCCTCTTGTGCGAGCACTGGGCCGGTGATCCAGTCCCTCGGGCTTCCGTCTGCCGATATGCAATGCCATGCGACGCCGGCTCCGTCCCCGCAGCCGAGCTCTCCCAGGAAACCGACGAGCTCGCTTTCCTTCCGCTCGGCTTTCGGCAGCCCGTTGAAGCTGGCGACGATGTCGATGGCGCCGTTCCCGTCGTCCGCGTAGACGGGCGATTCGAGGATGAGCGCGGCCATGCGCCGCAGCCGCGGTCCCCCGGTTGTCGATCATCGAACGCAGGTCGGGCGCGGGCGCATCGCCCGGTGTCTGCGGGACGGACAATCCCGGGGTGGTCGTTCGTACCATCGGGCGCGCGGGGCGCGACGGCAGCGGAGGGAACCTGCCGGCCGCGGTATCGGTCCGGTACGGTCTCGCATCGTCGCCCTGATGCGCCTTCGCGTCGGCGTTGACGTGGGCATACAGACGGTTGAGCTTGCCGAGCATCGTGCGGTATCGAGTATCGGTCTGCTGTCGCACCAGACGGCTGATCGCCTCGTCGGATACGCGCATCTGGCGACGCACCGCCTCGATGCCGTCATAGATGCGCGAAAGCTCGGCACGCACCTGATCGAGCAGGACGCCGGACTCGCCGGCCAGATACGGCGTGTGGGCGATGTCGCGCAGGGCCGCGTCGATCTGCTGCCGTCCCTCGTCGGTGATGATCACCTGGAACGCGTCCTCGAAGCGTCTTCCGCTGTCGGACTCGCTGAAGGACCTGCGGTATTCGTCGTGGTACGAGGTCAGGATGTCGTCGACGCTCATGTCGCCCGCCTGCATGCGGCGGCGGAGCGCGTCACCGTTGTCCCGTTCGGTCAGCACGAGTTCACGCAGGTCTATGGGCACGCCGCGCAGCGTGTTGTGAATCACTGCAATCACGTCCTCGACCTGCGATTCGGTGAGCGCCGCCTGCCGCTGACCGTGGCGTATCTGACGTATCTCGTGTTTGCGCGCCTTGATCTCCCGGTTGAGCAACGCCACGCGCTCGCCGGGGTCGGCGGTAAGCTGCATGCGCGCATGCTCGATCTCCATGATGATCGAGTTCGCCTGCGCGCCCGACAGCGTGCGGGGAGTCATCCTCAAGCCGCGACAGCGCCTCGATCGCACGATGGGCGCGGGCGGTGAGACGGTACAGGAACCGGTGCGACGCGGCGTCATGCGAGTTGGCGAGCCATGCGTAATCGTCATCGCCCTCACGGGTCAGGTCGGCGAGAATGCGCCGGGAGGCGTCCGCGATGGTCTGATCCTCCCTGAGCTGGTATTCGCCGGAGTCGACGAGCCGGGACAGGCTTTGCGAGAAGCTTTCCTCCAGGGTCTCACGGGGCAGCTCGCCGGTCAACGGGTCGAAGGCCGCGCGGAGCAGCGCCGACGTACAGTCATCGATTGCTGACGGAGCAGCAGTCTCAGCACGCCGG
>ENA-OQCV01000510-OQCV01000510.1-human-gut-metagenome-genome-assembly--contig:-NODE-510-length-10379-cov-2.742099_pt1 | contig 10379 bp, 12 predicted proteins | sample MGYA00242766_ERZ504592 | MGnify/ENA primary metagenome ERZ504592 (study PRJEB26092, sample SAMD00036315) | human gut metagenome | host: Homo sapiens | study: EMG produced TPA metagenomics assembly of...
ATACTTCTAAATTCAAAATTGTCTGTCATTATTTTATACCTCATTTTTTCTGTTTATCATATGTTTTGTTACCGGCCACTCTCAAGCGTGAACAGTAAAATTTTTTGTATATGTATATAATACGTGTTTTTTGCTGATATAATCAATAATCCCCCCAAAATACCAAAATTCAGCCACAAAAGCATTTTACTGCTTTTACGACTGATTTACATTGAAAACTGACAAAACCTCCTTTTTGCTTTAATGATAACTTAAAGCGCAAAGGAGGTCAATGTTCATTTATGAATACTTACAATTAATTATTAAAGAACGATAATGCTTCCTTCAATCCATCAGACTCATTATTCATGTGTTCTGCCATTTCTGAAACTCCGTGCATCATCGCATTGAGCTCCTCGATATTGGCATTCATCTCTTCGGTTGCTGCGGCATTTGCTGCGCTGACGTCTGTCAGGCTGTTGCTGCTCTTCGTGATGTCATCGTTCAGCTCAATCATCGCAGTGACAAGCTCTTCGATTTCATCAGCTTTTTCTGCTGTCTTTTGAATCTGCTCATCAAGTGAGCCAAATTCATCGAGTACTGCCTTAATCTCTTCCTTCTGCTTGGCATTATCCTCGACGATGGTGCCGGATGCCTGAACACAATACCTGCACTCTTCAACCAGTGATGATATTATCTGCTTGATATTCTCAAGCTCCGTATTGGTATTGTCTGAAAGCACTCGAATCTCCTGTGCCACCACTGCGAAGCCTTTTCCTGCATCGCCGGCTCTGGCTGCCTCTATAGATGCATTGAGCGACAAAAGATTGGTTTCACTTGATATTTCCTCAATGACAGAGACAATATTGCTCACCTTGTCAACCGTAGTATTTACAGTTTCTATGCGTTTTGAAATTGCTGAGATACCCTCATCCATCTTGTGGCTGCTATCCTGCATGGATTTAATCTTGTCATTCATGATTTTACTGCTATCCTGCACTGCTACCGTCTGGATTTTTGATTTCATCAACAGAGGCATTAATGTCCTTTGTTTCATTGCTCATCTCCAGAAGATTTTCATTAATCTTGGAAATAGATGCTGCCATGCCTGTAGAGCCCTCTGCAACATCCTCGACTGCCTTGGATATCTCGTTATTTGCAGCAAGTGTCTGACTGCTTGTGTCATTGAGCTCATAGCTGTTTGATGACATCGTATCACTGGAATTTCTTATCTTTCCGACTATACTTCCAAGCGATTGTGTGAGCTCCTTCATCTTTTCTATAATCAGGCCTATCTCATCATTTGACTCCTTGACCACACTGAAATCTGCCTCAATATTACCATTGGCAACATCCTCAATTATTGTACTGACCTTTACAAGCGGTCTCATAAGCCTGCGTCCCATTATGAATGAGATAATAATTGCAATAAGCACAACAATAGCAATGATTCCAACGGCAACTCCTGTTACAGTAGTGATTCCTGCAAGTGCCTCAGATTCATCTGCTGTAAGCACAAGTATATTTTCATTGTTCAAAATCGTATATGCCGAATACTTTGTTGTTCCATTGAAATCATATTCTACAACAGTCGTGCCCGGCTTTTTTTGCCATCCTGAAGCTGTTGCACAACGCCTTTAATTACAGCATTCTCAACAGGCTGTCCAACCTTTTCCTTTGTAGGATGATAAAGCATTGTGCCATCATTTTGAACCACATACATATATGCACTGTCCATGCCTTCAAGCTTTACATCTAAAAGATTATTGGCATAACCATCATAATCCAGATCATCAACACCTGAATTACTAATCTCATTTTCCATGATTTTTGACGTTGTATTAACAACATCTACCATGGTATGCTTGACACTGTCTGTAATTTGTTTTTTGGAGCTTTCAAGAATAAATACCATACAAATTACATTTGAAACTATAACAGCTAAAATCACCATTACTATGATTTTGGCTGCAAATGTACCCCTTCTTTTATTTGCCCCCTGCTTCATATTTAATCACCTCTCATAAATTACTGTTTTTACTTTGGTTTTTTAACTTATGAGACAATACTACCATTTTTTGGTGAAATTATACAACAGTTTATCAATAATTAATTATTTTTGTCTACTTTTCACCTATTCCACATTCTTTAATGCCATGTCCATCGGAATCCTCTTTATTCTCCTGAAATCAAATACTGTCACTATCAGGTATCCGATGAGCACAAATGCAAACATCTTTACATAGCCGACAGGTGTCATATGGAATGAAAACCATCCGCTGAAGGTCTGAAGCATTATGCGCCATACAATGTCCATCACCTTTGCACCAAGCACTACGCTGATGATATCCGAGATGACCACCACAATTGATGTTGAGACCAGATAAAGGCTTGCAATCTCTCTGTTGTCGTAGCCTAAAATCTTGGTCATAGATATGGCTGTCTCATTTTTCTCGATGATGAGCTTCGTGAGCAGATATATCATGACGGCTGATAGCAATATGCAAAGCACCTGGAAGTACTGCATGTATGAGCCCATGGAGTGGTCGAGCTGGTCTGCCATTTTGGTGATGTCGCGTATCGTGATTGTTGTCGCGATATTGCTCTCATCGATATCCTTTATTTTTGTATCCGACAAAAATCCGCTGAATCTGCCATCCTCAAAATCAAAGGTATCCGCAAAATGTTCTATCGGCATAAACACCGCGATGCTCTGGGATTTATCGTAGGTTCCCTTCACCTTGAATTTGTATGTTTTTTTCTCGTACTGTGCATCAAGCTTTATTGTATCACCCGGTTTTATACCATATTTGTCTGCAAATGAGTCTGATATGTACACCTCATTATCCTTAAGCGAATCCATGTCCTTAAGCTTTAAGTATGCACTGTCTGTTTCCACTCCGTAGACAGACACCTCCTCGTCAAAATCATCTGACCTCCTTAAGAGCGATGTCATGTCAAATTTCTCTGCGTCACTGTTGTCGGTTTCAAGCACGTTTCCGTCTGCATCGACATAGGATTTGAGTACGTACTGGTATTTTGCAAACATCATACTGTCTGTATTTTTCTTGTAATAATCAAGTGTATCCGGCATGCCGACTGCCATCGCGAGCATTACCATGATGAAAAATATTCCCACAAAAAGTATCAGATAGTTTGCCACATTCTGGAACATGATTCTCAGTCTGAAACGGCTCATGAAGCTCCAGCGCGGAAGCCGCATTGCTTTTTTTACGCTTTGTTTTCTTAAGGTCATGACGCAGAAACTGAAGCGGTGTGTGCTGCATCATGCGAATTATTACGATAAGATTTACAACCAGCATGATAATCACCGGAGCAAGTGTTGTTTTTATGAATGCGCCCGGATTCCAGATTGTGTGGTATGTCGGCAGGCTGTAGCTGTTGTAATACATGCCCACAACCACATCCTTGAATACCGTATAGCCCAGTATATTTCCTACTACTGCTGCCAGAAATGTCACAATGACAGGCATTGAAAGGTAATGCCTAATAAGCTCTCCCTTTGTGTAGCCCGACGCGCGAAGCGTGCCTATCGCTGATGATTCATTTGCTATCGTATTGCTTATGGTCACTGCAAAAATTGAATGCGATTATCACGATAAGAATGTCTAAAAGCACTCCTCCCATGGCCTTGTCTGAGCCCATATCGTCCGTGGCAAAATTGATTGCCGGATTTGAGTAGCGCGGTGTATAGTCCTCCACCTCATTGCCTGCTGCCATAACCTGTGACACCATCGCCTCCAGAAAGTCATCTGATTTTTCCTTCTGCTCTATGTCGTCAGCCGGCTCATCCTCGTATTTCCATGCATATGTATAGTGAATGCTCTTGTCCAGGCGGTCAAAGCCCTCCTTTGTCACCATTGCCACATCAAACTTTATCGCATCAAACATCATATCGGTCTTCTTTTCATGCAGTGTAGAGTAATTGACATATGCGATAAGGCCCGATACTTCGAATTCTTTTCCGCTGACCTTTATTGTGTCACCGACCTTCATACCCACGTTGTCTGCATGCATTCTGTCCACAGCGATTTCGTTCTCATTTTGTGGAAAAGAACCCTTTACGAGACATGCGAGGTTGATATCCTCGGTCTTTGTATATACACGGATGGTTCCGTCCTTTTTGCCGTCTGCGTCGTAGTCCTCAGTCTCATTGCGATAGAAATTCTCGTAGAGCGTGACAGGAGTTTTGCTGCTATCGCTGTCTTTTTCGTCCGGAGCTGTTTTTACCTCGCCTGACTCGATAGCCGTAACAAGCTCGCTGTCAGCCTTATCCTTAAGCTCAAAATGTCCATCCTCCTGCTTGTATTTACTTACTCCCTCATCCGCAGATGTGAGCATACTGTCGTTTGCCACATACATTCCGGATACAAAGCCTATTGTCAGCACGAGGAAAATAAATACAACGAGATATTTCTTCCAGTCACCGATAATTTCCTTTGGTATACGCTTTATCAGAGGATTTTTTATCTTTTTCCTGCTCATAGGTCAAATCCTCCTTACCACTCAAGCTCTTCGGCCGAAACCTTATTAGTATTGATATCGTTGTGGCGTACGGCTCCGTCTCGTAGCTTTATCACATGGTCTGCCATGTTTTTGATGGCCTCATTGTGTGTGACCATGATTATGGTGTTTCCGTACTTTTTGTTGACATCCTCTATGAGCTTCAAAATCTCCTTTGAGGTGTTGTAATCAAGCGCTCCTGTAGGCTCGTCGCAAAGCAGTATATCCGGATTTTTCACGATTGCACGCCCTATTGACACACGCTGCTGCTGTCCGCCGGATAGCTGATTTGGAAGCTTATAGCGGTGCTCGTAAAGCCCCAGCGTGTGAAGCAGCTCATCGATATCCAGTGCGTTGTCAGACAGATAAGCGCCCACCTCGATATTTTCCTTTACATTCAGGTTTGCAATCAGATTGTACATCTGAAATACATATCCCAGGTGCTTTCTGCGGTACTGCGTGAGCTTTTTCTCGCTCATATCCTTCAGCTTGTCGCCATTTATGCTGATATATCCGGAATCGGCGCTGTCGATGCCTCCGATGATATTGAGCAGTGTGGACTTTCCGGAGCCCGACGGTCCGAGCAGCACACAGAATTCACCCTTTGCCACAGAAAAAGTTCATACCTCGCAGCACCTCCTGGCGCGTCTCGCCGCTTCCGAAGCCCTTTTTCAAATCCACTATTTCTAAGAACTTCTCTCTTCTTCTGACATATGATATCCTCTCTTTCAACATTTCAAATTACATTTACCTTATATAAGGTTATACGTTTAAAAACAATTATTGGTCAGATTGTACTTACTGTAGTTATCTGTCTTTTATACATGTTAGTGTTATCTAACTTCATGCAATAAGAGTAACGCTATTCTGCCTTTCTTGTCAATAAAAAGTTTTATAATCAGCTTGGTAATTGATTAATAAAATGACTTTTGTCCACTATATCATTTTATTTTCTGACCGGATTAACAGCTTCAAGGCGTATGCATAATATAAATTAAATCTGTTTTTACGGAGATATGAATTTTTATGTGTGGTATTGCCGGATTCTGTAACTTTAAAGAATGACTTTGAAGAGAACACCGATTACTGGAACTTTCGTCTTGAGAAGATGCGTGCTGTGCTGGCTCACCGTGGCAACGATGCCAGAGGACGCTACCTTAAAAAGCATATTGGTCTGTCGCACAGCCGTCTGGCCATCCGTGATATCCTGTGCGGCGACCAGCCCATGACGCGCACCCACAACGGCTATGAGTACACTATCTGCTATAACGGTGAGATTTACAACACTGATGAGCTGATTCCCGAGCTGTCCGAAAACGGCTTTGTATGCTCCACAACCTCAGACACAGAGGTTATTCTGTACGCCTACATCCATTGGGGCGCTGATTTTGTCAATCGCTTAAACGGCATTTTTGCATTTGCCATATGGGATGCGGCTAAAAGCCGGCTGCTATTATACCGCGACCGCGTAGGTGTCAAACCGCTTTTTTATGCCATCCGAGGGGATTCTCTGGTGTTTGGCTCCGAGCCAAAGGCCTGCTTTGCTCACCCTGCAGTAAACCTGAGCTTGATAAGCAGGGCTTGCAGGAGCTTCTTGCTATCGGGCCTGCACACACGAGTGGGCTTTCCCTGTTTAAGGATTTGTTTGAGGTTTTGCCGGGACACTTCATGATTTACTCACAGGATGGGCTGCATGATGAAACCTACTGGGAGCTTACAAGCCGGGAACACACCGAGAGCTATCGGGATACCGTTGCTCACACACGTTTTCTGGTGGAGGATGCTATAAAAAGGCAGATGGTTTCCGATGTGCCGGTATGTACTTTTCTGTCAGGCGGCATCGATTCAAGCATCGTGACCGCCATCGCCGCAAACTATATGAACACACGCGGTAAAACGCTCAACACTTTTTCCTTCGACTTTAAAGACAATGACAGGTATTTTAAAGCAAACGCCTTCCAGCCGGAGAGGGATCTGCCCTATGTCAATCGAATGCTTGAAGAGTATGAGACAGCCCACTCCTATCTCGAGTGTGATGAGAACTCTCCTTTTCAAGGCGCTCTTTGCCGCAGTCGATGCAAAGGATATGCCCGGCATGACCGATGTGGACTCGTCACTTTATATTTCTGCAGCCTCGTCAGCCGCAAAAAACAAGGTAGCTCTTACCGGTGAGTGTGCTGATGAAATCTTTGGCGGATATCCGTGGTTTTACCGCAAAGAGCTGCTGGAAAGATATGGCTTCCCATGGTCATCGGATGTCGCTCCACGCCTTGCTCTTTTGCGCGATGATGTGGGTTTGGAGCTTGATTTATCCGGTTATCAGGCTTTTCGATATGAGGAGTCCAGGTCAAAAGCACCTCTCCTTTACGGCGAGGCCGGTGAGGACGAAAGCCGCCGCATAATCGGATATCTCAATATCAAATGGTTCATGCAGACACTTCTTGACCGCATGGATCGCACCAGCATGTACTCCGAGCTTGAGGCCCGTGTACCTTTTGCCGACCATCGTATCATTGAGTATGTCTTTAATGTGCCTTGGCATATGAAATATCAAAACGGTGTGGAAAAGACTCTGCTTACGCGATGCTTTTTCAGATGTCCTGCCACCTGAGCTTTTGCACAGAAAAAAGGAGCCCTATATCCAAATGACTTATCATCCCGGATATGAAGCTCTCCTTATAAAGGGTATGGAGGAGATATTAGACTCCCCTAACAGCCCCTGTGCGTACTCTCATTGACGCTGACAAAACGCGCGGAAATTTTTAAAGGCACCGGCAGAATACGGCAGTCCGTGGTTTGGCCAGCTCATGGCAGGTCCGCAACTTATCGCATATTTCATCCAGATTAATTACTGGATGGAGAAGTATCAGCTGTCTGCCTAATGCTCATCCATGACTAATTGACCTTGCGCTCTATATCAATGATGTTATTCTCTATGATATTGTTTTCTGTAATGTTGTTATCTATGCTCTCTGCCGAAGAGGTGCTTTCACTATTCTGCTCCTTCGGTGTAAATCTTCTCACCTTATCCATGAGCTGAGTCTTCTTCAGCTCATGCTTAAGCTCAACACGCTCACTCTTCTGCTGTCGCTTTTTTCTCCTTAAGCTCGTACTTGGCCTGCTTCTTTGCGAGCTTACTCTGCCTCTTCTGCTCCTTTATGGCAGCCTTGGTCTCTCTTTTGGCCTGCTTTGCCGCAAGCTTTGCTTCTTTTGCTTCGTTCTTTATGCGGCTCTTTTTATTTTTCTTTACGCTCTTTTTGGCAACCTTATGTAATTCCTTGAGGTCTGACTTTGCAGCCTTTATATTCTTTCTGTCCTTGCGGTATGGATTGTGCACAAAGTATCCCACAGTGCCTATCATCATAAGAAGCAGCGCCAGTGCCTCTCCAGCCATCGTGACATACTCCAGATACTGCGGATACAGCTTGTAGCCTATCAGCTCCACCGCTATCAGTATAAGCGGGATGAAAAACAGTATATTCTTTCGCTTTTGGGACAATAACGCTCCCTCCGCACCTACACACATGAGTACATACAGGCACAGCTGCGAAGTCGGTCCATAGGCATATGCCACAATCGCAGCCATTATTACAGATATGCAAAACACTATGAATGCTTCTCCGCGGAACAAGGCATTCCTGTACTCTTTTATGCCCTCCAGCTTGTCTACCGATATGCCATGCAGTGAATATACCTGGTCTGTGATATCCTCCATGCAGTCCTCATGGTATCGCTTCAGCTCCCTGTTGCTGTTTATATCGGCATCTATGGAGCGTCTGCGCTCTGTAAGCAGCTTCTGCTCCTCCATGATCTTCTCCCAGGCCTCGTCCTCCGCTTCACGCTGCAGTTTCACCTGCTCGTGAATCCACTCGGCTCGCTGGATGCGCTCGCTCTCCTGCGGGATAACCACCTGCTGCGCGTCAACTGTCTGCTGTGTCATGCTGTTATTTTCCCGGGCTCTGCAGAGTCAATTTTATTTTCATTTTCATTATTTATCATTCCGTTTTTCTGCCTCTTTCTTCTAGACATTTTCTTTTCCTCTTGCAGTCGTTATCCTGCTATCCAAATGTTATCTGATTATTTTTTCATGTACTCTTCTATAATACACTGATGCTTCTTTGTCTTCTTATCATAGCTTATGCCGACAAGCAAAATATTACCTGTATATTGCTCTATCGACTTCATGTATTGTTTTTCTCTTATTTGATTAATCGCTGTTTTTGCTGTCTTATTCCATTTCAGTTCAACAACCATTGCCGGATAATCTATCGCAAATTCCGGCTTAGGGATATAAACAAAATCCGCAAAACCTCTGCCTGTAGGCAATTCCCTCACCGGCTTAAAATAATAGTTCATTGCACCCAGATATGCTATAGTAAGGACGCTGCTTAGAGAATTCTCATTGTTATACTGAATACCTGACGCATACTCATCATGTATTTGTCCTATCATTTTGGCTACAATATCATTTTCCATGTCAAGTGTCGCATCCAAAAGGAAAAGCGATTCATTTTCAAATGTAATAAGCTCCTTCCATCTTGTACTCTCAACAGCGGTTGTCAGCTCCTGCCGTATCTCCTCATTTGGAATAAACGCACAACTCTTTTTTCTGGTCAAATCCCAGATACCCTAAATGAACAAGATATGTTAAAACATCATCTTTATTTTTAAAGCTAACCGTATCATTCATAAAACTGCCGGTGTTCACCTTTATTTCTCCACCGGACAGCATCTGAATTATTGCGGTCTTTAATCCATCAAAATCCAAATTTATAAGTGGAACTATGACATCATAAGACCCGGTCTCTGACCAATAACTCTTTAAGTCTCCCTGAAGCATGTAATTTACTACTGCACGCGGATTGTATACATGGCAATCTCCCAGCATATATCCATCATACCACCGCTCTACCTGGCTAAAATCCCTGCCATAGCGATCACATATGTCCCTGACCTCATCCTCAGTAAAGCCAATATATGGGGACAAACGTCCCGCATATAACATGGTATATTCATCAAAATTATTAAGTGCCGACTGCGTCTTTAGCTTTTTTGATCGGTAAAAATTCCTGTGAGAAATGCAAGCTCTATATACTTTGTTGGTTCACTTCCCTTAAACATTCCTCGCAGGAAATTGATATATTCCTCCTGAACTGAGGAATTTGCTGCTTCATCACGTATCAAAACATCCCACTCATCGATTATAATTACAAATTTATTGTTCGTCATGCTGTTAATAACCGATAGAGCACCATACAATGTTTTCTGATCTCTTAAATCAATATCCTTGTACAGATCTGCCAACTCTGATATAACATTTTTATTTATATATCCTGATATTCTTTCCGGCGCACCGGCATCCATTAGTATCCACTGCATATCGAGATGAATAACATCATACTTGTTGAGATATTTCTCAAAGTATTCTGTCTGTGCAATGTTATAGTTCATAAATAATTCTCTGGAATCACAGCCCTTGCTGTAATATGCTGTAAGCATATCGGCCGTAATAGACTTGCCAAACCTTCTCGGCCGGCTATTACATATATATGCCTGCTTTGTTCCAAGAACACTATTGGTAAAATCGAGCAAGCCTGTTTTGTCTATATATATCTCGGAAGCTAATGCTACCTTGAATGCACTGTTTCCAGGATTTACAAATCTCCCCATTGCGTCATCTCCTTTACTGCTATATATCTTCTATTAAAGCATATTTTAGCGGAATTTTCCATAGAATATGCGCATGATATCCGCAAACCCTGAAATTTTTTCGGTGCCCGATACCATTAAATTTTTTACAAATTAGAATTTCCATTTACATACTCCTTAAATTCCATTTTCTTAATTTTATAAACTTGAAGTTTCTCACTTCTTCA
>ENA-OQCV01000511-OQCV01000511.1-human-gut-metagenome-genome-assembly--contig:-NODE-511-length-10378-cov-2.403375_pt1 | contig 10378 bp, 16 predicted proteins | sample MGYA00242766_ERZ504592 | MGnify/ENA primary metagenome ERZ504592 (study PRJEB26092, sample SAMD00036315) | human gut metagenome | host: Homo sapiens | study: EMG produced TPA metagenomics assembly of...
AATGACGCAACGCTCCGGCAGGGACAGTTCGTCCACCAGTTTCCCGTCCAGATAAGAATCCGTCATAATCTCCACTGAAAGCGTATAGCGTTCTCTTCTTTAAAATCGGGAGCATGAATCATATCTTCATAGAGGGAGACGTTGGAAGGCTTCATTTGCAGAAGTTCCGTAAAAATAGTAGGTCAACCCACCAACAACCACCGAAGGGTAAAAGACCTCGAAATGCCCCGTAATCTCCGTAATCAGCACAATGGCCGTGAGCGGTGTACGGACCACGGCCACCAGAAAAGCCGACATGGAAACAAGCATGATATAACTGACATTCTCTTGCCCGATGACACCGTACCTCACTCCTACCAGACCGACAATCTGTCCCAACAACCTCCCGTAACCAGCGTCGGAATGAAACTGCCGCCCGGCAATCCGGAAGAGACAGAGAAAACTGAAAAGACAAAATGCAGCAACATGACGGCCGTCACCCACATAATCTGCGTACTGCCATTCTGTGCCTGGGCCAGCAGAAACTGCTCCCCGCCTCCAGTCAGATTGACCTGCATCAGCGAAATGATGTAGGCCACCAGCACCAGATAGAACATCTTGACATACGCCGGAGAATTGACTTTGGCATACACATGCCTGAAAGCATTCATGGTGGAGGAGTAGAACTTCCCGCATACGGAGACAATCACCGCCAATATCAAGAAATACTTCATCTGGACAAAGAAGGCGAAAAACCGGTTCCGTTACTTCTATCAGATGGTAAGGATTCACAGGAAAGACCATGCTTGCCACGGCTCCTGCCACAACACCCGCCAGCAAGGTAGTGATGGCCGTCTTAGGGGCATCGAAGCGTTCAATGGATTCTATTACAATGAGCGAGGAAGCCAGTGGCGCTGCAAAAGCCGCAGCGAGCCCCGCTCCCGCCCCGGCTGCCAGCAACTGTTTCTGTTCGCCTTTCAGGATATGAGTCCAGCGGGATACCAGGCTACCCACATAAGAGCCTATCTGCACGGAAGGCCCTTCGCGCCCCCAAAGACAACCCCGCCGAGAAGGACAGAATGCCCCCTACAAACTTGGATACCATCTCGATGAAAGGATGCCGGTAAGTGATGCGCCCGTTAATCACGCCGCGTGTCTGCGGAATACCTCCCCCGCCGATAAGCGGCATTTTCCCCACGAGCCACATGACGAAGACGAGAATGCCCCAAGAAAACAGAAAGAGTGGAATGTGCCAGTACCAGGCCGGATGCGAAGCGAAGAAACCACTGCGGAGGTGGAACAGATAATAGAGAAGATAGTGATAGGGCACAGCGACCAGTCCCGTCAGCAAACCGACAAACATGCTGACGAAATACAACCGGGCATCCACCAGCTTCAACTTCCAGATGTGCCAGCCGCGTACTGTTTTCCAGTTCTTGACCCTCGTCCAAAGACGTTCTGCCTTATCCCATAGTTCCATAACAAAACAACTCCCGTTAACTTGCGCTTTACAACAACAAGCAACGGGAGTTGTTTTATACAGAAACATTATTTACCAAAATCTGTTCTTTGCAGGATTATACTCAAATCCCACGAGCTTCAATTTTCGTACAATGTCCTCTTTCTCTACGTTCATATCCTCGCAGAGCGCGTCCAGCGAAGGATAGAAATCACGCAGTTTCATGTTGATGAAGCTGTACAGCATCACCGGGTCCTCAGGTAATCTCATAGTTACAATCTTTAAATTTAAACTAATACCGGGGGACAAAAATTACAATAAAAAAAGCAAAAATTAGAGATAATTTTAGTGTAGAATATACAATCTAACCACCGCAAACGATTGAGGGCCATGTTTACGGAGCTTCCGTCTGCTCTATCTTCAGGGAGACCTTCTCGATAATCTTTCCAAGCTCCTCTTCCAGCGGAATCACATTGAAGTCGCCCCAGAAATCGGCATCATACTTGAAGTCGGTTTCAGAGAAGACGGTATGCACCGGCAGCCGTTCCGCACGCGGGAAGCGCGTCACGTTTTCCCCGTCAATCCGGCAAGTCACCATCTCGAACCAGGTATACAGAGTGGGATTACTGAAGAGCATGCGTTTTCTCTTCATCTTGAAGTAAAGGTCGCCACGGATGTGGTGGACATAATAGGTACCGTTCCAAGGTTTGTATGAGACGGTATAGACAAGTTTCTCCGTTGTCAGCTTGATTTTCGGTGCCTGGCGTATCACGAAAAGCCGTGTGGCAGCCTTCACATACCGGGGATGAATTTCGAAGCGAGCGCGTAGCAAGGCGCTGTTCTCCGAGTCTATATAGAGTTCTCCGCAGAACAAAGGTTCCTTTACCCCCCGTTTCTGCTCAAAATAGACGACGTTGGCAGTACGGTCGTCCACCGATACGATGTCGCCCGAAGTATAGGTATAAAGTTCCTCGCCGGATTCCAGCAAGAGGAAGTCGGGAAGATTCTTCATGATGTCCAACTGCAGACACGCCTCCACCCCGGAGCTGATTTTGGCAAGCACACTGTCCGTCTGCTCCCGGTTATCTATCTTGCTCATCTTGAGCAGTTTCACCTGGTCTTTCTGTCCGGGTTCCATCGTCGGTGATTTGTAGACCTTGAAAACGGCCTCCGTCAGGCTCTGGAACTTGTTCTTCAGTTGTACACCTTCCCGGTAGAAGGTGGTCAGATAGACCGGAGAAGTGGAGCAGTTCCTATCCCGGTGCTCTATCATCTCGCGAAGCAGCTTTTTAGGCTCCACCAGGCGGATAAGCACTTCTTGCAAGGAAATGACTTTCGGCTCAAGGCTCAGGACATTGCTGCGTCCTTCCAAAGCAGAGGCTTCCACCGTTTGCCCCACATAACCCAGATGGGAGAAGGAGAGCATGCAGCGCCTCAACGAGTCGGGCAGGTTGAGCCGGAATTCACCGTTCTGGTTGGTAATGTTACCCAGTGAGGTTCCTTGTGCGATGACCGACGCACTGACGACGGGCTCTCCCGTCTCCTTGTCCAACAGGATTCCGGCAATGGTGGAATACGCCGGTCGGGGCGGCAGGAGTACCGTTTCTTCCATACTCTTCCTTTCTGCCGCCCGTGTTATCAATATATGGTTGCCTAATACCTTCAATTCGAGGTTCCGACTGCCGGTTATCCTATGAATGGCCTGTCTCACGGAACACTCCTGCTTCCTAACCCTCACTACTGAGTCGTTATGGATGACCTTGCTGTCATAGATAACAGATAGCCGGACTGCTCCGAGACTTTCCCCAACAGCGCATAAACCGTTCCCCTTCCATTCCGGGCAGCCGGACGATGCGGTCCAGCACATCGCCTCCGTCCGCTCTTGCACTGCCCGCCAGGAAGAAAATGAAGAGTGAAAAATGGAGAATGAAGCATTTCATTGAATTCATTGTTCCGACAATATCAGTCTATTGCCCTGACGTGTACACTTCAAGTCGAACGTCCAGCATATCAGCTCGGCCACAGACTCCGGGGAGTTATTCGAAAATTCGACCGTCAGCCGCCTTTTGCCCAGGGTTGGCGACGCGGCTTCTATCTGCCAGCCGGCAGACTCCTTATTGATAGCACGCAGCACATCCTCCAGGCACTCGTCCTTGAAACGGATGTTGCTGGTGTAACGGTCAAAGAGCTCCGGATTCTCCGTCTCGCTGACGAGCAGACTGCCCCCCTGCAAGATAACCGTTTCTCCCGCCTCTACAAAGACCGTCTGTTCCTCTTGTTTCAGCAGCACCTTCACCTTCCCGCGCTTCACGGACAAGCTGAAGGGGGCCCCTTCATTGCTCCTGACATTGAAAGCCGTGCCCAGCACCTCCACACGCACCCTCGCCGTCTCAATCGTAAAAGCCTGCTCGGGTTTCTTTGCCACATCGAAGAAGGCTTCACCCTGCAGGTTCACTTCCCGCTTGTCTTCCGCAAAATGTTCGGGATACTTCAGCGTACTTTCCTGCGCCAGATATACCACCGAACCGTCTTCAAGGGTCTTGACCAGTGTGGGCTTCTCCCGGTTCTCCTCCGTCAGCAAGCTACGACTGTCCCCACCTTGTTCCGGTACGGCCCACCATGCGGCAAAACATACGATTCCGGCAATCACGGCTGCCGCAACGCTCCCCCACTTGAGGTAAAGCCTGCGGTGCATTGCCGGAGCATGTTCCGCATCTGCCGGCAGCAGGCAGTCCGTTTCGAAGCGGGCATAAAAGCCGTACCCATGCCTCGTCGGTCCTTGTCTTCTTTTTCATCTACTTCCATCATTGTGTCCGGATATAATTATCAATTTCATTTCGTAAGGTTCGGAGTACCTTGGTCATTTCCGCTTCCACCGTCTTGACGGACAACGAAAGCGACAAGGCAATCTCTGCATATTTCTTCCCCTCCATGCGGTGCATCCTGGAAAATCTGCTGCCGGCGCCGGGGCTGCTTGTCGAGCGTATGCCGGATGAGAGTCCGTAGTTCCTCGTACTCCAAATGCGCGTGGGGGTCGGACGAATAGCCCGGCCCGGACTCCGTACGGACAGATGCCCGATAGCGCTCCTTGACCTCCTGATGCTCACAAAACTGCACGGCTTCATTCCTCACAGAACGGTAGAGATAGCTTTTCACGGACTGGAATACTTGTAACCGCTCCCGGTTCTTCCACAGCACGTAGAACAGCTCCTCCACAATTTCCTCGGCAGACGCCGTATCACCCGTGATGCCCGCAGCATACCAGCAAAGAGGGGAATAATACCGGCGGAAGATTCCTTCGAACGCCTTTATATCGCCCTCCTTTATTCTGGCCAGTATCATCAGTTCGTCCAGCATACACGGTGGTTTTTTCTCGGTTGCTCCAAATATAAGGAAAACTATCAGATAATCAATTGGATTGTTTCCGCAATTTGCTGACTGCATTCTCCAGGGATTCCGTAGGTTCTATGATATTGTAGTTCCTCCAGAAGTCTTCGTTCCAGTACTCATCCACCAGGTCGTAGAATACCTGCTTCCGTTTGAAGGTGTTCTTGTTGGAGATGCCGGAGAGAGGGCTTTCCGTCCTGTCGGTCACCACCATTTCAGAGAAAGCGGTGTAGCTGGAGGAGAACAGCCTTTTTTTACCAGTCGCATTTAAAGCGGATGACATTCCGTATATAGTTCAGGTAAGTCTTGGCCCCCTTGCTGCTTGTAGGTCACCAGATAGGTGACTTCCTGCGGGCGGAACCGTAAGCCGACGGGCTTCTTATGCAGAATGGCCTCCACTGCCTTCACCCGGTTTGCCATGTCCAGGCCAAACTCGGCACGTGTAAAGGAAAGCCGTTCGTAGTCTATATACAGTTTCCCGATGAACAAGGCATACATCAGGCTGACCCGCGGACGGAAGCTGACCACATACTGCATGCGGTTATCCAAATTGACGGGGTCCTCCATACGGAATTCATAATAGTCCAGATTGTCCGTGCTCAACAGCGCATCGCCATTCTTCACAATGTCCAGATAAAGGGACAAATTGGGGCCTCCCACCACTTTCACAGCCAGCGTGTCACTCTGCTTTTGGCTCAGCAGGCGGCGGCCTTTCAGCAGCTGCACCTTGTCGCGGTCCACATCGCGGGAGTTATAATCCGTCTTATAGACATCCATCACTGCCTCGGACACGCTGATATAGCGGCGGCGCTTCTGCACGGTTTCCCGATAGAAGGCGGTCAGCATGTTGTCATTGCCAGAATAGTTTACTGGAATTTTCTTGATGGCCTCTTCCACTATGACGCGGGGATTATTGCCATAGACCACAATCTCGCTCAAAAGATTGGGAGCCGGTATCATCCAGATGGTCAGCCCGCCCGTTTTTTGCAAGTTCTTCCAGAGAGAGGTGTGTAGTGAGATAGCCGATATGGGAGACTTCCAGTCCACGGAAAGCTTCCGCTTCCGCTACCTTTCAAGGAGAATGTGCCGTCGGCATTGGTCACCGTTCCGATATTGTTGCCGACAACAGAGACGTTCACGTTTTCGAGTTTCTTCCTGCTGTCCTTATTCTTGACCGTACCGGTGATGACGAGCTCGTTCACTGCCGCGTCCTGCGCCATCAACGGGGTGATACCCGAAGATAAGAATGCAAACAAACACCCAAGTGTAAATCCTACAAAGTTTTTCATAAGGCATGTTTTTAAGGGGTTTCTATTAATAAGAGCGGTGAGGAAGATAAAACCCTATAGAATGGAGAGAAAAATACCAAAAAAAAGTAGCACGTTGATAATCAGAGAGAAATTTTTGCCAAGACATTGCCATGCTTTTGGCAAACTTTTGCCATGCCTATGGCAAAAGTTTGCCAACGCGGTGGCAAAGTCTTGCCAATAGTAAGGCAAAAAACTTGTCAAGCTGTCGGCAATAGCTTAGTTGAATTGTTGGGGCTTCCGCTGGCTCAGAATAACGTAGATGATGACCGGCGCACCGATAATGGGCGTGACGGCATTCAAGGGGATAATACCCGCTTCGCCGGGCAAGACGCAAATCAAGTTGCAAAGCAGTGCCACTGCACCGCCACTCAGGATGGTGACCGGCAATAGGGAATTGTGATTGGCTGCCCCCAATATCATGCGGGCCACATGCGGCACGGCCAGGCCAATAAAGGCGACCGGACCACAGAAAGCGGTGGTGACAGCCGTCAAGAGCCCGGTGATAATCAAAAGCCAGTTGCGCACACGGCGGATATTTACACCTAGATTTTCGGCATAGCGCTCTCCCAGCAACAAGGCGTTCAGGGGCTTTATCAACAATAATGAGCCGAACAGTCCCACAATAGTGACCAGCGCAAAGGCCGGCATCTGCTGTAGGGAAACTCCACCGAAGTTGCCCAGCCCCCATATCATATAGGACTGCACCCCCTCTGCCGTAGCAAAGAAGTTCAGCAGGGCAATGGCCGAAGAAGCGATGTAGCCTATCATGATACCCGTTATCAGCAGCATGACATTGCTCTTTATCAGCGTGGAAAAGAAAAGGATAAGTGCCATAATCAGCATGGCTCCGATAAATGCGCCAAGCAGTACGGAGAAGAAGCCGGACAGACTGAACACCCCTGCCGTGATGCTGCCGCCAAACAGCAGCATGACGAAGGCCACTCCCAGACTTGCCCCGGCGTTGATGCCCAGAATGGATGGTCCTGCCAGCGGATTCTTGAAAGCCGTCTGCAACATCAGTCCGCAGACAGCCAATGCGCCACCGCAAAGCAGCGCCGTCAGCGCTTGGGCAAACGGGATTCCCAAAGGATGAAGCTCCAGCTTGCCTTCTCCCCCTCTCCACCGAGCAGGATACGGAAAACATCGGCAGGCGGAATCGAAACCGACCCCACCAGCAGATTGCCCGCAAAAAGCAATAAGATTACTACTCCCAGCCCGATACCATATTTCCAGCCTTTACTCATAGTTACATTATTTAGCACACAGAGACACGGAGGCACAGAGTTTTCTATTACTTTCACAAAAGTTCCGTATCTCTGTGTTCATCACTCCTTCAGTCTGCAAAAATAGCGCAAACCTCCCAAATCTCCTATTTCGGGATGCAGAATCTGTATTAGGTCGGATAACAAATAATCCGGGACGGAACGGAGTCTCCTCGTAGAAAGGAACTTTCGCCGTATTACAACCATAGACATTCCGGGTCTTGAAAGCCTTAAAACCGGTGTAGCCGATATAATCCGCCTCCAAATCAGCGTAGGTCATATCGCGGTCACGGTTGTACTTCACCAGCCAGACGTCGGCATCGCCCGCCTTGTCGAAAACGGTCTCGAAAGCCAGAGGAACAGAACCGCTGTGGGTATCGTCGGCAAAAGCGTAACGCCCGCAAGCATCCTGAAAAAGCCTTCCTATAGTGCTACGCCCTCCCGGAGCGTACCATGCCGAACCACTTTTCATCTCGCTGACAATGGACAGTGAGGTGGAGGAAAGCTTTGCACGCATCTTGAGGCGCCGGTAGCAGCTATCCACCTCGGCAAACAGACTGTCGGCTTGTGGCGCAGCCCCGAAGAGCAGCCCGTAAAAACACATCCATTCGGCACGGCCCAAAGCGGAAGTTTCCATATAGTCGGCACATTCGATGATGGGAATATCCAGTTTCTCGATACGGCCATAACCACCACTGTTCTCGAACGGAGATAGAAGAATGGCATCGGGATGCAGGTCGATGATACGTTCCATATCGGGATTCATACCATCGCCGCAATCGACAATGATACCCCGACGGCAAGCCTCGTGCACGGCCGGCAGCTTAATGTACTTCAGGTCGCAAACGCCGCCGATACTACTGAACACGCCCAGATTATCCATCAACCCGCAATGTACGGAAGAGTAAATGACCGATTTGGAGAGCGGGGTACGCACCACGGTACCTTCCGGAAGATGTGCCGGGAGTCACGGTCTTTAGGAACCAGGATATAGGTATGCAGCGTGTGCAACGTATCCCAGGGATTGCGCAGGGTGGCAAGGGTATAGTCGGGATAGGACACTAAGGTAAGGTTCTCCGCATAACGTAAGGGGAATGGTGTCACCGTCGGGCAAAGCAGAGGCAGTCTTGCCCCTTCCCCGCAGGAGAAAAGAAGCAAGACTGCGAGTATGCAGATAAGAAAGCTGTTCCTTTTCATCGACATTAATTAAAGAAAAGCAGCGGAATTAGGATTGACACCTCCTGCATCGAACTTTTGCTATGAACGTACCGTCTTTCTTGAAACGGTAGATGGTACCGTTCGTAATGAAATCGGAAGTACTGATATAAATATCACCGTTATTGTCGTTTATTGTCAACATATGCAATGTACTCGATACAAGTTCAGCAGGAGCATCTTTCAGGAAAGAAGCATTATTCATCTGTCCCGTCTTGATGTTGTAAGTAAAGAAAGTGTTGACAGTTGTAACCGGTTTAGTACTCCAGTCCGTCATTGAATTCACCAGATACAATATATCATTATTGGCAGCCATATAAGTGGCATTGCCTATCTTGGTAACCTTGTTGCCTTTGGCCGGCTCAATCATCTGCAGCACATAGCCCTCTGCAGAAGAATAATCATCAGAAATGAGGAACACTTTGTCGTCCTCTTCCAGCATTTGTGTATTGGGATTGGAAGCCACTGTCAATGTTTCCTTTAGTGTGAATGTTCGCAAGTCTATCACTTTAACATCATTGTGATAAGTATAGTCAGCAGTACAACTATTCGAAACATAAAGCATGTCCTCACAGATTGCCACACCTTCCAGATTGTCACCAAGTCCGGTCAATTTATCCACTACCTCCAACGTTGTCGCATTGATTTTAGCCACTGCTCCTCCCCAAAAGGAAGCATAGATATACCCATCCTCAGCATCTATATAGCGAATACCAGCACTGAGGTCATTATCACTAACAAACGAAACACGTTTCAACTCCACACCTGCAGCATTCAGCTTGGTCAGATAATTGGAACCGCTTACAGCTATATATATTTCATCTTCATACTCAATCATGCTCTGACCAAGGTCACCCAACTTGGCATTGTTTTGGGTCTTGTAGATATCACTGATAAAATCCGCATCCTTATTGGGTGCATAAAAGGCAAGTCCTGCATTGTTGGCCCCTTGAGAGCCTTCGTTCAGAATATAGACACGCGTCTGCGGCAGTGTCACCTTCGACCCGTCATCATCCAGAGAATCATCGTCGTCGTCACTACAAGATACCAAAGAGGCACCCAAAGCAAGCATGCAGAGCATACCGAATAATAAACTTCTTACTTTCATAATCACTGTTGTTATTGTTTATAATTATTTCTTATTGTTTATAAATGGCTGACTCAAAACTTAAAGGTCCCCGTCAGCCGCCACGAACGGCCCGGCATAGGATAATATTTTATCACGTCATACTGTTCATCGGTCAGGTTTATAATCTCAGCCTGCAACCGGAGTCGGCAACTGCCCAAAGCAAACTCATGAGAGAGGCTCATCGTATGCTCCCAATACCCCTCAATCTCATTCTCCGGAAGGTTCTGCGACAAATAGTAGCGTTTTCCCACTCCCACCACCGAGTAGCCCACATTCACCCACGGCGTTTCCACAATGGCAGACGCATTTCCGCTATGGAGAGGGTATAAGGCAATTGGTCTTTATAGTTCTTGGCATCGGCATCGGTCAGGTCAATGGCCTTCTGCCACGTATATCCGCCCGACATAACCAGTTTTATTTTTTTTGGTCAAGGGTACAGTGGCGGCCAAAGTGGCATCCACACCTGCGGCATGTACCTTGCCGTAGTTTGCCATCTTCCACGCATAGGTGGTGGAAAAGCCACAATCTTATCCGTCACATCGTTGTAGTAACCGTCGAGCGTAAAGGAAATATAATCGAACACAGCCCATCCGGATTTGCTCCATGTGATACCGACATTATATTCGTCCGCTTTCTC
>ENA-OQCV01000512-OQCV01000512.1-human-gut-metagenome-genome-assembly--contig:-NODE-512-length-10377-cov-5.827805_pt1 | contig 10377 bp, 10 predicted proteins | sample MGYA00242766_ERZ504592 | MGnify/ENA primary metagenome ERZ504592 (study PRJEB26092, sample SAMD00036315) | human gut metagenome | host: Homo sapiens | study: EMG produced TPA metagenomics assembly of...
TGCAAAAATCCGTCAGGAACTGCGAAGCATGTTAAAGAGATGATCGGAAACTGGGAATTACCAGTATTTTCGTTACTCATGATCAGGATGAGGCCATTGAAGTAGCAGATGAGATTATTATCACTAATGCAGGACGGATCGAACAGAAAGGAACATCCTATAGGGGTTTATAGAAATCCTGAGACAGCTTTTACAGCGTCCTTCTTCGGACAGCCATCTGTGTTGAAAAATGCGGATGATTTTCATACCTTTGCTCAGGCAGAAGGAGCAGACAAGATCATTGTCCGCCCGGAATTTGTAAAAATCTCCAAACTGGATGAGGTGGAGAAGTTCAAAACTTCCGTATCCCGGGGAGTGGTTGAACGGGTTTCTTTCCGGGGAGATAATCTGGAACTTCAGGTGAGAGTCAACAATTCCGTAGTAACTGCCAGAAGAAGCCTGGAGAAAGCAGATATCCGGGAAGGTGAGACTGTGAATGTATTCCTTTACAGGATTTTTGCACTGAGAGGTGACAGTGTACAGTTGATCGAGAATGAAGCTGTAAGGGATGACTTTGTAATTATCTGACAGCGGTGGCTGCGGCGACTGACGACAATGAAGAAATAAGAAATTCAGAGGCAAGACTGATCGGAAAATCAACTTGTTGGCACACTGGTATGGAGGAAAGGGTAAGAGAGAATGAGAACAGAGAGAATCAGGACAGATGTGCTGATCATCGGCGGCGGTACGGCAGGATGCTTTGCAGCCTATGTGATCGGTAAAAAAAGCGGCAGAAAAGTTCTGATCGCAGAGAAAGCGAATATTAAGCGAAGCGGATGTCTGGCGGCGGGCGTGAATGCATTGAACGCATATATTACAGAAGGCAGAGTGCCGCAGGATTATGTGGATTATGCCAAAAAGGGATGCCCATGGAATCGTAAGAGAAGACCTTCTTCTTACCATGTCAGAGAGACTGAATCATGTGACAAAGGTAATGGAAGATCTGGGTCTGGTCATCCTGAAGGACGAAAACGGAAAAATATGTTGCCAGAGGAAACCGAAACATCAAGATCAATGGCGAAAATATGAAGCCAATCCTTGCAAAGGCGGCTGCTGAACAGGAGAATGTTACGGTTCTCAATCATGTAAATATTACAGATTATAAAACAGAAAACAAAAAAGTCACAGGTGCAGTTGGATTCAGCGTTAATGAGGATATTTTCTATGACATTGATGCGAAAGCAGTTCTCTGTGCCACAGGTGGTGCGGCGGGACTTTACAGACCGAATAATCCGGGATTTTCCAGACATAAGATGTGGTATCCTCCATTTAACACAGGTGCAGGATATGCGATGGGACTTCTTTCCGGTGCGGAAATGACAACCCTTGAGATGCGTTTCATTGCACTGAGATGTAAGGACACGATTGCTCCTACAGGAACTATTGCTCAGGGTGTTGGGGCCAGACAGGTCAATGCACATGGTGATATTTATGAGACAAAATATGGCCTGACAACCTCCCAGCGAGTTTACGGGACTGTGATGGAGAACAGAGAGGGAAACGGTCCATGTTATCTCAGAACGGAAGGCATTTCCAAAGAACAGGAACAGGATCTTTACAAGGCTTACCTGAATATGGCACCGTCCCAGACTCTGAAATGGATGGAAGCCGGAAAAGGACCATCTGAAGAGAATGTAGAGATCGAGGGCACAGAGCCATATATTGTAGGCGGACATACAGCCAGCGGTTACTGGATAGATAATAACAGAGCTACAACTATTGAAGGTTTATACGCAGCCGGAGACGTAGCAGGAGGATGTCCGCAGAAATATGTAACCGGTGCGCTGGCAGAAGGTGAGATTGCAGCAGAGGCGATTTTGGAATATCTGAATGACAAAGATGATGACCGGATTGCAGCGAAAAATACGAAAGAGGCTTTGGAGCATGGCGAAGAACAGAAACTGTCTCAAATTGCAATAGCTAAGAAAGCAGAATACGAATCACATTTGAATGCTTCCCGTTCTTTGATGAATGCAGAGCAGCTTGAGGAAGCCATGCAGAAGATCATGGATCAGTATGCAGGAGGAATCGGTACAGACTACAGATACAGCGAGATGAGTCTTGCAAAGGCAGATGAAAAGATTGCAGCATTGCTGCCTGTAGCTGACACTCTGGCAGCGATGGATACTTATGAATTGATGCAGATTTATGAACTGCGCGAACGACTGATCGTGTGCCGGGCAGTGATCGCACATCTGGCAGCCAGAAAGGAAACCAGATGGCATAGTTTCGGAGAGAACACAGACTATCCGCAGCAGAGCGAAGAGTGGATGAAATATGTAAACTCCCGTATGGAAAACGGCGAGATTAAGATTTTATATCGTGATTTGATCACAAAGGAAAATACAGGTTTGAATACCGCAGAGAAAGGAGCAGGTGAGAGATGAGCATTCGGATTCAGAAAAGTAAATGTGCAGGATGCGGCAGATGTATCGAAGCCTGTCCCGGAAATCTGATCAAAAAGGATAAAGAGAACAAAGCCTTTATCCGTCAGGTAAGAGACTGCTGGGGATGTACTTCCTGTATCAAGGAATGCAGGCATGATGCCATCCGCTTCTTCCTTGGAGCCGATGTAGGAGGCAGAGGTGCAAGTATGGTTGTATCAGAGGAAACGGATATTTCCACATGGACAGTGGAGAAACCGGATGGCACTAAGATTACTATTCAGGTTAATAAGAAAGACGCTAATAAATATTAAACATAAGTATGTACTCTCAGAGTCTTTAGAGTGTGTTTGAAAAATGCTTTACGCAAGATGTGCGTCACAATTTGTGGGAGATTTTGTTCGGATGAGGGCGTCGTAGCGGGCTACGACAACCGAATTCGGACAAAATATACCGCAAAGTGGGGCGTGCAGATTGCGGGAATGATTTTTCAGACACGCTCTAGTGTATTTGCTCAAGTACGAAAAGATTCCGAGTATAAACAAACAGAGGAGGATAATGCAATGAGTAACTTATCTCATCTTGATGCGCTTGAGGCAGAGGCGATTTATATTATGCGGGAAGTAGCAGCCGAGTGTGAAAAGCCGGTTATGCTCTATTCTATAGGAAAGGACAGCTCCGTTATGCTCCATCTGGCGATGAAGGCATTTTACCCGGAGAAACCTCCATTCCCGTTCCTTCACATTGATACTACATGGAAATTCCATGAGATGATCGAATTCCGCGACAGAATCGCAAAGGAAAACGGAATTGATATGCTGGTTTACACCAATGAAGAGGGGGTAAAGGCAGGAATCAACCCATTTGACAATGGTTCTGCATATACAGATATCATGAAAACACAGGCGTTAAAACAGGCTCTGACCAAATATGGATTTACAGCGGCATTTGGAGGCGGCCGTCGTGATGAGGAGAAATCCAGAGCAAAAGAAAGAATCTTCTCTTTCCGTAATTCAGCTCAGGCATGGGATCCGAAAAACCAGAGACCGGAGATGTGGAAGCTTTACAACACTAAGATCCAGAAGGGAGAGAGTATGCGAGTATTCCCAATTTCCAACTGGACAGAAAAGGATATCTGGCAGTACATTCAGCGTGAAAATATTGAAATTGTACCGTTATATTTTGCAAAAGAAAGACCGGTCATCTACAGAGATGGAAATATCATTATGGTGGATGATGACAGATTAAAACTCCGTCCGGGTGAAAAGATTGAAAATAAAAAAGTCAGATTCCGTACTCTTGGATGCTATCCGCTTACTGGTGGTATTGAATCTGAAGCAGATACTCTGGATGAGATTATTGATGAAACGTTAAGTGCTGTTTCTTCTGAACGTACTAGCAGGGTGATCGATCATGAGGCAGCAGGCAGCATGGAGAGAAGAAAGAGAGAGGGGTATTTCTAGAATGAAAGGATTATTGAAATTTATTACATGCGGAAGTGTGGATGATGGAAAATCCACTCTGATCGGACATATTCTTTATGATGCAAAGCTTCTCTATGCAGATCAGGAGAAGGCTCTGGAACTGGATTCCAAAGTAGGAAGCAGAGGAGGTGCCATTGATTATTCTCTTCTTCTGGACGGTCTGATGGCAGAGCGTGAGCAGGGAATCACCATTGATGTTGCATATCGTTATTTTACAACAGATAACAGAAGTTTCATTGTTGCAGATACACCCGGACATGAAGAATATACAAGAAACATGGCAGTGGGTGCGTCCTTCGCAGATCTGGCAGTCATCCTAGTGGATGCTTCACAGGGAGTACTGGTACAGACAAGACGTCATGCAAGAATATGCGCATTGATGGGAATCCGTTACTTTGTATTTGCAGTAAACAAAATGGATCTTATTGAATATGATGAAAAACGTTTCCGCGACATTGAGAATCAGATCGCAGCACTGATAGAAGAACTGAAACTTGCCAATGTAACTATTATTCCGGTATCTGCCACAGAAGGTGACAACGTTACAACTAAATCTGACAATATGCCATGGTACAAAGGTGAGGCGCTTCTTTCTCATCTGGAAACCGTAGATATTAAGGAAGATACAGAGAAGGGCTTCTATATGCCTGTACAGAGAGTCTGCAGACCAAATCATGAGTTTCGCGGATTCCAGGGACAGATTGAGAATGGTGCCATCAGGGCAGGCGATCTTGTAACTACTCTTCCCAGTAAAGAAGAAGCTCATGTAAAGAGTATTCTTGTTGGCGATAAAGAAGTTCAGGAAGCGGTACAGGGACAGCCTGTTACTATCCAGCTTGACAGAGAAGTGGATGTTTCCCGCGGATGTGTACTTACCATTGATTCCGGTGCAGTTCTTACAGATTCTGTGGAAGCAGATATCCTCTGGATGGATGACAATGCTCTTACAGACGGCAAGAACTTCTTTGTGAAAATCGGTACAAAGATGATCCCCGGTCTGGTTACAAAGATCAATTATTCTGTAGATGTTAACACAGGTGAGAAGAGAAGCGCATATACTTTAAAGAAAAATGAGATTGCTTCCTGTACTCTGGAATTCTCAGAGAAGATTGTTGTAGACGAATTTGACAGGCACAGAACACTGGGTGAGCTGATTCTGATAGATCGTGTCACAAATATGACCTCTGCCTGCGGTGTTGTGAGAAAAACCTTTGTTTCTCAGGATAGATCCCAGATCGGAAAAGTGGACGAGCAGGTTCGTGCAGGACTGAAAGGTCAGACACCGGTAGTAGTGGAATTCCCGATCGGTAAAGAAGGAATCACTCTTGATTTTGCAGAGCAGGTAGAAAAGGGACTGACTGTACTTGGAAGACATACCTATCTGTATCATCCGGCAGCGAGTGAAAACTATGCAGAAACTGTTCGCCATCTTAAGGCAGCAGGTCTGATCGTACTTCTTGTTCTTGATGAAAATACAGCAAAAGACGAGACATTAAAGACTCTGGATGGTTTCTATGCGAACTGGCAGATTGACGGAATCACTGTGAAAGATGCGATTGATTTCGTGAAAAAGAAATCTGCATTTACAGTGCAGAGTGTACATGATGGAAATTATATCTGATTATAACAGGGCTATAAATCGCCGCAGAGACAAAGAAAGTCTCTGCGGTATTTTGTTTTCTTGACAAGTGTCGTTACAGCGGATTATACTTATTTTCAAATATTCAGAATCCATAATAATACAGACAGGAAAGATAACAGAAATATGCAAACGAACAATGAGAGTAAACGAAACCCCAAAAAAGAGATGATGCTTGGAACTTTGTTTGTAATTGCTACGATCATCATCCTGGCGATACCAACGAAGAAAAGACAGAAATAAAGATGAGTGAATATCGATCAGAATATAGAATGGGCAATTGGTTACTGTTCACACACCACTATCCCGCGAGGTGTTTTGTCATGAATATGCCAAAATCCCGAGACATACAAGCTAAAATTCCATTGCCACAGGCAATCTGGAATGAATTTTGGCTAAGTTACTGTGAACGGAGTGAACAGTAACGGCAATTGTGAAGTGGCATTCAGATTACATATTATGCAGCAGAGTATGATATAATTCGTTTTGTATAATGACGTCAGGATTAAGAGCATATGTAGAGCTGTGTAGCGAAGCGGATTGCGAATATCTGTTTGACTTTTGATGGGTGTACACGAGAACATTTTTTACAGTGAAAGTTATCTGTATTATATTACAGAGGGTACTGTACAGATAATCAGGAGGTATTTTATGCGTTTGGAAAAAGTACAGGAAGCGTTAAAAACAAAGAAAATTCATTATGAATATACAGAGGAAAACGGATGCGGAAGCATCGACTTTATGTTTCGCGGTCTGAGATTCCATATATGGGAATATGAAGATCGTGTCTGGGGAGCGGAGACAAACGTGTTCGAAGCAGGCAGAAGCCAGGATATTGAGGGAGATTACGAGGAAATTATTTCCGGAGAAATCCTCTCATGGCCGGATATGCTGCCTGGGATGTAAGTATTACTGCAGAAGGGAATGATATTTACGAAAAAATATAGAACCGGACAAATTGTATTAACTGCATGTATTGTAGCTGTCTGTATGTTTTCAAATGTCCATGGGACAGAAGCGGCAGGTCCGCCTGCACCGAAAACTCTGACAGTTACACCGACAGAAAAATCGAAATCAACAGAAAAGTTAAAGTCCACGTCAACATCAAAGTCCAAATCAACACCGAAATCCAAATCGGCACTAACACAAAAACCTGAAGCAACACCAATACCTGCATCTACTCCAACATCAGAGCAGGAAGCTGAGACAGATAAACAGAATCCGGCAGATCAGGGAACTTTAAGCAAGCCAGATCATCCGGATACTATCTCCGCAGATAAACTGGTATTTATCGGAGATTCCAGAACAGAGGGATTGAGGGATGCGGTAAATGATGACAGCATTTGGTCCTGTCTTTCTTCTATGGGATATGACTGGATGGTATCTACAGGAGTGCCTCAGGTAGAAGATCAGATTGAGGACAATACAGCGGTTATTATTCTGATGGGTGTTAATGACCTGTATCATGTTAATGACTACATCAGCTATATTAATTCCAAAGCTGCCGAATGGGGAAACAGGGGAGCGCAGACTTATTTTGTGTCTGTAGGTCCGGTGCAGAATGATCCCTATTGCAGTAATGCGGAGATTGAAAGTTTTAACGCGGCAATGCAGACAAGCCTGAGTGGAGTTACCTACATAGACGTATATTCCCATCTGGTATCTGAGGGATTTTCCACCGTAGACGGAACCCACTATCCGGACAGTGTGTCCGTAGATATTTATAATTATATCCTGGACCATCTGGAGGAACAGATGAGTGGAATCTGGGGATAACAACATATGAACAGCAACTTCGGGGGCGACAATTCAGCGAAAATTCTGATGTTGTGTTGAGCCTGGAAGCATTTGGTGATATGATATGCAGATAAGGAAACGGAAATGAGCGGAATTTCGTTTCTCTGTGAAGTGGCTGAAAGTTCAGCAGGAGGAAAAATGAGTGTGCTGATTGCAGCAGTGATGAAATTATAAATGGAAATTGTTCGGTGTCCCTGCATTGGATTGCCGTACAGTTATCCGAATCGAAAATCAGGAGGAAAAAATGAGAGGACTGTATTCATCCAAAACAGAAATCAGACACAAAATTTTTACGGAAATTGCGAGGATGGCATATGAAGGCCAGTCTCCGGAGATGCTGGAAGAGCTTCCCTACAAGATTGTACCCGGTGAAATTGCGACTTATCGTGACAGTATTTTTCTGGAAAGAGCGGTAGTTGGTGAGAGACTTCGCGTTGCAATGGGGATGTCACTGAGAAAGGTTACAGAGCATGCGCCAATCTCCAAAGGTGTGGAGGCCAGCGTTATTGAGGAAAAGTATTATGAACCGCCGCTTATCAATGTAATCAAGTTTGCCTGTAATTCCTGCCCTGAGAAAAGGGTAATGATCACAGAGGGCTGTCAGGGCTGTCTGGAGCATCCCTGTGTGGAGGTCTGTCCAAAGAAAGCAGTACATATGGAAGGTGGCAGATCACATATTGATGAAGATGCCTGCATCAAATGCGGAAAGTGTCTGGAAGCCTGTCCGTATAATGCAATCATCAAACAGGAACGTCCTTGTTCAAAGGCCTGCGGCATGAATGCCATTGGTTCTGACGAATACGGAAGAGCGGAGATTGACCAGGACAAATGTGTATCCTGCGGACAGTGTCTGGTGAGCTGTCCGTTCAGCGCTATTGTAGACAAAGGACAGATTTTCCAGACTGTTATGGCATTAAAAAGTGAAACGCCGGTGTATGCAATCGTGGCGCCTGCCATTGCAGGTCAGTTCCCGGGTATGGAGAATAATAAGATACGGGGTGCATTTCAGGCACTTGGCTTTACAGATGTAAGAGAGGTTGCCGTCGGTGCAGATCTGTGCACAGTGGAGGAGGCAAAGGACTTTTTGGAGGAAGTTCCTGAGAAACTTCCGTTTATGGCTACATCCTGCTGTCCGTCCTGGTCTATGATGGCTAAGAAATTATTCCCGGAACAGGCGAAATGTATCTCCATGGCACTGACACCTATGGTTCTTACTGCCAGACTGATCAAGCAGAAGGAACCGGACTGTAAGATCGTTTTCGTAGGTCCCTGTGCAGCCAAGAAGCTGGAAGCCAGCCGTAAGAGTATCCGCAGCTATGTGGATTTTGTGCTGACCTTCGAGGAAGTAGCAGGAATGTTTGATGCCAAAGGCGTGGACTGGAAAGATATTCCGGAAGGAGAACCACTGTTTCATGCCAGTGCTGACGGAAGAGGTTTCGCAGTCAGCGGTGGTGTGGCAGAAGCGGTTGTCCATGCGGTGAAGCGTATTGATCCTGATCGGGAAGTAAAGGTAATGAATGCAGAAGGTCTGCAGAACTGTAAGAAGATGCTCCAGATGGCCAAGATTGGTAAATATAATGGATATCTTTTGGAAGGAATGGCATGTCCGGGCGGCTGTGTAGCAGGTGCCGGTACTATCCAGACAGTTAAAAAAGCAGCAGCAGCTCTCGAAAAAATGAAGAAAGAGGCTTCGTTTACAGATGCCTATGACTCCAAATACAGAGCAAGACTGGAAAGCCTGGAGAAATTTGATGTGGAGTGAGATTCTGACTGAATCAGTGAAATCCTATATGGATTGCAAGTGTTTGAATGCAATCAGTATATAGCAGAGTAAAAATGAATAATCGTCAGAAGAACTGTCAGGCTGAGTGATAAGTTTAACTGAATCGGATAAGTCCCCTGCGGAGGTTGCGAAAAGCAATAAGCAGGGGACTTTTGTCATTTGTACAAGGTTGACTTAAGTCAAAACACCAGTTAATAATTGTTGATTTATATTTCTGTTTTTTCAATTTAAGTCATCAGAGACAGATTTATTCTGTTTCCGTAACTTTGATTTTTTTCTGGAAATCTCTGGTATAGTGAATCTCATAATCAGAAGTTACGAAAAATGCTTGTACATCGTCCAGAGACTCGGCCAGTTTCATGCCATCCTCCAGACCAAGAGCAAAGCAGGTCGTGCTCAGCGCATCCCCATCCACAGACTGATCGGAAATAATGGTAACTGCAATCAGCCCGTTATCATAAGGATAGCCGGTTTTAGGATTGAGCAGGTGATGATACAAAGTGCCATCCTGTTCAAAGCATCTCTCATAAATTCCTGAGGAAACCACTGACTTATCCCTGATGTCCATAACAGCAATAGTTTCGCTTCGGTCTGCAAATGGTTTCTGGATTCCGATCTTAAAAGCAGAATTGTCTGTTTTTTCGCCAATACAGAGAACATTTCCGCCAAGATTGATGATCGCACTTTTTACATCCTGAGAAACCAGATAATCCTTCAGGCGGTCTGCGATATAACCCTTGGCAATGGCACCGAGTTCGATTGCAGTATCGTCTGTCTTTAATGTAATCTCATTTTTATCTGTATCAACAGAGATATTGTGATAATTACATTTGGGCAGTGCTGCCTGGATCAGACTGTCCTTGGGCACTTTTGGATTTTCAGCAGTAAAATCCCACAGAGAAGTCAGCGGTTCAATAGCAATATCAAATGCACCCTCAGATAATACAGAATAATCAAGTCCCTTAGAAACCAGCTCCGCCAGAGGAGCCGACACCTGATAAGTATTCTCTGTCCCCTTCACAGGTGTAAGTTCCCGATGGTTTAACTGATATAATTCACTGTCATCTGCGGTGCGGCTGAATATTTTCTCATACTTGTCACAAAGATTCATGCATTCTGTAAGCAGCTCTCTGTCCTGAGAATCATAGATAGTGACCGTAACTGCAGTATTCAGTTTGATCGCAGTGGCAGAGATGGGATCCTGGGAACCGGCATCCGTAATTTTTGACAGTTTTCCGATTTTTGCCGAAC
>ENA-OQCV01000513-OQCV01000513.1-human-gut-metagenome-genome-assembly--contig:-NODE-513-length-10372-cov-2.195998_pt1 | contig 10372 bp, 7 predicted proteins | sample MGYA00242766_ERZ504592 | MGnify/ENA primary metagenome ERZ504592 (study PRJEB26092, sample SAMD00036315) | human gut metagenome | host: Homo sapiens | study: EMG produced TPA metagenomics assembly of...
AAAGACAATGAATCTGTGGCTAAAGCTTTGGAATATGCTTACGATGACTGGTGTATCTCCGTACTGGCAGGTGCCTTGGACGACGAAGCCAACCGCGATAAGTATGCGGCTTTTGCCGAGGGATATAAAGTTTATTTCGATCCGAGTACCCGCTTCATGCGTGGACTGGACAGTGAGGGCAACTGGCGTACGCCTTTCAACCCCCGCGCTTCCAATCACCGTAACGATGACTATTGCGAAGGTACTGCCTGGCAGTGGACTTGGTTCGTTCCCCACGATGTAGACGGATTGGTGGAACTGATGGGAGGACGCGACGCCTTCATCGGCAAGTTGGATTCTCTGTTCACTGCCGATTCCAAGCTGGAAGGTGAATCGACCTCGGTGGATATTTCCGGTCTGATAGGCCAGTATGCCCACGGCAATGAGCCGAGCCATCACATTGCCCATCTCTACAACTACGTAGGCCAGCCCTGGCGTACGCAGGAGATTGTGGATGAGGTGCTGCATACGCTTTACTTCAACAACCCCGACGGACTTTCGGGCAATGAAGACTGCGGACAGATGTCTGCATGGTACATACTGAATGCGATGGGCTTCTATCAGGTATGCCCCGGCAAGCCGGTATATTCCATCGGACGCCCGTTGTTCAACGAGGCGACCGTTCATCTGAAAGATGGCAAGTCGTTCAAGGTGATAGCCCATAACAATAGCCGCGACAACAAGTATGTGCAGAGCATTGTGCTGAACGGCCATAAGCTGGAGACTCCGTTCTTCACGCATCAGGATATAGTGGACGGCGGTACGCTGGAGCTGACTATGGGCAGCGAACCGCTGAAGTGACACAGATAATATACAGAAGGGATGAGCCGAAAAAATTCATAATCCTATATCGTGGGTCCCCACCGTATATTTTGCCATGGGATTGCCGTTCGTGGTGCTGAACATGGTTTCTGTGCTGATGTTCAAGGGGCTGGGTATCGGTGACGCGCAGATTGCTCTGTGGACGTCGCTCATCATGATGCCCTGGACGCTGAAGTTCCTTTGGAGTCCGTTCCTTGAAATGTTTAAGACGAAGAAGTTTTTCGTGGTACTGACGCAGATGGTTACCGGAGCAGGTTTTGCTCTGGTGGCTTTGGCGTTGCAGTTGCCATTCTTTTTTGCGGTGTGCATTGCGCTGCTGGCGGTGATTGCTTTCAGCGGAGCCACACACGATGTGGCTACGGATGGTGTCTATATGTCGGAACTGAGCAAGCAGGACCAGGCTAAGTATATCGGTTGGCAGGGAGCCTTCTACAATATAGCGAAGATTATAGCGTCCGGTGGACTGGTCTGGCTGGCAGGTGCTTTGTTGGTAGGTTTCGGTGGGGTGGAGGGTGCCACAGAGGCAGTCCGCCACGAGGCTACCCGGGCATGCATGGATGACGGTGATGTTGATATTGGCGGCGGTGATGTTGCTGCTTGGCTTCTATCACATACGCATGCTGCCGTCGGGCGGTGCGGCTGCATCCGGCACCAAGTCGGCAAGGGAGACGTGGGAACAGTTGGTGGCGGTAATCAAGGATTTCTTCTTGAAGAAGCACATCTGGTACTATATAGCGTTCATTATCCTTTATCGCCTTGCCGAGGGTTTTGTCATGAAGATTGTCCCTCTTTTCTTGAAGGCGGAGCGTTCGGCAGGTGGCTTGGGACTGAATGAGCAGCAGATAGGTTTGTACTACGGCACTTATGGGGCGGCCGCCTTTGTGCTGGGGTCACTGTTGGCAGGCTATTACATTTCGCACCGGGGATTGCGGCGGACGCTGTTCTCTCTGTGCTGCATCTTCAATCTGCCTTTTGTGGCGTATACCCTGCTTGCCATGTACCAGCCGGAAAGCGGGTTGCTGATAGGTAGTGCCATCGGTGCTCGAGTACTTCGGTTATGGTTTTGGTTTTGTGGGACTGACTTTGTTCATGATGCAGCAGGTGGCGCCGGGAAAGCACCAGATGGCACATTATGCCTTTGCTTCGGGCATCATGAATCTGGGTGTGATGTTGCCGGGCACAATCAGCGGTTTTGTCAGCGACTGGTTGGGGTACGAGGCGTTCTTTACCTTCACGCTGTTTGCCACCATTCCGGCGTTCCTCATTACGTACTTCATACCATTTACGTATGCCGATGAGAAGAAACAACAATAACCAATTAATAATATAGAGCAATTATGAGCAACAAAATCACAATGCCTTGGGAAGAACGGCCGGCAGGCTGTAAGGATGTAATGTGGCGTTATTCGGAGAATCCCGTAATAGACCGCTACCATATTCCGTCGTCGAACAGCATTTTCAACAGTGCGGTGGTTCCGTTTAAGGATGGTTATGCCGGTGTGTTCCGTTGTGACAACCGGGCGGTGCAGATGAATATCTTTGCCGGTTTCAGCAAGGACGGCATCCACTGGGAAATAGAGCATGAGCCAATCAAGTTCAAGGCCGGGAATACGGACATGATAGAGTCCGAATATAAATACGATCCGCGCGTGACATGGATTGAGGACCGCTACTGGATTACGTGGTGCAACGGCTACTACGGCCCCACCATCGGCATCGGCTATACTTTCGATTTCAAGGAGTTCTTCCAGTGCGAGAATGCTTTCTTGCCTTTCAACCGCAACGGTGTGTTGTTGCCTCAGAAGTTCGATGGCAAATATGCGCTCTTGAGCCGTCCCAGCGATAGCGGACATACTCCTTTTGGCGACATCTACATTAGCTTCAGCCCTGACATGAAATTCTGGGGCGAACACCGCCATGTGATGGCTCCTACGCCTTTCCCCGAAAGTGCCTGGCAGTGTACCAAGATAGGGGCAGGTTCGGTACCGTTCCTCACGGACGAGGGTTGGCTGATGTTCTATCATGGCGTGATAACCACTTGTAACGGTTTCCGTTACTCCATGGGAGCAGCTATTCTGGATAAGGACAATCCTGCCAAGTTGCTCTACCGCACCCGTGAGTATCTGCTTGCGCCTGCTGCTCCTTATGAGTTGCAAGGTGATGTTCCCAACGTGGTGTTCCCTTGCGCAGCGTTGCAAGATGGAGAACGTGTAGCTGTATACTACGGTGCAGCCGATACGGTAGTGGGGCTTGCCTTTGGGTATATCCGCGAGATTCTGGAGTTCACGAAGCGCACAAGTATTTTGTAAGTACCAAGCAGTTGGCAGGCGCTCGGTATTGCTGAAAAGCGCCTGCCGTAACTGCCTTATACTTAGTGTAATATCACTGCAAAAATTACTGCATGCTTTTTGCAGTGCTACTGCAAAGCCGTTGCAGCGCCACTGCAAAGCTGATGCAGCGTCACTGCAAAACTGTTGCAGCGCTACTGCAAAGTAGTTTGCAGTGTCACTGCAGACCGTTTGCAATAACTTTGCAGAGTGCATGCAATGACACCGGCATGGGTAGCGTGCTCACTAACTAATAAAGAACAAATCCTTACTATATTATGAAACGACTGATTACTTTCTGTATCATCTCCTTTGGAATGCTCACGGCATCTATGGCTGCGGAGAAGCATCCTGCGGACTATGTGAATCCATTTTGTCGGTACCACTAACTTCGGTACCACGAATCCGGGAGCCGTCTGTCCCAACTGGAATGATGTCCGTAGTGCCCTTCAACGTGATGGGTTCGGAGGACAACAAATACGATAAAGATGCCCGCTGGTGGTCTACTCCCTATGAGTATCACAATTGTTTCTTCACCGGATACTCGCATGTCAATTTGAGCGGTGTGGGCTGTCCGGAATTGGGTTCTCTGCTGCTGATGCCCACTACGGGAGAGCTGTCCGTAGATTATAAGGAATATGGAAGCCGCTATAAGGACGAGCAGGCATCCCCCGGATATTACAGCAACTTCTTGACCCGCTACAATGTGAAGACGGAAGTGACGGCAACTCCTCGCACGGGTGTGGCGCGTTTCACCTTTCCTGCCGGGCAGAGCCATGTGCTGCTGAACCTGGGCGAAGGCCTGACCAATGAATCGGGAGCTTTTCTGCGCCAGACGGGTAAATGCGAGTTTGAAGGTATGAAGCTGCTGGGTACTTTCTGCTACAACCCACAAGCCGTTTTTCCCATCTACTTTGTGATGCGTGTCAACAAGCAGCCCGCCGCTTCGGGCTACTGGAAGAAGCAGCGCCCCATGACCGGTGTAGAGGCCGAATGGGACCCCGATAACGGACGCTACAAACTTTACACCCGCTACCAGAAGGAACTGGCGGGAGATGATATCGGCGCCTATCTTACATTCGATACCGAAGAAGGCGAGCAGGTGGAAGTCCAGATGGGAGTCTCTTTTGTGAGCATGGAGAATGCCCGCCTCAATCTGGATACCGAGCAGCAGGGAAAGAACTTCGGTCAAGTGCTGGAAGAAGCCCGTCGCCGCTGGAACGATGACCTCTCGCGCATCCTTGTGGAAGGAGGTACGGAAGAGCAGAAAACCGTTTTTTATACGGCACTCTATCATACGCTGATACATCCCAATATCCTGCAAGATGTGAACGGGGAATATCCCGCTATGGAGAGTGATAAGATTTTGACTACCCAAGGCGACCGTTATACCGTCTTTTCTTTGTGGGACACTTACCGCAATGTGCACCAGCTTCTTACGCTGGTATATCCCGAACGGCAATTGCAGATGGTGCGCTCCATGCTCGACATGTACCGCGAACACGGCTGGCTTCCCAAATGGGAACTCTACGGACGTGAGACGCTGACCATGGAAGGTGACCCTTCCATTCCCGTCATCGTCGACACCTGGCTGAAAGGTCTGCGCGACTTTGATATAGAACTGGCCTACGAAGCCATGCGCAAGGGAGCCACCCTGCCGGGAGCGGAGAACCTGCTCCGTCCGGACAATGACGACTACGTGTCATTGGGATATGTGCCCCTGCGGGAGCAGTATGACAATTCCGTTTCACATGCCCTGGAATACTATATTGCCGACAATGCTTTGTCGCGCATAGCCGCTGCGCTTGGCAAGAAGGAGGATGCCCGTCTGTTCCACGAACGTTCGCTGGGCTACAAGCATTATTACTGTAAGGAGTACGGTACTTTCCGTCCTATCTTGCCTAACGGTGAATTCTATGCTCCTTTCGACCCGAGGCAGGGAGAGAACTTTGAGCGAACCCCGGATTTCACGAAGGTTGTGCCTGGAACTATACTTTCTATGTTCCCCCAACGATGTGAAAGGGCTTGCCCGGGCTCATGGGGTGGAAAAGAAGCCGTTCGTAGACAAGCTTCAGCGTGTGTTCGACGAAAGACTGTACGACCCTGCCAACGAACCGGACATTGCATACGCCCATCTTTTTCTTATTTCAAGGGTGAGGAGTGGCGCACGCAGAAAGAGCTGCACCGCCTTTTGCAGAAGTATTTCAAGAATGCCCCCGACGGAATTCCCGGCAATGATGATACCGGAACGATGTCCGCTTGGGCTATCTTCAATATGATGGGCTTTTATCCGGATTGTCCCGGAGAACCGGCTTATACGCTGTCTACTCCGGTATTTGATAAGGTGACCATAAAGCTCGACCCTAAGTATTGGGGACGCGACCAACTGGTGATAGAGACGGAACGCCCGTCGGCAGAGTCGCTTTATATCCGTGAAATGGAACTGGGAGGAAAAAAAGCTGTCCCGATATCGTATCACTCATGAAGAACTGGTGCAGAGTGGAAAACTGCGATTTAGTCTTCGATAGGTATTGTGAGTCAGGATAGCATCGGTGATGGTTTAGGTTGCCCGTCGTTGACAGAGTTCATGTCAGTGGCGGGCTTTTCTATGCAGGTTGGCTTCCGGTAGGTTGATAGGGTATTTCGAACCAGAATTCGGAACCTTTCCCGGAATACGAGCTGACGCCCACTTTTCCGTTCATTTTCTCGGCAATCATGGTGCAGATGGAGAGTCCCGAGACCCGTGCCTTGTTTAAAACTGTTTAGCTTGACAAAGCGTTCGAATACATCCTTTGCTTTTCAGGAGGAATGCCGCAACCGGTATCACGGACAAAGAAGCGAATCCTGTCTTCTTGCGGCAGGTGATAACCAATGTCGATGAAACCTTCTTCCGTATGCTTGAGGGCGTTTGACAGATAGTTGTTCAGTACTTGTCTTACCCGTTTGGGACTGTGTGAATAATACAGTAATCCGCACCGGGCAGGAGACGTATACTGACTTCGGACGGAAGTTTCAGTTTTGCCATCGTCTGCATTTCATCAAGCGTCTTGTTTACATCCATATCTCCTTCTGTGAATTCGAGAATGCCGGCTTCGATGCGTGACAGGTCGAGAATATCATTAATCAGTTGCAGCAGCAGTTGGGTGTTTTCTTCGATGATATGTATGTATTCCTTTGTATCTTCGTCTTGTATATAATCGGAAAGTATGGAGGAGAATCCGACGATGGCGTTTAGCGGAGTACGTATCTCGTGGCTCATGTTGGCGAGAAAAGCCGATTTCAGGCGGTTGGCTTCTTCTGCTTTCTCTTTGGCTGCCAGCAGTTCGGTGATGTCCAGTGCAGAACTGACAATCCACCTCTCTTTCCCTTTGTTGTAGGACACCAGCGTTTTGTGAAACGACAGAATATACTCTCTGCCTTTGGGATTGACAAAGTGTTTGATGTAGGACTGGGGAATTTCCGACTCTTCAACTTCTTTGTCTGTCTCCTGAATGAAATTATCTTGCATTAGGGGTTTGAACTCCTCTTCATAGTGTCCCACAATATCCTCAGCGGGGACTTCCATCATCTCTGCCGCTTTTTTGTTCCATATCAGGTAGCGTCCTTCATCGTTTTTGTCTTTTACTGTCGTGGCGATGGGGAGGTTCTCCAGAATACTTTCAAGGAAGAAACGGTATTTTTCGTTTTCCCGGCGTTGGACTTCATCTTCCGTAATGTCGCGTATGAAGGCTATGACATAATTTCTGTTGAGGTAGACCATGCGCACTGCGATATATAGTTTCTCACCACTTTCTATTCTTATCTTTAGGGTCAGGCTGTCCGAAGTGCGGGTATTCAGTACGCGTAACAGCGACGTCATGTATTTCCGGCATTCATCGGCGTCTGTCACCAAATCTTTGATGTTGAGAGTTCCCAGGTTTTGGAACGGAAGTCTGTTCGCCTTTTCGGTAGGTGTATTGAGCAGTTTTACGACAAAACCTTGTCTGTTCAGCAGATATACCGGAATGTCTATTGCCCGGATAATCTGCCTGTTCAGACTTTTGTATTTATAATTTATCCAGTATAGAAAGCTTGCAGATGTAGCGGCAATCAACAGAAATAACTGTATTTCTCCAAATAATGTAAGATGCATACGCGGTATCTTTCATTTCGTCTGTCCCCGTTGACGAAGGTTATTATATAAAAAGCGCGAGGACTGTTATTGCCTATCTGCATTCGAGGCTCTGGAAAATGCCCACGTCATAAATAGACAACAGTCCCCACGCCTAAGTATATAATAACATAGACGTGAAGAAACTGTTGCTATCATCCCATGACGTTTATTGAATTTTCCAGATTCCGAATAGGCAGGGATAATAACTTTCGCTTCTTGCGTTCTTATCGAATCAAGTCAAAAATGGCCGTTATCACTATAACTGCCAAGACTTTGGTGCAAAAGTAGTATATTTTTCGGGATGTACGATATGATGAGGAGAATAAAGTGTATATGCAAACAAAGCGTGATGGTATTTGACCGTCACGCTTTGTATAGCTTGCCATTAAAAGTTGTTAGAGAGAATTGTTAGAGGATTTATTTCATGGCTTCTATGGTGTATCCTTGTTGTTTCAGAAGGTTCAACACTCCATTGTCTCCGGGCAGGTGCCCGGCGCCGACTACGAAAAGGGTGGGGGCTTCCGTCATGATGGTAGGCATCTTTTCAACCCATGCCTTGTTGCGGTTGTCCAGCATGGCTTCCATCTCACCGGGTAGTGGGTCACATGAATTGCCGTCGCGCTCTTCCATCAGTTGCAGCATGGCGTCCAGGTCTTGCTTTTCATAAGTGGCAATCAGGCGTTTGCTTTGGTCGATACCTTTCTCAATGTCGCTGATGGCGCAGTAGAGGAGGCTTGCCTGGCGTTGCAGCGTCTGGCTGTTGAACAGAATGTCTATTTGTGACTGGGCTGTTTCCAGACCGCCAATTTTCTTGCCTTGCTGTGCGGCCTGCTGCTGGAAGTAAGTGTCAAGCTGTTCTTGCGGGTTGAAGCCCGGAGTGTGTTTCATGTAGAGCAGGATGACAAGCTGCTGGTTGATGGCAGCCGGTTTCAGTTGTGCCAGCATGGCAATGTCCACCATCATGTTTTCCTTGATGGCTTTGCCTACTTCTTCGTATTGTTCGGGAGTAAAGAGGCTTTGCAGCGTGGTGTCTTTGGGCATCATCATCTGCTGTTGCATGCTTTGCATGAAGGCGGGAGTCGCCATTTCGCTCATCACAACTTCCCCGTAGACTTGGGCGGTTTCGCTCATGGCCTGCGGCATGGCGGCAATGCTGTCCTTGATGCTGAGTGGAGAGAGGTGATAAGTACCGAAAATATAGGATGGTTTCTCTAATCCTTTACCGGATACTTTCCATAAAAGGTTGTGCATTGGCGCTCAGCGCAATGCTGATGAATAAGAGGATGCCTAAAAGTTTCTTCATTGTTTTCTTCTTTTAATAGTTTCTGGACTATCAGTCGGGACAGAGTAAAGAAAATCACAAGAAGGGAAAAATTAGTATTATTTTATTCTTCCTCCGCAGAGCCAGTGTTGGGTGTAATATTTTCCCGGAGGTTGCTGACTATGACTCCCTGGCTGGTGCTGGCATGTATAAACTTGCCGTCCTTGAGGTAGATGCCTACGTGTGCCACTTTTTTGCGGGAAGCACGGCTGGTGAAGAACACCAAATCTCCCTCACGCAAGTTGCGGCGGGAGATTTTACTGCTCTCTTTCAGTTGCCCGTCTGTGCTTCTCGACAGACGGGTGTGGTAAACTTTCTTATACAGTTGCGATACCAGTCCGGAGCAGTCCGTTCCACGTTTGCTGTCGCCACCTGCGCGATAGGGGGTGCCTATCCATTCGGAGGCATGGATGTATAGCTTGTGGTTGTCCTGCAGTTCAATATCCACTCCCAAACGGACGGATGCCTGCGCCAGGGCTTTGTAGTCCAGGCGTGGCGCGGAAGTATGGCAGGAACTTAAGCCTATCAATATGATGGTAAGAGCTACTATATAAGAAAGATAATTTTTTCATGCTTCCTGAATCTTTTTTTCTTCTACCGGTTTTATCTTCTTTTTCCGTTATTTCTTCTACGGCTTCTTCTTCTACCGTTTCTTCTACTACGGCTTCTTCCTCCACGCCGACGTTGAAGTAAGCTTCCAGTTCCTGCTCGGCAGAGTTGTTCTCATTTCGTATATCGCGGATAATAACACCGTTTTCCAGCAATGCAATACGCGGGCAAACGTCCACTGTATGATTTAGGTTATGGCTGGAAATGATGACGGTGGCTCCGTGTTCTTCATTGTATCTTTTCAGCAAGTGTTTGATTACGGACTGTGAACTGGGGTCAAGGAAGTTGAACGGTTCATCCAGAATCAACAGTTGCGGATGGTGGAGCATGGCGGAGATGATGCCGATTTTCTGCTTGTTTCCGGCAGAATAGTTGCGGATGAATTTCTTCTGGCCCATTACCTCGCCGTTCATGAAGCGTTCGAAGGGAAGCAGGCGTTCGTCTACTTCCTCTTTCTTCAGACCATACATCTTACCGATGAAGTAGAAGTATTCTTCGGGGGTGAGGTAGTCTATCAGGAAACCGTCGTCTATAAAGGCTCCCGTGAAGTTCTTCCAGTCCTCACTTTTGCTGACGTCAATGTCATTGATGGTTACATTGCCCCGGTCTGCCTGCAGCAAGTCAAGAATCAGACGGAAGAGGGTGGTCTTGCCTGCACCGTTGTTGCTACCAGTCCCAGCATATCGCCTTGCCCGATGGTGTAGTTCTCTATATCTACGGCTTTTTTTGTGCCGAAATTCTTTTGTAAATTGTTGATGCGTATCATGTTAGTGATTGATGTTTAATGATTTCTATTTCTGTCTACTGTCCCTGAAGCCTTCCATATTCTTGTAGCGGCGTTTCATGAGCCGGTGATATACATTCATCAGCCAGAATTTGGAAGTGGCGATAAATGCCACGCCGATGCCGATAAGTATCCAGGGGGTGACCTCTTTGCCAAAGATGGCATTCAGTGCAAAAAGCAGCAGTAAAGGTATGCCGAAAGCACCTCCTGAAATCAGATTCTGCAGACCGGTGCCTATATTCTGCCGGCTGGTCATCTTTGAATTCAGGTCGGTAGTCTTGTTGTTGTAGACTGCCAGTTGGAACAGACAGCAGTAT
>ENA-OQCV01000514-OQCV01000514.1-human-gut-metagenome-genome-assembly--contig:-NODE-514-length-10359-cov-3.846462_pt1 | contig 10359 bp, 18 predicted proteins | sample MGYA00242766_ERZ504592 | MGnify/ENA primary metagenome ERZ504592 (study PRJEB26092, sample SAMD00036315) | human gut metagenome | host: Homo sapiens | study: EMG produced TPA metagenomics assembly of...
CGGACATAAGAAGAAAGAGCTGGCATTATCAGAACGGATATACCTATGCGAATGTGGAAACCGGATGGACCGGGATGTGAATGCGGCGGTCAATATTCTGAAAGAAGGAAAAAGAATATATAAAAAATGTGCATAATAGCACAGAAAAGATCCGTAACCGGATAAAAAAAGAACCGCGGGACACGCGGGGATAGCCTGTTTTAGCTTTGCCCTGAAGGGCAATTGAGCAGGAAGCTCCCACTTCAAAATCTGTAAGATTTAAGTGGCGAGAGCATGTCACTAGCTTCATTCTACCATGCTTCGGTAGGTGGGGCAATGTAAATCGGAAAACAGAAAAGGATTTGTATGCATTATTTGACATGGACGAACATAAACTAAAACGGGTATGTTCTCCTTAACAAATCTGTTTGGAAAGGCTATGACGTACCTAGTGATCGCACTGTGGAAACTTGAGAAGCCCATAGTCCGGAAGGCTCCTTCGGGGGCCTTTCGTTATTTATACGAACAAAATATTAAATCATCGTTATCGTATCATTTTTGCAAAGAATATGGCGATTTGCAGTCAGACTATCTGAATGTGAAAAATTATGACTATACAGGTAAGAAGAAAAATGTCATAAATAAAATGGTGAAGATTATGTCTGGTCAATTACGATATGACAGCGATTATGCTTATATTCGACATTATATGAATACCTATCAATATGTACCCTTATGGGTGTTGATGAATGTTTTGACAATTGGACAGTTATCAAAAATATATGCCAGCCAGAAAGGACGTATACAAATCAGAGTTTGCCAGGACTTTGGCACCCTGAAAGTGAACGAGCTGGGGAAATGCTGACGGTGATGACGAAATTTAGTGGTGATATTTTTTCTAATATTACGATTTCAGCACCGCAGCTTGGATTAAAGGAGGCCTGGGAGGCAGCAGAGATGGCTGGTGTAGCAGATGATATACGCAATATGCCGATGGGGATGCAGGAGGTTTCTTTTCTGAATTGGTTGAAAGGCAAAAAAACTAAGGTTTTTATACCTGTACAATCGTGCAGAAAAAACAGTATTGTAAGGAGATATCCTTCTAAACGTATGCAACAGGCTAAAGTCTGCCCGTATCTGCTACGTAACGCCGTTATCGACCGTCCAAATCAGGTATGGTCAATCAACATTACATACATCCCCATTAAGCGTGGATTCCTGTATCTGACCCAATATAACAATATCAGAGAAGCACGGAAGGCAATCGGTAAATATGTGCACATTTACAACTTTGAACGTTGTCATTCTGCACTCAATAATCAGACACCGGCATCCTGCTATTATCCGATTCTGTTACTGGATAATCATGCGGCCTAAGGGGGGATTTTCTCCCCTACTCAGTTACATATATCAGTTCATTATAAAAAAGCTTAGATTTTTGTCTTGACAACTGAACCACTATACACTTCGTACCCAGTAACGGGAAAGATACATAAATAGCCAAAAAGTACGTATACTATCTTCCATGTAGAAAGTAAATTTTTATACAGGAGGACAGACATGGACAACAGCACAAAGAAACTATTAGAAGAATGCAGTGTCGGATGCAAGATGGGAATTGAGAGCATGGAACAGGTACAGCATCATGTGACAGATGCCAAAATCGCAGCAACGATTGAAAAATCCTGTTCAAAACACAAGGAACTGGAAGAGGAAATTTCCAAAATACTTCTTCGCGCAGGCCAGCCGGAGAAAGAACCGGGTGTTATGGTATCCACATTTTCGTGGATGACGACAGGTGTAAAAAATGATGACCAGAGAAGATGAGAATAAACAGGCGGTTAAGATCATCATGAATGGCTGCAACATGGGAACCCAGTCCATTACAGAGGCCATGCACCAATGCAAAGATGCGTCGTCCGAAAGTATTTCCATTGCAAAGAAGCTTATTGGAATGGAAGAGAATCTGCGGGATGATATGCAGAAATATTTGTAAGCTGAAATGCTGTCAGTTGCGGAGCAAGTTTGTAACTGATGGCATTTTTATTTATAGGTTGTAAAAAAGCTGTATTCCGTTTGATGCACTCAGAGCATTTATCTGCATTAGCAATTCTCATAGAATACATATAATATAAGTAAGTGTATAATGAAAAGGAATCATTTATGCCGGACCAGAAAATAGATAACCTTTTAAATCTTGCGATGGATGCAACACCACAGGAGCGCAGAAAGTCGGGAAATCTTAATGTAGGATATGATCCTGCAACCAGGTTATGGGATGTGATCATAAAGTATAGCGGACCGGAAAGTGGTCTGGCTGGAAATGGAATTCAGGTAGTGCCACTGTTAGGCGGCTATGCAGTGGTAACTTTGCCGGAAAGTGAGATTGATAAGTATTCCCACAGAGTGCAGGTGGAATTTATGGAGAAGCCAAAACGGTTGTATTTTGAATTGTTTCAGGCAAAGGGAGCGAGCTGCATCCGCACAGTGCAGACCGGCAGGAATGGACTGACAGGAAAAGGAATCCTGACAGGAATTGTGGATTCAGGAGTGGATTATTTTCACTCTGATTTTCGAAATGCAGACGGAAGCAGCAGAATTTTACGTTTATGGGATCAGAGCATACAGGGAAATCCACCCCAGGGATATGTGACAGGAACTGAATATACGAAAGAGCAGATCGATGAGGCGCTTGCACTTGGAGAAAACCAGGGCAGGCGCCTTGTTCCATCTGTAGATTACAGTGGACATGGAACCTCAGTGCTGGGAATCGTGGCAGGAAACGGGAGAGCTTCCGATGGAGTCAATCAGGGAGTAGCTTATGAGAGTGACCTGATAGTGGTCAAAATGGGGATTCCCAGAGAAAATTCTTTCCCAAGAACAACCGAACTGATACAGGGAATTGATTATTTGGTGCGTCAGTCATTGTCTTTGGGGCGGCCGATGGTTATCAATATCAGTTTTGGAAATAACTATGGTTCACATGAACCTTATAATTAAGGGAAAACATAAGAAAACACTGATATTTCCTGTGTTTTCAGGCAATTCAGTGTTTTACTCGGATTCATGTTTGGTTGTTGTTTGAGTCTTATAATACTCGGTCAGGATCATGTTAATCTGCTGGGAACGTGTACGATAGTTCGCTTTTGCATCCTTATCAATCTCAGCAACCAGTTCTTTGGACAAAGTAGTATAGACCTGAATATTGTTGGAACTGATAGCCATGTGGCACCTCCGATTCAATTTAATAGAATTATTCTATCATACTTCTTCGGGAGGGGCAATGTGAACTGAAAATTGAAGAATTATTGTTACTGTAAAATTGGAACGGTCGTAAAGAAAATCTATGAATAGAGAACGATAAGAAAGGTAGAACAGACAATGAAGAAAACAATTTTTGAAGAGATGGGCGGTACTTATATCAGACATGGGGATTATCTTATCCCTGCTCTTACCTTACCGAAGGAAGAAGAACAAAGGGTTGTCGGTGTATGGGGACAAAGACATTTGCGGTATTTGAAGGAATACCGCAGATTGCTATATCTGAATATGCTTACAAGCGGCAGGCTGAATGGTTATTTGGCTGATATAGAAGAACAGGCACAGGAACGCTTTGAAAGACTTGTAGAACAGATGAAACAGGCACAAGGCATTACAGAACAGCTAAAGGTGGAAAATGTCTTGGAATGGATAGGAAGAATGAACAATATACAAGTATGTGCGAGGGAGATTGTGGATAAAGAGATAATTTATCAAGAATGAAATGTAAGATAAATAGTGTATAAAATGTAGCAGGGCATCATAAGATAAAATTGTAATTGCATTTTCCACATAGTTCGTGTAAAATGTAATTAGAAAAGCTGTGCATCAGCGGTGGGTTGACACCTAAAATCTGATACGTTTTCCGAACGAAGGTGTCGGAGGTTGGCAGGCAACGGAAAAACCTGATATTTTCCAGACGAAGGTGCTGGAGGTTGGCAGACAACGGAAAAATCAACCATGAGAAGGGAATGTTTAGTGCTGCGGCGTGAACATTCCCTTCTCTAAATTTTATGGGATAAGGATTAAGTTATGGACAAAAGACGTGCAATTCAGATTATGACAAAAGCGGCACAACTATATAAAGAACATCTTGAGGATCAGAAGGTTTTGTTCCTATATGGCTTACCGAAAGAGGTGAATAAGCAATTACAGGAAAGTAATAAGATTTTGTCATCTGTACAGGGATATGAAGTTGTTTTCCATAGATACAATTTTTTACATTTGACAGGAGTTCGATTGAATAAAAAAGAGACAGCTTCTGCAATTCATTTTTACCAGAAATGCCTGGATAAGCGATTAACAGAAAATGATTTTGTTTTTGCAAAAAGATGGCTCTACAGGGGCGAAAAAATTGGATATATTGGAACGTATGATGCTTATTAAGGAAAAAACGTAACAATGATAGGAGAATTTACAGATCGAGGACCGAAATTATATACAGAAAAAGCTGCCGGGAATATATGTGGTTGTATTGGCTTCGTAAAAGATAAAAATACGAAATTAAATGTACCGAACACATTGCTGAAAAAGGACATCAGAGATGTAACAGCACAGCCTACATATAAAGTATTTGCTGTAATATCAAAACACTATACAGATGAGAAATATACAAATCTTGTGAAGATGGACAAAAGTATTGATTTGAAAGAGTGTTGTTTCTCAGAAACAATAGAAAATATGATAGATAGAGAAAATCTATAATGAAATATAAAGAAACCATGCTACTGCTTTTTGTAACAGTATCATGGTTTTATTGTTTGTCGTCTATATTTTAAGTTGATTATTACTTTACAAAATTGGCAATGTTATAATTATCATTGATTTTAGAAGAAGGGAGTATCGAGGGAAATTAGTGGAACTGGTTTTGCAAGCATAGCGTTTGGATATCCAAACGCACTTTGGGAGCCCCCCAAACCCCATTTGTTGGCTTTACAAAGTAGGAATTTTTTGCTCAAGATAAAAAGAGAGTGCGTAAGCGGAAAGAAATCAAATTATGCTTACGCACTTTGTGCCTCACTTTTGCTCGGTGGTTAGCAGTTTGTGAATTATTGGGATGAAGCAATATAACTGTTTTGAGAAAACGGGATATTTTTTATATTAGTAGTTTAAACATTATAGTTCTGTGTTGTGCGATTTTTGCCTGGATTGAACAGGATGTTTTTTTTGCAATTCCTGTTTCCTCTGATATTCAAGTTCCCAGGTACGATGAGAGAAGCTATAGGGATCTTCCATATTGAGATCATCCACTTCATGGGTTGCGATATCACGATAGTGATAGTCATAATATTCACCAAAAGTACCTTTGAGCTGCTCAATCAGTTTCTCTCGGAAAGTAGGTCGTATCTGGATTCTGGCATCCAGTAATTCTGTATATTGCTCTGGTTTAGGCCGGAGTTTTTCCTCTTGGAAAGCGACAGCATCTTTTTCAAGCTGCTCTTTGAGAGCCATATCCTGAGAATCGAGAATATCCAGATTCTTATCCATCTGGTCGTATTTTCTGGAAAGGCTCGCCATATCTTTCTCTGTGGAGCATTCAGCCTGAAACAGCAGCTGTTCTTTGGCAGATTTCAGTTCCTCGATTTCTTCTGTTACGGTTGTAAGCTGCTGGTTTAACTTTATATGCTGGAAAGGATTTAGAATACTGGTTTTACATTTTTTTGCACATTTAGTTCTTTCTTTTCAGTAACTTTCGCTTTGAGCTTTTTCTTAATGGTATCATATTTATTTAGGATAGGACGAAAATGCTGCATCCAGTCATGGATCACTTCTTTTTGCATTTCATTATGAAGTAAATGATATTGTGTAAAAATCATATGATTGCGGATTGCTTCTAATGTTTCTGCAATTACCGGAATAGATTTTTCGACAGCTTGAACCAAATTTTTTTATCTGTGTTTTTAATTCCCGTAGTATTCTGTTATCCGCACGAACCCGACGGTTGATTTCACACCGGTCTGCTATCATGCCTTTCTTTTCCATATTCTGGGCAATGTAGCCTTCGTGGATGGTTGGCTGTTCAGTGATTCCCTGAGCTGCAAAACTGCGGTGATCAATGGCGGCATTTATCTGATTAAGGGCAAGCATTTTATTTACGGCATCTGCCCAGTTTGCTCTCCAGAGGCAGAGCTGTTCCTCACTGTTCCATTGTTCGGAAATCGGGTTTTGTCTGCCATACCGGGTGCTTTTTGGATGTTTGTCGATACGTTCATAACCTTTCTCCTGTGCTGCCGAGGGAGTCAGATATACTTTCTTTTTCCCAGCTTTATAACGATACTGTTTTTCCCAGCCCTCTTTCTGAGCATCCTTAAATTCAGAAGCAGTAAATCCCTTTTCCTCTCCATCTTTGATGCATAGATATTCTTTTTCGGTTTTATACTGCCATGTTCCGTTTTCGTTTAATGGACGGACAGTAAGTAGAATGTGTGCATGGGGATTGTGACCATCTGTATCGTGAATGGCGAAATCGGCACACATTCCCATATCTACAAAATTCTTTTGAATAAAATTTCTGAAAGAAGAGAAATATTGCTGTCTTTATCCAACTCAATAGGGAGTGCGACAACAAATTTCTCTTGCCAGTCGGCTGTCTTTTGTTTTTTGCAGCAGCTTCTACAGCATTCCCAGAGTTGCTCCCGGTTTTTCCATTTAGGCGGAGCCATAGGGGGAAGCATTACTTCCTGATAGATCAGTCCATGTTTTCGGGTGTAGTCATGCTGGATGCCATCGTAATCATTGTATATGCGGCTACAGCTCATATAAGCAGATGCAGCGACAGCAGACCGCCCGGAACCACGGCTGACGACCTTGGCTTGCATATGATAAATTGCCATATCTGGCACCTCCTTTCGATGTTGCCTGCAACAGCGGATAGCCCTCGGCAGAGCGCACGAGCCCCGTAGGGGATACCACCGCCCGATTTATCGGGTGGTGAGTAAGTGCGCCCTTCGGGAGTAGAACTTGTGTATTTACATTCCTCTTAGCCGGAGCATCAGCTCCCGCTTTAGGGTATCTAAATCCATTTCTTTAATATGTGGAGCAATGCTTTCCAGAATCGCTCCTTCTTGAATCAATCTGCGTGTTCTGGCATTACGTTCCTTTTTACGGTTTCTTGCTTCGATTTCTTCCAGTCTGTGTTTTGCCTGTAAAAGCACTTTTTCTTCTGGTGTCATAATTCTTTTATTTGCCATATCTGGCACCTCCTTTTTTATGCCCGTATCCGGGCGATTTAGTTTTAAAATCTTGTGGTTTAGTACTATAGTTTTAGATAACTGACAGTGGCATGTCTCTGGTGATAAATAAGAAAAGAAAGTAGTACTACTGTCAGTGAAAAATAGTTATTGTGCGATGCTGCTTTGTTTCAACTCTGGTTTGAAGTGTGATTATCTAACTAGTAATTTTTTCCGTTTTTTTAAATTAGCTGTTGCATTGTCCTGACGGATATTCCGGTTATTGATACGGATGGGAACACATCTCTCCAGAATCCGGTCATAAATTCGCTTGTGTGCGATATCAGCGGCGTTATTCAGCTCTGATAAAGTGAGATTGGTTGTTATGATCAGGGGCTTTTTACTGCGGTAACGGCTGTCAATCACATTGAATACCTGTTCCAGTGCAAAGTCAGAGTTCCGTTCAATTCCGAGGTCATCAATGATCAGAAGGCTGTAGCGGTTTAAGCTGTGGATGAACTGATTCCTGTCTTCAAAATGCATTCCGGTAAGGGTATTCAGAATCCGGGAAAAGTTGGTCATCAGTACCGGGACGCCTTTTTCCAGAAGGGCATTGGCAATGCAGCCTGCAAAGAAAGATTTTCCAGTACCGACATCGCCCCAGATGAGAAGTCCGGAAGCGTTTGCTTTCATCTCTTCCCAGTTACTTACATAATTGTGTGCAAGTTTCATTTCCGGATTGCTGCCGTTATCTTTGGCAAAGGTGTAGTCATAAAGTGATTTGTCCTGTAAGCCGCTGGTTTTGAGATGCTCTATTTCCATTTGCTTTTCATGAAGTTTTCTCTGGGCTTCCTCCTGTTCAAAGATCTCCTGCTGGCACTTACAGCGGATGGAAGGAATAAGAACCTTTCCCTGTAATTCATGCCTGCACTGTCTTGGCGTATTGCATTTGGAACAGTAGATCAGGTGATTTGTTTCGTTAAAATATTCATCAGACTGAAGCTCTCTGTTTGGTGTGATAGCTGTTGGTTTTTCTGTAAATGTTGTCATAATGTTTCGTATTCCTCACTTTCATAATTTCGTTGCCGGGAAACAGGATGATCCTGTCTTGCCCAACGGATGATGGTAGCTGCATGGTTTTGGTATTGCTTTCCGGTAGAAGCCATATAACCGGATAAGCGTTCCATATAGTCCTGCCAGTCAGGGATTGTCTGCCGGATATTTTCCAGCTCCGTCTCTGACAGAAAAACATTTTGAAATGTTCCATAGGGTGAGCGTGGCTCTTTACTCCCTCTTATTGTTAAATGGTTCGTTTTTTATCTCTTTCTTATTACTGGACAGTTTTCTGTCTGTATCAGGGAAAGAATCCTGTCTGTCAATAGGACAGTTTTCTGTCTGTCTTGAGGAAAGAATTCTGTCTGTATTGCTGAGGGTTTCTTTCGGGATTTTTACATAGATCCGATTAGGGTGTCCGGGTCCCTGCCGTTTTCGGAAGATAAGCTCTTGTTTTTCCAGTACTGCCAGAGCAGTTTTCACCGTCATCTGGCTTTTGTGGAGAACTTCTGCCAGTGCTTCAATCGTAAAGTAGAGGAACACATGACCATTTGTATCTGACCAGCCCTCATTTTTCTGGGAAAGCCTTGCACGGTCGAGCAGGATCATATAAAGCATTTTGGCAGTTTCGTTTATTTCCATGTCCAGAAGAAAACGGGGAAACATCATATAAGATGGCAGGCTTGTGTCTGCTGTCAGAAAGTCCGTCATGTGTTCACCTCCAATCACAATGGTTTATTCTCCAAGAAAATCCCAGTCTATATCACGATCCGGCTGTTCTTTTTCAGGAGCTGGAAAGGGCATCCTGATGGGGGATTCCCTTTCCAACATGCCTGCAGTCAGCCCGGACAGAAAAATCGGCAATGACTGTTTCAGGCTGTGTTCTACTGCTTCTACAATCTGTTTCACAAAAAGTTCTTCCCGTTCCCTTGTTTCCAGATAGGGATCAGCCTGAGTGCGGTAGTAGCGGTCAAAATAATCGACCAGTGCAAGGGAGATTACCTGGCTGTAAGATTTAAAATTCTGTCTGTCCATCGTCTGTAAATATTCCCAGGCTCTCCGCTGCTGGTCTTTGTCCAGATTAAATCGCAGGTTTGTGTTGCGGATATGGTTCTGCATGGCTTATCCCCTCCTTTTCAGGCTCATATAAGCCAGAGATTCATAACCTTTGGCAGTGGCACAGATATCATCAAGGATGGTAACTCGTGATTTGTCATACGCTCCAAAGTTACGGATCAGGCATCCACCGCCTCCGACCACATACAGGCGCATCAGGCCAGGATTGTATTCATATTTGCGGAGCGTGGCAAAAATATCTGTGACATACTGTCTGGCAACAGCAGTAATACAATCCAGATAAGACGCTGAAATGTCAGCGGTTCCAAACCGCAGAATCTGCTCTACGGTAGATTCTTCAATCTTTACTCCGAAGTTGTCCAGAACAGCGTTTTTTAGCGGCAATCATGCATTGGTTTACGCCAAACTTTTCTGTCCAGCACCGGCTTTCCTGTGCTTTCTTATTATTGATATACAGAATGTTCATGGTTCCGTTGCCGATATCTGCAAGAAGATTTGTCCCCTTGAAATCTCCAAGTCGGTTTACGATAGCCGGATATCCCTGCGGGTAAAGGCTGCATCCCACAAAACGGAGATGATACTCTTTGCTGTTAAATCGGTAATGGACTTCTGGATTCTGGAGCAGATAGGAACGGAAATCTTCTCTCTGGTTTCTGATCCATGTCAGAGGAAGCCCGGCAGCCAGATGAACGTCTGCTTCACGGATGGAAAAGACATTCAGTTCCCTTGCAATCGCCATGAGAGTTAGAAGATAATATTCTTCGTCCATAGCTTTATCCGGGATAAATTCTTTGTGTCCTTCGCCAATCCGGTAGTAAATGCCGTTGTATTCCAGAATATTCCCGGTGAAGATGGGTTCTGTTTCATAGGCTTTGATTCCGGTTGGTGTGACGGTATTTGCTGTTTTCATGTTGCCGTAGCCGTGATCTACAGCAATGATTTTTGTGTTTCTGAGTTCTCGCATAAAAACACCTCCATTTTCGTATTGATTAATTCAGCAGGCTGTACCGGTGTGGTACTGCTTTGCTGTGAGATAAGCATA
>ENA-OQCV01000515-OQCV01000515.1-human-gut-metagenome-genome-assembly--contig:-NODE-515-length-10349-cov-5.411955_pt1 | contig 10349 bp, 11 predicted proteins | sample MGYA00242766_ERZ504592 | MGnify/ENA primary metagenome ERZ504592 (study PRJEB26092, sample SAMD00036315) | human gut metagenome | host: Homo sapiens | study: EMG produced TPA metagenomics assembly of...
AGAAAAACTTTCAAATCCCAGGGAATAGGCAAGGCGTATGATAGTGGTTTCGCTTACGGAAATTTCCTTGCTGAGTTTCGCAAGGGTGGAATAACTGAATGAATCAAGGTGTTGTAATATATATTCGGCGACTTTCTTCTGACCGGCAGAAAGGAAAGATACTTTTTCACGGATCAACTGTTCTATTTTCATGAAAACCTCCTGTATTGTACGATTAGTATAATAAATTATAACAGGTGTAAAGTTTGATTACAATATAATGGAGTAAAAAATTCTTCTTAATATAAAAAGATGTAAATAATGCACAAATTAAAGTGTGTATTTTTAATAATATTGTCAATAGAAATCTTGAAACCTAGATGTTAATATAGCATTAAATAATTTATATGACGTCAGAAAAAGAATTAATTACACTACTAATATTAAAGTCAATAAAAAAGGGGGGCCTTTTATGTCGTCAACAGTAAAGGAAATAAAAGAAAAAAGCAGGTTACCTGAAACGAAGTGATCTTTATACAATCGGTGTAGGACAGGCGATTGGATCGGGTGTTCTGACACTGATCGGACCGGCAATTCTTTTGACTGGTCAGTCAGCATGGCTGGCATATGTAGCTGCATGTATCTGGGGATTTATGATGATTGCACCAATTCCATGGATCACATCTACACTGAAACTTGGAGGAGGATTTTATTCTCTGGTAGGAGATATGGCCGGCAAACGAGTTGCCGGTATGTATGCAGTAGGAATTTTTGCCACAGACGATCAATCTGGCGACTTATGGTGTGGCAATTGGTATGTATGCAAATTCCCTGTGGCCGCAGATTAATGCGAAATGGTTTGGAATTGCAGCCCTGAGTGTGTTCTTTGCCATCAATCTGTGTGGTGTGGATGTAATGGCGAAGGTACAGAAAATTTCTGGTTATCCTGCTGTTTGTTGCACTTGGTCTGTTTATTGTTCTGGGATGCCTCCAGCTGGAAAAATCCGGTGTTTGAGTTTACAGCACCAGACATTTTTTTCTCCAATGGTCCATCCGGATTCTTTTCCGCAATCATGCTGTATGTATATTCAACAAACGGATATTCCTGCATTATGAATTATGGTAAACAGGCAAAAGAGGCACATAAAGATATTCCAAAGGCACTTCTGTACTGTATTCCGACACTGATGGTTATATATGGCGGTGTTGCAATTGTAGCAAGTGGTGTGCTTCCTCTGGATCAGGTAGCCGGACAGCCGCTTACCCTGGTTGCAAAAAATATTTTAAATCCGGCACTTTTCACAGTATTTATGATTGGTGGTCCGGTACTTGCACTGTCTTCATCCATTAATTCAACAATTTCCAATAACTGTATTCCGGTTGCACAGTCCTGTAAAGATGGATGGCTTCCGAAATCATGGGCAGCTCAGAACAGAAGAGGGGCTTACTGGAAACTGATGACATTTACTTATCTTATGGGAATATTACCTGTGTTACTGGACTTTTCTATCAGTGATGTTGTAAATAATATTATGCTTCTGGCATCAGCAGTGGCATTTCTGCAGATTTATGCTTATTTCCAGCTTCCGAAAAAACATGCAGAAGCATGGGAAAAATCACCAATGCATATTTCTAACGGAAAATATTATTTTCTCTGCTGTTTGAGCCTGTTTGCATATATCTGCATTTTTATCAATTCTTGCAGAAGCCTGAAACTTCCGGTAGTAATCATCAGTCTGATAGCCATTGTAGTATGCATGGCTTACGGATGGTTTAGAAGTGTAAGTCCTGATGTAAAGATGGAAACAAGTGTGTGGGAGGATTAATGTTTATGAATAAAGACCAGAACCTGATCAATGAATTTGCTATCAAAACTTTAAAAGAAAATCTCAATGTTATGTATGCGCAGATATGGCGTGAAGGACAGTTAACGGCAGAATATAAAAGAATGCCGGTCAAGACACGCCTTAACACCTGGTCTGCCTGCAAGGGTGTTGTGTCCTGTGCGGCAGGAATCGCACTTGATGAAGGGCTGATTCGACTTGATGAGAAGATTGTGGATATTTTTCCAGAGTATGCACCGGAGAATCCGGAAGGATATCTGGGGATGTAACGCTGGAAAATATGCTGACAATGACTACAGGTTTGGAAAGCTCTCTGTTTTTCTGTGACTGGCCGGAGCGTTACACAACTCCGGACTGGATCCGATATTTCTTCGAGAATGCGAAAGTGATCAAAAAAACCGGGAACAGAATGGCTGTACAGCAATTTTAATACTTATATGATCAGCTGCGCGATTGAAAAACGTGCGGGAGTTAATCTTCTGGAATATTTGAGAAATCGCTTTTTTGAGCCGCTGGGAATTGGAAATCCAGACTGGACTTTGTGTCCGAAAGGGCATGTGCATGCGGCTAATGGACTTTATGTGAATATTGATGAGTTTACCCGGTATGGACAGATGATTCTTCACAAGGGAAATTATAATGGAAAACAGCTGGTGCCAGAGTCGTACATGAAGATGGCAACGTCCAATCTGGTGGATAATTCAGTGGCAGGAAGTCCGGGAAATCTTTATTCCGGTTTTGGATATGGATATCAGTTTGTAATGAATCCGGAAGCCGGTTCCTATCGATCCGATGGAAATTATGGTCAGTTCTGTCTGGCGTTTCCTGACAAGGATGCAGTAGTAACTGTAATGTCTCTGGAGGGGGATTTCCAGAAAATAGGAAATCATCTATGGACTACAGTGGTTCCGGAATTGTAATATACTCTGGTTGACAAAACAGCATGGAAAGCATATACTCCTGTCTTTGACAGTTGCTAAACGGAAGCACTGCTGAAACTTAGTGAAGATATGCCTTCATAGGAGTAATACATACCTGTCTATAAAATAAATGAAAACCGCAGCGTTTACGTCACTTACCAGAACTATAAGCACTATAAAAGCCAAAAATACCCTTCCGTCATGTCATACGAAAGGGTATTTATTTCAGACTATTTTATTTTTGTAAAGCACAAACGCCTCATATGGATTCAGAATGATTTTCCTGTCAAATACTCTTCTTCCCATATTCGTAATCAGGCACTGAGCTCCTTCTGCGAATGTTTCCGGAAGTTCCATTTCCGCTTCCTGTGCACTGAAATTGCATACTGTGAGCAGCTTCTCTGATCCAAGCTTTCTTATGTAAGCGAATATCTGATCATGGTCGCGGTACAGAGCCTCAAATTCTCCGTACACAATGATGTCCATTTCTTTACGCAGACGAATCAGCTTCTGATAATAATGGAAAACAGAGTCCGGATCTTTTAACTGATCTGCTGCATTGATCTGCTGGTAATTTGGATTTACCTTGATCCATGGTTCCCCTGTAGTGAAACCTGCACCTGCGGAAGTATCCCACTGCATAGGTGTTCTGGCATTATCGCGGCTTCTGAGCATCAGGCATTTCATCATATACTCCGGTGTCAGTCTGCCTGTCTCTGTCAGCTCAGTGAAATAATGAAGGCTCTCGATATCGCGGTAGTCCTCCAGCTTGTCGAAATAGATGTTAGTCATTCCAAGCTCTTCACCCTGATAAACATAAGGGGTTCCCTGCATCATATGAAGACAGGTCGCCAGCATCTTGGCTGAAATATCACGGTAAGCAGGATTGTCATTTCCAAATCTGGATACACTTCTTGGCTGGTCATGGTTGCCAAGGAAAAGGCTGTTCCATGCTTTTCCTGCCAGTTCTTCCTGCCATTTGATCATGATCTTCTTGAACTCTTTGAAATCATACCGTTCTGTGGTCCACTTGCCATAATCACCGCCGCCGATTTCTACATGCTCAAACTGGAATACCATATTCAGTTCTTCTCTGTCATCACCTGCGTATTTCTGTGCTTCCTCAATGGTAACTCCTGAGGTTTCCCCCACAGTCATCACATCATATTTGGAAAGAACTTCCTGATTCATTTCATGCAGGAATTCGTGGATTCTTGGACCATGAACACTGTACGGACCGAAATCACCATACAATCCGTTATTCATCTCCCCGTCAGGAAATTCCTGATCTTTGGAGATCATGCTGATAACATCCATGCGGAAACCGTCGATTCCCTTTTCACACCAGAAGTTCATCATATCATAAACTTCCCGGCGAACCTTGTCGTTCTCCCAGTTCAGATCCGGCTGCTTCTTGGAGAACAGATGAAGATAATACATATCTGTCTGTGCGTCATATTCCCAGGCTGAACCGCCAAATACTCCGCCCCAGTTATTTGGTTCCTTACCATTCACCGGATTTCTCCAGATATAATAGTCGCGGTAAGGATTGTCTTTGGATTTACGGCTCTCGACGAACCAGGAATGCTCATCGGAGGTATGGTTTACAACCAGATCCATGAGAATCTTGATTCCTCTTTTGTGTGCCTCTGCAAGGAGAGTTTCATAATCCTCCATGGTTCCGTAGTCTTTGTAGATCTTTCTGTAATCAGAAATATCATAGCCATTATCATCCTGCGGAGACTCAAGCATAGGAGAAATCCAGAGAACATTCACACCTAACTCCTTCAAATAGTCAAGCTTCTCAATAATTCCTCTGATATCCCCGATTCCGTCTCCATTACTGTCTTTAAAGCTTTTGGGATATATCTGATAAACAACACTTTCTTTCCACCAGGTTTTCTTCATAAACGTAAGCCTCCTGTTTGTATTTCTCAAGTTTATTGATGTGTTATTTTACTGCACCGGCAACAACACCGTTCATGATCCACTTCTGGCAGAAGATATATACGATCAGTACAGGTGCCAGTACAAGCAGATAAGAGGCAAATGCCAGATTATAGTCTACAGAGAACTGGCTCTTGAATACATACTGTGCAAGCTGTAAGGTCTGCTGGCTCTCATCACTTAAGAGTACCAGTGGCATACTGAAGTCGTTCCATGTCCACATAAAGGAAAGGATTGCTACTGTTGCTGTAGTTGGTTTTAATACCGGGAAAATGACCCGGCTGAAAATCTGGATGGGGTTGGCACCATCGATCATTGCTGCTTCATCCAGTGCTTCCGGTATCGCCTTGATTGCACCTGTATAAAGGAAGGTATTCATGGGCAGACCGAAGATAATATAAAGAAAACTAATACCGTAAATATTATCCAGATGGAAGGTATTCGCCTGTACAACCAATGGAAGCATGATTACCTGGAACGGGATAAACATGGCACTGATAAAGTAGTAATACATAATGGAAAAGAATTTACTCATTTTTTCCTGTTTCTGGTTATTGCATACGCTGCAAAGGAGTTTGTGATCAATGTAAAGAACAGGTTGATCACTGTAATAAATGCAGTGTTAAAAAATTTCTGTGGGAAATTTGTCATCACCCAGGCATCCACGAAGTTCTGCAGACGCAGCTTTCTGGGTAATGCCAGTATGTTATTCATGTCAGACGGATCCTTGATTGCGATCATCAGTGCCATATACAGAGGCAAAAGAATAATCAGCACAATTCCTATGATAAGAAGAATCGTTACAGGCCAGTTGTAACGTTCTTTTACCTTCGCTACACCCTGTTTCATCCTAACTTCTCCTCTCTCTTCTCAAGTATACGAAGCTGTAATACAGAAATCAGCACAACTACAATAAAAAGCACAACTGCATTGGCTGACTGGTAGGCGAACTGTCCTCCACCGAATCCCTTCTTATAGATCAGGACTGCAATGGAAGTAGTTGCTGTTCCAGGTCCACCATCTGTCATGGCCATGATCTGATCGTAAACCATCAGGTAACCTTTGGCAGAGAGCACCATATTAATGGTAAAGGACGGTGCCAGAAGAGGGAATGTGATCTTGCTGAAACGCTTGAAGCCTGTAGCTCCGTCCAGGTCAGCAGCTTCATATACATCTGTATCAATAGACTGGAGTCCTGCAATATAGATCAGTGTATTAAATGCACATCCGATCCACAGAGATACTGCAATGATTCCCCAGATCGCATTGTTGGTACCCAGAATATTCACACTGAGAGCCTTGATTCCCAGAGCTTTTCCAAGCTCCGGAACCAGGTTTGCAAAAATATAGTTAAAGATGAATCCCACGATCAGACTCCCCAGCATATACGGCAGGAAATAAAACGCTTTAATCGTATTTTTGAATTTAATCTTTGCATTTAATGCGCATGCAAGCACAAGACTGATCACATTAACCAGGATCGTAGTGATCACAGCAAATTTAAAGGTGAAAATGTAAGCATTTCCTGTATCTGCATCTACAAACATATGCAGATAATTACGCAGCCCTACGAAATTCCACTCTCCGTATCCTCTCCAGTCAGTAAAGCTGTAGAACACACCTTTCAGGAAAGGAATTGTATGGAAGATGAAAAATAATACTGCAAGAATACCAACATAAATATAGTAAATTTTGTTGACAGCAGGTCTTTTACGATTCGCTGCTTTCTTCATAGGCTCATCCCCTCACTTAATCTACATTCGCAACATCATATTTCTCATCACACTGTTTCAGGAACTGATCGATGTTTTCCTTATCATCCATTCCATTTGCACGATTTAAACTAAATCCAGCAACCAGTGCGGCCATATCCAGTCCTGATGGATAGTAGTGGTCTTCAAAGTTAGCAACTTTACCATTGCTGATGTCTTCCTGTACGCCTGATACTGCTTCATCACTCTGCTCTACACCCTTTAATGCGGAGAATGAGAACTGCTCATCAATATAAGTCTGTATATTTTCTTTTTCCATCATAAAGGAAACGAAATCTTTGGCTGCATCTACATTAGAGCTGCTCTTACTTACGCCCAGAAGCACATCCACACCTGAGGTAACCTTGTTCTGGGATTCATCATTGGAAGACGGCAGTGCAAACATGTTTATTTTTACATCCGGATTAGCATTACGGTACTGGCTGATTGCCCAGTTTCCGTTGATGATCATTACAGCGTCACCGTTGGCAAATTTCTTGTTTCCGTCATCATAGCTAAGTCCCATGTAATCATCCTGTGCATAATCAAGAAGTGTCAGATATTTCTCTGCAATCTCCTCATGTGTTCCCACAAATGTTGTCTTGCCTGCTTTGCGGTCATCCGCGAAGCTCTCCGGTGCAAGGTCTGCTGCTATGGAGTTCCACGGTGCAAGTGCTGTCCATGCGTCTTTGTAAGTCATCAGTAATGGCTGCTCGCCTGCATCCTTGATTTTCTGCAGAACATCTATAAACTCATCCCAGGTCTTCGGAACTTCCAGTCCAAGCTCTTCGAATTTCTCTGTATTGTAGATAACACCGGAAGCATTTGTAGCAAATGGAACACCATATATTGTCTCTTCTTTGTCCTTATTTACATCGTAAACCATGTCAATATAGGCTTCCTGTACATCCTTGATATAATCCTGATCACCCAGGTCAAGCAGCATACCTGCACCCTCAACCTCAGTGTAGTTGTTATCGCCGCCCATTGCTACGATGTCAGGCATATCATTCTTTGCCATTCTGGTCTTTAATACTGTTCCTGCATCCGGCGGAGCAGTAACCTTTACTGTCACATCGTCATGGCTTTCATTATATTTGTCTACCAGTTTCTGAATCGTATCCTTGTTCTCAGGTTTTGTGGAAAAAAGTTCCAGTTCTGTTTTACCTGAACTTTTCGCTGAAGATCCTGCGTCAGATGAACCGCCGCATCCTGTTAATGTGCCGGCAAGCAAAGTACCAATTACCAATGTGCTTATTATTTTTTTGATACATTTTTTCTCCTCCATAATTTAATTTTTCCATTAACTACGAAGGCTGCGCAACCTCTGTTTTCCCTTGGTGACTTTATCATAACGCAGTCTGTCTGTAAAAATCAACAGGTTTCTCGGGAAACTTAAATTTCACACAAAATTCACGATCTATTTTTGTGCATATCATACAATAATCAGTATGCTTTTTACACTGTTAACCCAACCAGATAAGTTCTGTAAATTGTAAAAGAGAGCCTTGCTATTCCTTCACAGACTCTCTTTTTATCAGCCGCACCGGGCTCTTGATATTCATTTCTTTTAAAGTTTCTCCCTCTATCATCCGGTGCAGACGACGCAGGGAGATCACGCCCTTCTGGTGGATATCCTGATGAACCGTAGTCAGCCTGGGACGGACAAACTCCGCATAAATATTGTCATCATAACCTACTATGGAAATCTGATCCGGAACCTTAATCCCATGGTCAAAGAAATAGTTCATAGCCTCAATCGCTCCGTAATCCGAAGAAAACGCCAGTGCCTTTACTTCAAGGAAACGAGGAAGCAGTTCTTCATATCTGCTAAGGCGCTGTCTCTTCTCCCCCGGAACTACGATCAGACGGGATTTGCTGCAGAAACCGCCCTGCTTTTCCATAGCCTGTTTGAATCCATTCCATCTGCGGGAATCACTGTCCTTATCTGTCTCTGCGATAAACAATGCCCTGTGATATCCACAGGAATACAGGTATTCTCCAACCTGATATCCACCGGAATAATCGTCAACTCCTACATTCTGGAAGGTGTATTCCCCGTTCCGGATATGCATCGATCAATATCATCTTTTTGTTCAGTTTTCTGGACAGCTGTCTGTATCGTTCCTCATCATATCCCAGAATGATCAGACCCTCAACATTCCACCTGGAAGCCATGTCTACTACATCTTCAATTTTTTCTCCACCGATAAGCATGACGAAATAACCTTTCCGTTCTGCTTCTGTCTGTATGGTTCCTATCAGCTCTCCCACAAAGGAATCCTGCAGAGACTGCATTCCATGAGCAGTGGCAAATCCAAGCACTACTCCGATGATTCTGGAGCCATGACCTGACAACATCACAGATCCCATATGTGGAACATAATTCTGTTCTTTCAGAATGCGGGTAATCTTATCTATGGTTTCCTGAGACACTCTCTTGGTATTTCCATTGATCACATTGGAAACCGTAGTCCGGCTCACCCCCGCCATATCTGCAATATCCTGAAGTCTGATCATTTAAACGCCTCCTGTTTTACGATATTTTATAGATTCATACAATCGTGTTAAAGATATCCTTTTCTATAAAATGTTTATACCATATATATGTTTTTAAGTAAACTTCCGTTCTTATATTATTATAAAAACGCAGGCATAGCGAGCTACGCTGAGGCTTTTATACCCGTGCAATCGGATTCGCAGACAAGCGAATGGTATAGTTTTTTCCAGATTGAAACAAAATTGCGCGTCTGACTCTCTTCATTGGAAAATAACGAGAATGCGACGCGCAGTTATTCAAAGGATGAACTGAATGATACTTTTATTCTTCATCCGCATGATAAATTCCCACATAGCCCTGCGGTTCTACTCTAACAATCTGCTCGACTTCCTCCGTTTTCTCCGGGAAGTCCGCTTCTGTGTCAACTACCCATCACCTAAAGGTAATGGGCTTGTAACTGCCCAGTCGTAGTAACGGCTTACGTCTCCGACCTTTTATCCCCAATAGGCATTGCTGCCTAAAGTGGCGTTACATCATTGGGTGGTTGACAGCACCCTTTGTAGCAGAGTTTACTCTGTTACAACTGTATTAGGTACTTGGCTATCAGCAAGATAGTTTATTCCCATACGATACAGATTCATAGCTCCAATACGGTCATCATTAGACGTATAACCGCAGTTTTTTGCAAGTAAACAAATGTATTTTCTTATTACGATTAGACTTTTCAGTATGTCCACAAGCAGGACAGCATTGACTGGTATAACGAGGATCCACCTTTATTACAGAAGATTGATTCTGCTTCGCTTTGTAAATCAGCTTCTGCTCAAGGTCATAAAAAGACCATGATACAGAAACATAGCGATTTTTTTGTTTTGACACGTTCTGTAACATTGCGAATACCAGTCAAATCTTCTAATACAAAGAGAGTATGCTTTGGATTACCGGTGGCGAGTGCCTTCGATACCTGATGGTTAATATCCTGCATCCAACGGTTTTCTCGCTGACCGATAGCTTTTAGTCTTCGCCTTGAGGATGGCGTATGTCGCATTTGAAGTTCTTTACGAAGCCTGGAATAATTAGCCCGTTTCTGTTTAATAGCTTTACCACTAACAAATCCAGACTTATGTTTACTGTCATAAGTTGCAACAACAAAGTTAATACCTCTGTCAATACCTACAACATTACAAATATCAGAAATATTACTTTCTTCAACCTCATAGGTAACTGGTATATGCAGATAGTATTTACCATGTTTATTTACAAGTTTGGCAGTACCAAACTTGTAAATAGAATGGTTAAAATACTTAGACATACCCTCAGCAAAATAAGGAAGTTTCACACGACCATTAAGCGTATTGACGGAAAAGCAGTTTTGAGTTAAAGAATAATCTCTGTTCCAAACCAGGTC
>ENA-OQCV01000516-OQCV01000516.1-human-gut-metagenome-genome-assembly--contig:-NODE-516-length-10342-cov-2.570338_pt1 | contig 10342 bp, 9 predicted proteins | sample MGYA00242766_ERZ504592 | MGnify/ENA primary metagenome ERZ504592 (study PRJEB26092, sample SAMD00036315) | human gut metagenome | host: Homo sapiens | study: EMG produced TPA metagenomics assembly of...
CACCCTGACTCTCTATATACTGATGGATTGTTTCAACAGGTGCTATATTTCAAAGATTTCTTTTGTTCTCTCTGACATCTTATCGTCCAGCATCTTTCTGCTACATTTCATAACCATGATCAAACAAAAACACTGAATGAGCATTATTATCTAAACTTATTATGTACACTTATTGCTTATTTCGACCGTCCAAATTTCAAGAGCATATTGTTCTTTTTCTATTATAATATATTTATTGTATCAGAACAAGTGTTTTTGCGATTTTTTATGAATTTGAACAGATATGCTCGAATGTGCAATTCATCCCATCACCTATAGGTGAGGGAATTCTTGCTACGGTTGTTAAATTTATATATTATATTTAATATTTCAAATATTTAACAAAATGAAAGTAATGACTTTACAAAACCATTATAACATGAATATTATAAAATATAAAGTAAAGTATATACTTTACTTAAAGATATTTACAGGGAATGAAAAAGAGGCTGCTTATTGCTATTTTGGGGTATTTTCTCCAGTCACCCTGAGGGGACATTTGATGTGATACTTATGGATATTATGATGCCTCTGATGGACGGATACGAAGCCACACGCCAAATCCGGAAGCTTGACAGGACGGATGCTTCTTCCATTCCCATCATCGCACTGACCGCCAATGCTTTTGCAGAAGATGTCCGCCACGCACTGGACTGTGGCATGAACGCACATCTGGCCAAACCACTGGATGTGGAAAAAAGTGATCCATACGATTGCCCTGTCTCTGTAAAGAAATATTTTTCTGCAATATTGCACAGTCACAGATTCTGTGCTATCATTCTAAAAAATGCTTAAGGGGTAAAGTATATATTAAAGTATATATTTTACTCCCGGCATAACTATTATTTAACATTTTTGATTTACAGGTAAAATTACATGCAAAAAAATGAGATAAAGGCTTTACCCTGGTTGAACTTGTAGTCGTGATCGCAATCCTGGCAATTCTTGTCGGACTCTTGGCACCTTCTTACACAAAATATGTGGAACGAAGCCGCGAATCAACAGATCTGGCAAACGTCCGCACTGAGTATGGCGAAATGATGGCAGATATAAATCTGGATGGAAAAGATCCCGAAGAGGCTAAGAGAATAGTTCCACTGAAACAGAAAATAGATGACTGGCAGTCTGCAGAAACTATCACCATCGCTGGGATTTCTCATACTGTAGGTGACGAAGATACTGCCAATTGGGAAAGGAATTCCAGTCGCCAAAGGAACATGTGAGATTTCCCTCAATGATGATAACAGTGTGAAATTTAAATGGTCAGGTAGAAACGAGAGTGGCGGGAAAAAATATCCATTTAATATGAATGAAGATTTGATGGAACCACTTAAGAAGTCAAAATTATTGGAAGACCAATTGAGTACCAACAATAATTTTGAACTTGATTCTAACGCTACAAACTCAACAATGGTTCCGGTGATTTCAACATTAATAAAAAATGATAGTCTGCTAAAAAACGGTACCTGGGCATATCTGGGCAGTGGACAGGATGAGACTAGACGTTATCTTTTCTGGACTTCTGTAAACGTTAGGAACTTTCCGAAAGGGACAAAAATTCCTATCATTATCTGCAGAGCAGATAAAAAATACTATGTTTCCGAGTCAATAACTGCCGAGCGAACAGGAAATAAAATAACAACACCATACAAGGTAATTGCTGAGCATCAACCTAATAATCAAAGTTATCAGAATATTGCTAATAAGAGTCCGGAATATGATAGTTTGCAAGCTGCTTACGATGCATACGTAAAGAAAATTACAGAGGATGATAATTATTTAGATTTCAAAGATACATTGCCCCATAATTAAATTCTATAAGACAACAAATACACCCGTTTATGAGAGAAAAATATCTCGTAGACTGGTGTATTTTATTGCCAGGACAAATCCTACATTTGTCCTAAAGTGTGTTTAAAAATGCTTTACGCAAGAGTCAACTTGAAACATGATTAAGATTGACCGTATACTGCTTAAGCGCAATTCCAGTCAAATCATACATTACTATTTACTTGGAAATTACTATAATCTAAAAGAAACTGTCGGATCATACCGCATCCTTATACACTCTCTGGATATGCATTGCCAGATATCCTGTCTCTGTTTCATCCAGCTTATGTCCAATACATCCTTCCAGGTTTTTTACAGATGTCAGTGGCAACCTTATAAGCCTGGGGATACTGATCCAGCATATATTCATTCATGTCCAGATTCAGCTTCTCTCCTGTAGATGCACGCGCTACCATATACTTCATATGGTTCATCAGACGATTATAGGACAGTGACAGTACATCGATTGGCTTACCTGTTGCTTTCTCGATCATATCTATACACTCTCTCACTGCTCTCGCAGTCTGCATGGCAACAGATACCTTCTCGTCACCAATTGCAGAATGAATATGCAATGCCACATATCCAACCTCATGATCATCAATCTCTATCTGAAGTCTTTCTCTCAGAATTGTTTTCAGTGTTTCCGCAACTTTAAATTCACTGTAGAAAAGAACCTTGATATCCTCTGTCAGCGGATTGCTGATCTGCTCATTTCTGCGGATTCTTGCGACTGCAAAAGAAATATGGTCAGCAAGTGGAAAAAGAATCCCTCTGTCTATGGAATCTCCAAACACTTTCTGTGATTCTGTCAGAATTGCATCTGCAATCTCCAGATACTCCGGCTCTATTCCCTTTACCAGTTCCTTCGCAGATCCACGCTCTGTCTCCTGTTCCAGACGATATGTAGTGCATCCCTCCGGCTTATCAAAACGCTGGCTGACCTTTTTTCCAAAGCCAACACCCTTGCCAAGAATCACATACTCCTTATTTTCATCCATATCAATGGCTATAACACCATTATTATTTAATACCTTGCTAACTCTGTACATCTCTGTCGTAATCCCCTCTATAAAAATTTATTGCCATTATAATAATTTTCCCTTTGGTCATAAGACTGCTATAGTTTACCATATTTTGAATAAGAATCCTACCCGTCACACAAATTTGTTACATTTTTGATTTCCAGATCCCCCTGCAAAAAGGGTAAAAAACAGTCAGATAATCAAGATGTCATCTCTTTTGATCATCCAACTGTTTTTGATAACAATATTATTCCAGCGTTTCCACCGCAAACAACGGTTCACCGGCCTTGATTTCACCGTTTGCCAGAAGTCTGATCCTCTGGTTGTCTTCCGGTTCAGTATCAAGGATAGGGGAAGTGATGGACGGAGCATTGGCAGTTAAGAACTCCAAATCCAGTTTCATCATCGGATCGCCATTTTTTCACTTTCTGACCCTCTGTTACCAGGATTTCGAAGCCTTTTCCTTCCAGTTTTACAGTGTCGATTCCCATATGAAGAAGCATAGGGATACCGGAATCTGTCTGGAAACCTATGGCATGTTTTGTATCAAAAATAAACTCAACTTCTCCGTCTGCAGGTGCATATACAGTACCTTCTGTTGGTGTCACCACTGCACCGTCACCCATCATTTTTCCTGCAAATCCTTCATCCGGTGCAGTAGAAAGATCTGCTGCGATTCCGTCTACAGGGCTGTAAATGATTGCTGTTTTCTGAATTTTTTCTTCATTTTACAGGTGTCAAGGCCTGTGCTGTACCTGCAATTTTTGTCCTCAACCTCTGCACTGTTCTGTCCATCTGCATTTCCTGCTGCAGCATTTTCCTGTACCTGTACCTTATCCGGTGTCTCATCCGCGAATTCGTTGGGAGCAGTCTCCAGATATTCTTCCAGCTTCGCCTTGATAACAGTTACATGAGGTCCATAGATAACCTGTACGCCCTGTCCTTTTTTCACGATTCCTCTGGAATCTGTCTGTTTCAGAAGTTCATCGCGAACTCTCTCAGGCTCTGCAACTGTGATACGAAGTCTGGTCGCACAACAGTCAACATCTACGATATTTTTCTTTCCGCCAAGGCCTCTGGTGATCAGTTCACTTACCGGATCACCGGAGATTGCTGCAACTGCACCAGCTGTCTTTCCGGCTTCTTTTCTTGCATTTACATCAGCTTTTGTATAAAGCTTTGTCTCTGTATCATCATCTTCACGTCCCGGAGTCTTGAAATTAAATTTCCTGATCATAAATGTAAAGATCACATAATACAGGACGAAATAAATAATACCAACCGGGATGATTCTCAGCCAGCTTGTTTTTGCATTTCCCTGCAGGATACCAAAGAGGAACAGGTCAAGGAAACCGCCTGAGAAAGTAAGTCCTACTGCAATATTCAACATATGTGCGATCATATAGGCCGCACCTGCCAGGATCACCTGAACTACGAACAGTGCCGGAGCTACAAACAGGAATGAGAATTCCAGCGGTTCAGTGATACCAGTAAACATACATGCCAGCGCTGCGGAAAGAAGAAGTCCGCCTGCCGCTTTTTTCTTCTCAGGTTTTGCACAGCGATACATAGCCAGCGCTGCTCCCGGAAGACCAAAAATCATAAAGATAAACTCACCAGAGAAATATCTGGTTGCATCCGCACTGAAATGTGCTATATTTGCAGAATCAGCAAGCTGCGCAAAGAAGATATTCTGTCCGCCCTGTACCACCTGTCCTGCAACTTCCATAGTTCCGCCCACTGCTGTCTGCCAGAATGGCATATAAAATACATGATGCAACCCAAAGGGGATCAGTGCTCGTTTAATAATACCAAAAATCAGAGTTCCCAGATATCCACTGCCTGTTACCAGACCGCCCAGAGCATAAATACCGTTCTGAACTACCGGCCATACAAAATACATCAGGATTCCCACAAACATATATACGATTGTGGAAATGATCGGTATAAATCTTGAGCCGCCAAAGAATGACAGCGCATTCGGAAGCACAATTTTGTGGAAACGGTTATGAAGTGCCGCAACACCAAGACCTACGATAATACCGCCGAATACACCCATCTGCAGAGACTGGATCCCGCATACAGAAGTAATGGTTCCATCCAGTACATCTGCTGCTATCTGACCGTCTGCTGTGATTTCATTGTTGATAAGAAGCATGGCACTGACAGCCACATTCATAACGAAATATGCAATCAGCGCAGAAAGAGCAGCAACCTCTTTCTCTTTCTTTGCCATACCAATGGCAACACCAACAGCAAAGATCAGCGGCAGATTGTCAAATACAGCACTTCCGACCTTGTTCATAATGATTAGAAGAGAATTAAGTAATGTTCCACTTCCCAGGATCTTCTGCAATCCATAGGTAGCGATAGTTGTTTCATTTGTGAAGGAACTGCCGATACCAAGCAGCAAACCTGCAACAGGGAGAATTGCGATCGGAAGCATAAAGGATCTTCCCACACGCTGCAAAACTCCAAAAATCTTGTCTTTCATGTTTTTTTGTCTCCTTTTCCTTATTCGTGCGAATAAACCGTCTTGTTTCCGGGAGATTAAAACCTTCTGACATATGATTATTCCGCGTTTTACCACATAAAATACATCAAAAAAATGGCACTAACCCCCCATAAACATTAAAAAAGTAACATTTATGACCGGTTAATGCCTGCCTGTCCAGTAACACACCAAATCTGTGCTATACTATAAAGGATTATTTATTCCCTGTCAAGATACTCAGGAAAATTTTTTACAAATATTTTTGGCATTTTTATGAATCAATTCTCTGTAATGACCATTTATTAGTTTTTCAAAGCCGCAACATTCTCTGCATCCTTCTGATCTGATAGAAATTTATTGATTTCCCACTGCTGCAGGCTGCACGTTCAACTTGATCACTCTGTCTTCCCATTTTAATTCATTCAGATCTACAGAAATGTACACCCCATCGCTGAGTTTAAGCTCTTTTCAGGGGGATTTTATCAGTTTCTCTCTTCCAGATATTCCAGACATTCATTCACACCTTTAATACCAAGTTCCTTGCACACTTTATCCTGAATTTCCACCAGACATTCCAAAAGAAGAGGATTAAACATTCCGCATTCTCCATTCAGGATCATTTCCATTGCCTTCTCATGAGAATATGCTTTCTTATATACCCGGTCACTTACCAGGGCATCATACACATCTGCCAGTGATACCACCTGTGCAGATATGGGGATTTCTTCTCCCTTCAAACCATCCGGATATCCTTTTCCATCATAACGTTCATGATGCCAGCGGCATATTTCATAGGCATATTTCATCATCTCTTCATCATGATACATTTCCAGCCTGTCAAGCATCCGGGCACCTATGATCGTGTGCTGTTTCATGGCTTCAAATTCTTCCTTTGTAAGCTTTCCGGGTTTATTCAGAAATTTTTTCATCAATTCCAATCTTACCGATATCATGAAGTGCGGAAGCTGTGGCGATCATATGCTGCTGAGACCAGGAAAGATCGTAATTCTCTGATTTTCGCATCAATTTCTCCAGCAAAAGCTGAGTCAGAATATTAATATGCAACACATGAAGCCCGCTTTCACCATTTCGGAACTCTACAATCTGACTGAGAATCCCGGTCATCATACGGTTGTTTTTCTCTTTTTCATAAATCTGATCTGTTACCAAATGGATCAGACGCCTTTGCTTGGCATAAAGCTTGATCATATTGATAACCCGCTGATATACCACCTTAGCATCAAATGGTCTGCTTATATAATCCGAAGCCCCCAGTTCGTAGGCACGGCGGATATAACTCTCTGATCCTTCACTGGAAATCATGATCACCGGTATATCCTCGATCCATTTATCTCTGTTCATATAGGCGAGTACTTCAAATCCATCCATTTTTGGCATAATAATATCCAACAGAACCAATGAGATTTCAGGTCCATACTGCTCCAGCATCTTCAGAGCCTCTTCCCCGTCACAGGCCTCCAGTATCCGGTATTCTTTTCCCAGAATTTCCTTAAGTATCTCACGGTTCATTTCAGAATCATCAACAACCAGAAGCTGAGGCAGGTTTCTTTTTTCCATCTTGTCTGTATTTTGCTTCTGCTCCCACCGGGTCACTACTATATTTTTATGTCCCTTGGCCATATACATAAGTCTGTCTGCTTTGGTGATTGCTTCCTCCAATCTGCCATGGGTAAACATAGCTCCACCAATGCTCACTGAAAGCTTCCGACGATTAAAACCCGGAATATGCGTCGCATGGATCTTCTCCTGGATCATACGGAGCTTCTGTGAAAAGACTTCCTTCTCAATTCCGGGCAGGATCAGCAGAAATTCATCTCCTCCATAGCGCACCAGAATATCCGTACGACGGATATAATGCCGAATTACATTCACTACGGTTGTCAGTACCAGGTCTCCTCCATCATGACCATAAGTGTCATTGAACAATTTGAAATCATCCAGATCGATAACTGCAACTCCGGCATTCAAAGACATATTTTTGACTTTTTCCTCAAAATATCTGCGATTATACGCCCCTGTCAGCACATCCTTATACAGCTTTTCGCTATATACAGTCAGCTTTTCCGTCAGTTTTTCATATCCTTTCTCATCTGTCAGCGTGTTCTCGTCCAGCTTTTTCAGCATTTCCATTACATAGGGCTCATCATCAATCTCCAGATACCTTGCAAATACCTGATACATATCAGAATCGAGAAATTCAATTTTGGATGTCTGTTTCTTCTCCTCCAGTGCTTTAAGGGAAATACAATTCTCACATCTTTTATCTTTATTCCAGAAAGCATAACACTGGCAAAGATTTTCTCTTCCTGCAAGCTTACTTTCCATTCCGGCAGCCTGCAGATCACTCCCTTTCAGGAGACGGACTACATCAAAAATCTCCCGAAGCACCTCCATTTTATTCTCTGCTTCCTGCATCGTCATTTGTTTCCACTCAATCATTATTCCCAGCCTCTCACGAACAACAGCTTTTTTCTGCAATATAAACTTGTATTATTATAACACTTACTCATCATGCAGTACAACAATAATATTTTTCCTAATTTCTTAATTTCATAAAGGGGGCGCCTCAAAAACAGTCCTTGAGGCGTGCGACCCCAATATCACGCCCCCGCCAGTAATGGAAGAAATTCTCACCACATTTCTTGTCTCTGTTATAGCAGGCGTAGTTAGCTACTACATATGCAAATGGCTGGACAGCAGACGATAGACAGCAACAGTCTAAACGGAATAGTTCACCGTAACAAACAAGGAAGCCCCCAGAGCTGGCACTCTGAGGGCTTTTGTTTTGCTTCACGGAATCTCACCACATTCCTTAGCTACTGTTAGTATATGCGCAATGTGCCAAAAATGTCAACTCAAAAATAGTGGGTGAAAAAGCCGCAGGCTGGATGGGTGCCAGTCTGTGGCTATCTTAAGATAATCTTATTTACCTTCCGTAGTTTTACATTGCAAAATCTTCTCCAGTTCAGCTACTCTTTTAAGTGCTTCTGCTGTCTCTTTCTGGGCTTTTATTTTTTGCTTTTCAGCAGAATCCGCTCTCTGGCGTTCTCTTTCTGTATTTTTCGCGTTCAGCTTCCTGACCTTTTTCATACATGATCGTATCTCTCTCAAATCCCTTCATATAGCTTAAAGACACCTCCCCGTCCCGCTTTACAATATCCACCATCTTCTGGATATCTTTCAGTGTATCATTTACTGCATTTGTCTGAGTTGTGTTCTCCATATAGTTCAGGAACTGCCGGAGTTCTTCGGATATGTCATTACACTTTGTACCCTTGGTATACAATACGGTTGTCTGAGCACCATCATCGTATGGCATTTCCGGTTCTTCCACGCACATATTTCGTATCGTATATTTCACTCTGTCATAACCAAAAGGATCATAATTACAGATAAAGATCACGTATACTCTCTTTAACTTTCCAAAATCCTCTCCTGATTTCAGGCTGCGGCTGTCTATGATAGCATGATAAAAGCGGATCCTCTGTGGAAATGCGGCAATATACTTTGCTTTATCGTTCTTATCCGGCTCCAGGTCATAGATGGATGCATCCTCTGACGCATCTATCTCAGCACTGTCATCGCTTTCTACATAAACATCCAGCCGGGCTCCACGCAGATCCGTATTCAATCCTCCATAGGATTTCTGTGCGATCACTTTCAGATTTCGAAACTCCTTGTTAAACAGAAGTTTCAGAATCTTTCGTGTAAACTTCTCTCCCATTTCAGGATATGTCATCATGGCATTGAAGAGAAAATCATCCAGCAGGTTTAGCTCTTCCAGTTTTTTTACTTTCATTCTGCATCTGCATGCTCCTTTCCTTATGATGGAGGAAGCAGCATCGTTTCTACAGAATTTATATGTGCCGTTGTACTGTTTCCACCATATTTATTTCAGTTTCATACGTGGAATCAGATTGACCGAACGGCCTCAGAACTTTCCCAGATATGTAATTTCAGTGTAGCAAATGATGGCCGGCGTGTCAACCAGGGAATGAAGAAAGCCACAGACTGGGTGGATGCCAGTCTGTGACTCAGTTAGATTTTTATACTTTCTTTAGAGAACTTTTAAAACAAATTTCGTTTCTTTATTTTTCTGACATTAAGTGCGCCCCCTAACTGCCTTCCAACCGCCTCTTACCTATATACTTCTACTGTTTTTTCCTCCTTTGAAAAGAATATGTCCTTTATTAAACCCTCCCTGCAGCATACCTGGAACTTCCTGAGTTGTTGCCATAATATTATATTTTAGTTCTTTACCTTGTGCAATTACCCAATCTGGAGTTTCAACTTTCCAAGGAAAAGTCTGATAACTAGGACCACTAATAACAACACCAGTATTATAATTTTCAATTCTAATATTTTCTGAAGAAAAATTCTATCATCTCCCATAACTTCAAGGTTTGATAAATAACTTACAACAGCATCAGACTCTATATTATATGTCTGTCCCTCTTGAACAATATGGGAGGACTTGTAATTATTAATTTTTGTTGTACTACTTTAATATTCCTCGTTGCTCTATATATAGTAATATTGTTAGGATTTTGATTTTTTCAAACCTTTAACTCAGCTCCTAATACAAATCCTTTCTCATTTGATCCAACAATCAATTTATCATACGCCGATTCACATGGCTCTACTCTAGTATCAGAATCTGATCCCGGTTCTACTATCTTATATTTAATACTACAAATTTTCATCATTGCTATAATCAGGACCTTTATTAATATATATTAGGGCAGTATTAGCTGACATATATCCACAAGAGTATTCTCCACCAGCAGATAAGCTATCTGCATTTCCTAAAAATACAATTTCCGCAGTCGGTGTTACTGTCGGTGTCGGCGTTGCTGTTACCGTTGGTGTCGGCGTTGCTGTTACCGTTGGTGTCGGCGTTGCTGTTACCGTTGGTGTCGGCGTTGCTGTTACC
>ENA-OQCV01000517-OQCV01000517.1-human-gut-metagenome-genome-assembly--contig:-NODE-517-length-10340-cov-2.352590_pt1 | contig 10340 bp, 13 predicted proteins | sample MGYA00242766_ERZ504592 | MGnify/ENA primary metagenome ERZ504592 (study PRJEB26092, sample SAMD00036315) | human gut metagenome | host: Homo sapiens | study: EMG produced TPA metagenomics assembly of...
AAATGTTAAAAAATAGCTGGAAAAAACATTTTTACAAAAGGAAGGGAGACGAAAAATTCATGGCAGATAAAATGTTTGAAAACAACCAGGTATCAATAATCGGAGAAATCGTTTCAGATTTTCAGTTTAGTCACGAGGTGTATGGTGAGGGCTTCTATATGATGGAGGTTTCGGTCAGAAGGCTTTCAGATTGCATGGACTATATTCCGGTGATGGTGTCAGAGAGGCTTATCAATGTGGAGGGTGACTACATAGGCAAAAGCGTATATATAGGCGGGCAGTTCCGCTCATTCAACAGGCATGAGGAGAAGAAGAACAGGCTGGTGCTGTCTGTTTTTGCAAGAGAGCTTGAGGTATTGGACAGTGATTATGATGAGGATGCAGCCAATCAGATTTTCCTTGACGGCTATATCTGCAAGGAGGCTATATACAGGAAAACACCGCTTGGACGAGAAATTGCAGACCTGCTTGTGGCAGTGAACCGCTCATATGGCAAGTCAGACTATATTCCATGTATCTGTTGGGGAAGAAATGCCAGATTTGCGTCGACCTTTGAGGTGGGTACACATGTGCAGATATGGGGCAGAATCCAGAGCAGAGACTATGTGAAAAAGCTCAGTGAGACACAGGTGGAGCAGCGCACGGCGTATGAGGTTTCTGTGAGCAAGATTGAGGCATAGTATTTTAAATGGACAGTAACTACGGATTTGTGATTTTCCCGAAAATTTGCAATAATAGTCAGATTGTGGTATTTTACTAGATATTATTGGTTAATGCTTGTAATTGTTGACGTTTACATCAGGTGTAAACTGTAATGATTATATATCAGGCAGAAAAGCTATGTGTATGGAGGCATGATTATTATGGAAAACGGTGCAGTACAGATTTATTATGGCGAGGGACATGGCAAGACAAATGTCGCTATAGGAAGTGCAATATGTGCTGCCTGTGATGGTAAACAGGCTGTCGTTATTCAGTTCCTAAAGGGTAAAAAGGAGCCGGAAATTTTTGAAAAAGCTTGAGCCGGAGGTGAAATTCTTTAATTTTTCAAGAGCCGGAATACTATTTGAGCAGCTTGATGAGGAGAGTAAGCAGGAAGAAATCATGAATATCAAGAATGGCTTCAACTATGCAAAGAAGGTTATATCAACAGGTGCTGACATGGTTGTTGTGCTTGATGAGATGCTGGGGCTTTTGGATTTGCATCTGATTTCAAAGGAGGAGCTGTCGGATATGCTTGCTTCAAGGCCTGATGATGTGACCGTGATTATGACAGGCAGAGTACTTGACGATGGAATAAGGGAAATGGCAGATGAGATTTATAATATCGCGTCGGAAAAATAATAAGAAATATTGTCATGTGAGTTGACAATGCACAGGCGTGGTGATATTATTAGTGCAAGTGTGAGGCAGTTATATCATCTGCTGTATACGAATAATTTGATTAACAGATAGAGGTCGCGCGACTTATGAGTAGCTTTCCGGATGCCGCAGGGGCAGTTGATGGGAGATGAAAGGAATAGCGCCGAAGGGATTTATCATCTGCGGATATATCTCTGGGCATATGGCGAACAGCCTTATGACTGTCATCAGATTTGATGGGGAGCTATCGTGATTCATGAAGAATTGGGACCGGCTCTAAGGAGCCGGTTTTTTTAAGCGCTTAGAGGCAGACAGCGGCATACTTATACGTTAAGAGAATCAAATACCGAATAAAGAAAAGCAAGAAGGAGATAAAATCATGGCAATTTTCAAAGGAGCAGGAGTAGCAATTGTTACACCTATGTACGATAACGAGGAGGTTAATTACGACAAGCTCGAGGAGCTTATCAATATGCAGATTGATAATGGCACAGATGCTATTATCATTGCAGGCACCACGGGCGAGAGCCCATGTCTGTCAATGGAGGAGCATGCAAAGGTTATAAGGCTGCCGTAGAGTTTACAAAGCATCGTGTACCTGTAGTAGCAGGCACAGGCTCTAACTGCACAAAGACAGCTATGCAGCTTTCAAAGGAGGCTGAGGAGTTTGGTGCAGACGGACTGCTCGTTGTCACACCATACTACAACAAGGCTACTCAGGCAGGTCTTGTGAGCCACTATTCGCAGATTGCAGACAGCACAAAGTGTCCTATTATCGTATACAACGTACCGGGACGTACAGGCTGCAACGTGCTTCCGGAGACTATGGCAGAGCTCTTTAAGACAAAGGAAAATATCGTGGGACTCAAGGAAGCTACAGGAAATCTGGCACAGGCTTCAAAGACAATGTATCTGACAGACGGAAAGCTTGATATGTACTCAGGCGAGGATGGTCTCGTAGTGCCTCTTATGTCTATCGGAGCAATCGGTGTAATCTCAGTATGGAGCAATGTAGCCCCTGCAAAGGTACACAATATGTGTGACAGCTTCTTCAAGGGCGATTTACAGACAGCCTTAGAGCTTCAGAGAGAGGCTCTTCCACTTGTGGACGCACTCTTCTCAGAGGTAAATCCAATTCCTGTAAAGAAGGCTATGAACCTGATGGGTATGAATGTCGGACCTCTTAGAAGCCCTATGTGCGAGATGGGTGAGGATAATGCAAGGAAGCTTGCTGAGGTCATGAAGGCTTATGGCTTAAAGCTTGCATAGTACAACGAGAAAGGATACGATAAAATGACAAAGGTAATTATGAATGGCTGCAACGGCAAAATGGGACAGACTATCACAGAAATCTGTAAGGCTGATGCGGATATCGAGATTGTAGCCGGTATTGATTTATATGATGGAATAGACAATGACTATCCTGTTTTTTCGAGCATCGACAAATGTGATGTGGACGCTGATGTGGTCATAGATTTTTCCAATGCCAAGGCTGTTGACGGAGTACTGGACTATTGCGTGGACAAGCAGGTTCCGGTTGTTTTATGCACTACCGGTCTTAGTGATGAGCAGCTTGCAAAGGTTGAGGAGTGCTACAAGAAGGTGGCAGTGCTCAAGTCTGCAAACATGTCACTTGGCATAAACACTCTTATGGCTCTTCTCAAAAAGGCTGCACAGGTTTTCGCACCGGCAGGTTTTGACATGGAGATAGTTGAGAAGCATCACAATTTAAAGCTTGATGCACCTTCAGGTACTGCGCTTGCGCTTGCTGATTCCATCAACGAGGCTATGGATAACGAGTATCACTATGTTTACGACCGCAGCCAGCGCAGAGAGAAGCGCGATCCTAAGGAAATTGGTATTTCTGCTGTCAGAGGAGGAAGCATCGTCGGTGAGCACGAGGTACTTTTCTGTGGACAGGATGAGGTGATTGAGTTTAAGCATACTGCTTACTCTAAGGCTGTTTTTGCGAAGGGTGCTGTTGAGGCTGCCAAGTTCCTTAAGGGAAAGGGTGCAGGTCACTACGATATGGCGGATGTTATTGCAGCTAAGTAGATTTAGGCTGTTTATCATTGTGGCGATAGGTCGGGCGTAAGCTCCGGGCAACAGGGAGAGTGCGTGTGCACCCCGGTGCCCGGGGCTTACGCCCTTACGTTGTGGCGGGATAATGAGTGCTACGGTAACACCTCGGAGCTCGGTGTTACCGGGATTGTGTTTGATGGTTACTGTTCACACCTAACAGTGTGACCAGCAGCGCTTGATGTACGAATATGAGTACACTTGCGGATTTTGCTTGATTTATTGGGGAGTGCGTATTATATTAAATATAATGACTATTCAGAACCACTGAGAACAAAAAAATGCTGATGCGTCATGCTTGCATGTAAGCAGCAGCTTTTCTTGTTTTGGATAGTTACATTGTTATTGGATTTAATTTTTAAAACACAACAGGGGAGCTGGTGTTTAGCCGGCTGAGAGTAGACTGGTAGTGTCTTGACCCATAACCTGATTTGGATAATGCCAACGTAGGATAATATCGCACGATTTTTAGGCGGATATACTCATTGGCGGTATATCCGCCTTTTTGAATGTGTGGGTGATTATGAATAGTTGTAAAGAGATACAGATGAATAATTATATAGAAAAGCTTAAGTCACGCAGTCCTTTGATTCACAACATCACAAATATGGTTACTATCAATGATGTGGCCAATATTGAGCTGGCATGTGGGGCTAGGCCTATTATGGCTATGGCACCGCAGGAGATGGATGAGGTCACGGGTATCTGCGATGGGCTGAACCTGAATATAGGCACTCCCTCTGAGGAGCGCTTTGAGGCGATGCGCATTGCTGCGAGGATGGCAGCGAAAAAGAATATTCCTATTGTGCTTGATCTGGTTGGTGTGGGCGTGAGCCGCTTCAGGATGGATTTTGTGATGAGCCTGCTTGACGAGGTGCATGTGGATGTGATTAAGGGCAATTTGTCTGAGGTCAAGGCTGTTATGGAGCATGGCAGGTGCGATGGCGGCGTGGAAGTGACCGATACAGCAGCTGAGTCTGATGCAAAGGCGCTTGCGTGCAGGGCGGCCCTGCGATATGGCTGTATCTGTGTGATTACAGGTGAGACCGATTATGTGGCAGAATTATGTGATGAAGCTGATTGCTATGACAATAATGAAAGCAGTCTGATGAGTACTGATGCGATGGGGAACCGGTGTGATAGATAATTGTGTAGTGAATGCTGTTGCGTCGGATGCTGACGGATACACGCATAATTACAGGGTAGGAAGCATCACAGGCGGCCATTTTATGATGAAGAGGGTGACAGGCACCGGATGTATGCTTTCAGGGCTCATTTGTGCGTTTGTTGCGGCTGATTGCGATGATAAATACGGTGCAGTCACAGCAGCACTTAGCTGCATGAAGAGTGCAGGCGGGCTTGCTGCCTCTGATATGGCAGAGCATGGCAGAGAGACAAACAGCTGTTATTTCATTAAGCCCGGAAATGCTGCATACCGGGACAGGCTGATTGATGCAGTATATCATATATGCGATGGTGATTATGAACTGATGTGAATATCGCTGTATGACAGACAATTGGTATGAAGGTCATGAGTCTTATATTTGGAAAACAACAGGATAAGAGGTGAAAGGTATATATGAACAAAACTGATTTAAAGCTCTACGCTATAACAGACAGGCAGTGGCTGCACGGAGCTAGGCTTTCTGAGCATGTGAAGCTTGCAATAGAGGGCGGTGCCACTATGATTCAGATCCGTGACAAGGATATTCTGAGTACGGATTCTGATGCAGGGCTTAAGGATGAGTATAGTGAGGCTCTTGAGATAAAGAGAATCTGTCATGAGCACAAGGTGCCGCTCATCATCAACGATAACGTGCAGTTTGCAATTGATATAGATGCCGACGGAGTACATCTGGGTCAGGATGACATGAATCCGGCAGAGGCCAGGAAGCTTCTTGGAGCTGACAAGATAATAGGAGTCACGGCAAAGACCGTGGAGCAGGCAAAGAAAGCACAAGCTGATGGCGCTGACTATCTGGGAAGCGGAGCCGTGTTTGGCTCTACCACAAAGCTCAATGCAAAGCCTATGACAAGGAGCTTCTGCGTGAAATCACGGCGGCTGTCGATATACCGGTTGTTGCAATCGGAGGCATAAATGCAGACAATGCGGTCACGCTAAAGGGCACAGGGATTGCAGGAATCGCAGTGGTTGGAGCGATATTTGCAAGCGCAGATATAAGGCTGCAACCAAGGAGCTCGCAGAAATATGCGACAAAAAGTTCTGTAATCACAGTATGACAAACTGCTATAACTACAGTAATTAAACAATATTTTGAAAATACTGAACAGTTACGAGAAATCACAACATTCAGTAGAAAGGAGCGTAAATATGCATACAGCACTTACAATTGCGGGAAGCGATTCAGCGGTGGCGCAGGCGTGCAGGCTGATTTAAAGACCATGCTTGCAAACGGTGTGTTTGGCGAGAGTGTCATCACAGCACTCACGGCACAAAACACCATGGGAGTTGACGCGGTGATGAATGTGCCGGCGGATTTTATTGAGGCACAGATGAAGGCTGTTTTTACGGATATTTTTCCGGATGCGGTGAAAATCGGTATGACATCATCGGTAGATACAATTGAGGCGATTGCCGCAGGTCTTGTAAAATATAAGGCAAAAAACTAGTTCTGGACCCGGTGATGGTCGCTACAAGCGGAAGCAGGCTGCTTGAAGAAAATGCCGCAAACACTCTGATGGATAAGCTTTTTCCACTGGCTGACATCATCACGCCAAATATCCCTGAGCTTGAGGTGATATCAGGCAGACAGATTGGAAGCACAGATGACATCATAGAGGCATCAAAGGCTATTTATGATAAATACGGCTGTCCGGTTTTAAGCAAGGGAGGTCATTTCACAGACACAGCATGTGTGTGTGACTATTTGTGGGATGGAAAGCAAATCATCACATTTGAGACCAAAAGAGTGGATAATCCAAACTCACACGGCACAGGCTGCACGCTTTCATCAGCGATAGCCAGCGGCCTGGCAAAGGGACAGCCGCTCGAGCAGGCTGTGGATAACGGCAAGCGATATGTCACGGCATGTTTAAAAGCCATGCTTGATCTGGGGCACGGCAGTGGTCCTATGAATCATGGAGCGTTAATCTTGAAATAATTACTAATTAATAATACAAATAACAATAAGAACAGGAGAGTACAATGAGTAATTACACAACACAGATGGATGCCGCAAGAAAGGGCATCGTAACACCTGAAATTGAAAAGGTAGCAAAGAAAGAGAAGATGGATGTAGACAAGCTGATGGAGCTTGTTGCAAGCGGAAAGGTAGCTATTCCTGCTAACAAGCATCACAAGTCACTTGATGCAGAGGGTGTTGGAAGCATGCTTCGCACAAAAAGTCAATGTAAACCTCGGTGTGTCAAGAGACTGCAAGGACTATGATGTGGAGATGCAGAAGGTCATGAGCGCTGTAAAGCTTGGAGCAGAGGCTATCATGGATCTTTCAAGCCATGGCAACACACAGCCATTCAGACAGAAGCTTACAAGCGAATGTCCTGCAATGATAGGAACAGTGCCTGTTTATGACAGTGTTATCCACTATCAGCGTGATCTTGCAACACTTACAGCACAGGATTTTTGTCGATGTAGTCAGACTCCATGCAGAGGATGGAGTGGACTTTGTCACACTTCACTGTGGAATCACAAGAAAAATCGATAGACCAGATTAAAAAGCACAAGCGTAAGATGAATATCGTAAGCCGTGGAGGCAGCCTTGTATTTGCATGGATGTGCATGACAGGAGAGGAAAATCCTTTCTACGAGCACTATGATGAGATACTTGAAATCTGTGAGGAGCACGATGTGACAATCTCGCTTGGAGATGCCTGCAGACCGGGATGCCTGGCAGATGCAACAGATGTATGCCAGATAGAGGAGCTTGTAAGACTTGGAGAGCTCACAAAGCGTGCATGGGATCACAACGTACAGGTCATGGTAGAGGGACCGGGACATGTGCCGCTTGATCAGGTAGCAGCAAACATGAAGGTACAGCAGTCAATCTGTATGGGAGCACCATTTTATGTACTTGGACCTCTCGTAACAGATATCGCACCGGGCTATGACCACATTACAGCAGCAATCGGTGGAGCAGTGGCAGCAATGAACGGCGCAGCTTTCCTTTGCTACGTGACACCTGCGGTAGCATCTTGCTCTTCCAAATTGTGGAGGATACAAAGCAGGGAATTATTGCGTCAAAGATTGCGGCTCATGCAGCTGATATTGCAAAGGGAATACCGGGAGCCAGAGATATAGATGATAAGATGGCAGATGCCAGACGTGTGCTCGACTGGGATGCACAGTTTGCATGTGCGCTTGATCCGGAGACAGCTAAGGCTATCAGGGATGACCGTCTGCCTGAGGATGACCACAGCGAGGCATGCAGTATGTGCGGTAAGTTCTGTGCTGTGCGAAGCATGAACAAGGCACTTGCAGGAGAGTATATTGATATACTATAACATTTTTAGTACAGAAACGACTCGCAACTGTGAAGGTACTGAACAGTTACGGTATACTTTAAGGTGAGGTAGTAATGGAAAGTAAAAAGAACACTCAAAAAAAGAACTCTTTCAATCAGAAAGATTTGCCATGGCAGGAGTGCTTGTGGCAGTTGCTGTAGCAGGAAGCTTAATAAGCTTCCCTGTTGCCGGCAGCAAATGTGCACCTGTACAGCACATGGTAAATATATGTGCAGCAGTATTTTTAGGACCTGCATGGGGTGTCGGTGTGGCATTTTGTGCGAGTATTATCAGAAACCTGACAGGACTGGGAAGTCTCATGGCATTCCCGGGAAGCATGGTAGGTGCTCTGTGCTGTGGACTGATGTACAGATTTCAGCAAAAAAAAGTCATACCGACATGTATTGCAGAGGCGCTTGGCACAGGCATACTCGGAGGTCTGGCAGCGTATCCTCTTGCAAAATACGTGATGCTTATTCAGCCGGAAGGCATGTTTATATACATAGTGCCATTCCTTATCTCTACAGTGGCCGGAAGCATAGTGGCAGCAATTGTCATGCTGATTTTAAAGAAAAATGGCGCACTGACAGTATTTAAGGAAAATCTTGAGTAATATCCAGAGCTATGGCTTTATAAGAAGCTTCATAAGCTCATCCTGACAGATAGACCTAGAGTAGTGATAGCCCTGAAAGCAGGTGACGTCGAACTGCCTGAGATAGCTCTCAAGGCTATCATTTTCTATGCCTTCAATACATATCTTTAAGTCTGCGGCATTGGCAAAATTAATCATTCCGATTACAAGTGCCTGCTTCTTTTTCTCCTCGAGAATGTCTTTAACAAAGAACATATCTATCTTGACACCCTCTACAGGAAGCTCAAGCATCATCTGAGATGAAGAGCTTCCTGTGCCATAGTCATCCTGGTGGAGGAAAACGCCGGGCTGAAGGTCACAAAGTTCCTGCCCGGCGGCCACGGCGGTGCCGAGCAGATCGTGGCGCGCATCGCCTGTGAGGAAGTGGACATGCTGCTCTTCTTCCGCGACCCCATCAGCGCCAAGCCCAGCGAGCCGAACGAGATGAACCTGCTGCGCATCTGTGACGTGCACAACGTTCCCGTTGCCACAAACATCGCCACCGCCGAGGTCCTCATCCACGGCCTGGAGCACGGCGACCTCGATTGGCGCACGATCATCAATCCGCAGCGGTGAGAATTGTACAGTTTGTATAAAATTACAGCAAATATATAACCCCCGATTTCAGGCAATCGGGGGTTGTTTTATTGCGGCCAGTCTGCGCTCCGGCTCGTGGTCTCGTCAGGGTGCATCCAGAGGACGGCATAGTGGTTTTGCGCGGCCAGGGCCTGGCCGGTCTCCTCGGGCAGACAGAACAGCCCGGTGGAAAGCGCGTCGGCCAGACCTCCGGTGTCGGCGCGGGCCAGCACGGCCACGCTGCTGACGTAGCGGGCAGGGTAGCCCGTCGTCAGATCGATCAGGTGGGCGTACCGCACGCCGTCGTACTCAAAGTAGCGCTGGTAGTCGCCGCTGATGACCAGGCTGTCGCCGTCGGCCAGTTCGACGGCCTGTATGTACGCGGGGTCATCGCCCCAGGGGTTCTCGACACCCGCGGTCCAGGGCTTGCCGCCGGGCTTTGTGCCGATGGCGCGCACATTGCCGCCGATGTTCAGCAGGGCGCTGGTCAGCCCGCGGGCCTGTGCGGCCCGGGCGGTCTGCTCCACAGCGTAGCCCTTGCCCACCGCACCGACGTCGAGCGCCATCTCCGGGTCAGCAAAATAGACGGTTTGTGCTGCATCGTCCAGAACCAAATCTTCTATGTCGATATGCACCAGCGCCGCCGCGATGGCGTCCGCGTCGGGCGGGGCAGGGGAGTCGCTTTCCCGCGCGTCGTGCCACAGGCGCAGCACCGCACCTGCGGCGATGTTCGTCGCGCCGTTGGCGGCAGGGTAAGCGGTGTCTTTGCACCAGCGCAAAAATGCGTACAGCTCGTCACTGACCTGCACCGGCGCAGCGGCAGCCCGGGCGTTGACATCATACAGGTTGATGACGCCATCATAGTGGTGGTAGATGTCAAACAATTCGTTATAGCGCTGTAAATCACTGTACATGGCCTGTGTCTGGGCGTTCCAGCTGTCCTGGCTGTCGGCATAGCCCTGCACGATGGCGACAGTGTCAAACAGGTCGAACCAGGTGGCACTGTACAAAATTTTGCTGCTTTTGGCAGGCGGTCAGCGGCAGACAAAGCAGTACCAGCAGCAGCGCGGTTCAGGCGGCGCTTCATGCGTTGCCTGCCCTGCACGGTTCTCGTGCTCGGTGTTTTAAATTCCAGCAGCAGGTTTGCCAGCGTCCAGCCCTTGCTGGTGGGCGTGACCATGCTGCGCACCGGAATGGACGCTGCCGCCCA
>ENA-OQCV01000518-OQCV01000518.1-human-gut-metagenome-genome-assembly--contig:-NODE-518-length-10337-cov-1.428306_pt1 | contig 10337 bp, 12 predicted proteins | sample MGYA00242766_ERZ504592 | MGnify/ENA primary metagenome ERZ504592 (study PRJEB26092, sample SAMD00036315) | human gut metagenome | host: Homo sapiens | study: EMG produced TPA metagenomics assembly of...
GAGATGTGTCCTCAAATGTCCCCGTTTGTCCTCATTTGTCCTATAACCTGCTATTTCACAGCATTTTTAATACCCGTTACTTTGCAACCGAAAGGTATCGGTCAGGCTAACTAAGCCCCCGCCGCCGGGAGCGTTCCAATATCCGCTAACTCCAATCCATCGGTAGATGGATTTTTATTTGCACTGGCAAATAGCAAGGTGTGTTTTAAGCTGCTTGAAATTCTTTCAGCAGCTTTGAACGCCTTGCCCGGACGAAGCCGGGATAGGGTCACTCCGAAGTCGTAACCCTTTAAAAAAAGTGTAGCATGAAACAGAAAAATGAAAATGCGCCCCGTCCGGGTGGCGCAGGACGCAAGCCCAAAGCAGACCCGGCAGTGTTCAGGTACTCTATCAGCTTCAATGCGATAGACCACGCCCGCTTTTTGGCATTGTTCGACCAGTCCGGTATGCGCACCAAAGCGCATTTTATCACCGCCCGCATCTTCGGCGAACCGTTCAAAGTGATTAAAATCGACAAGGCGGCAGTCGAATATTATACCCGGCTGACCGCTTTATATTCCCAGTACAGGGGAATTGCCGTGAATTACAATCAGGTGGTAAAGGCTCTCCATACCAAATTTTTTCAGAGAAGAAAGCACTCGCATTTCTCTATAAACTGGAAAAGGCAACGATAGAACTTGCCGACCTGAACCGCCAAATTATTGAACTGACCCGTGAATTTGAAACAAGATGGTTGCAAAGATAAGCGTAGGAAGCTCCCTGTTCGGTGCGCTTTCCTACAACCAAAACAAGGTGGATGAAGAGCAAGGAAAGGTACTTTTAAGCAACCGTATGTTTGAGAGCGAGGACGGGAATTTCAGCATCCGGCGTTGTATGGAATGTTTCGATATGCACCTGCCCGCAGACCTGAAAACGGAAAAACCGATTATCCATATCTCCCTGAACCCACACCCGGATGATGTGCTTTCAGACAGCCAGCTTGCAGATATAGCCAAAGAGTATATGGATAAGTTGGGGTATGGCAACCAGCCGTATATGGTGTACAAGCACGAAGATATTGCAAGGCATCATATACATATCGTTTCCATCCGGGTGGACGATACGGGCAAAAGATAAACGACAAGTTCGAGCATATCCGCAGCAAACAAATCACCCGTGAACTGGAACAGAAGTACGGGCTGCATCCGGCAGAGAAGAAACAGGCAGCCGAACGCCCCGAACTTAAAAAGGTGGACTACCGGGCAGGGGACGTAAAGCACCAGTTATCCAATACGGTGAAAGCCCTTGCCAGCAGTTACCGTTTTCAGAGTTTTACGGAATACAAAGCGTTGCTATCTATATATAATGTACAGGCGGAGGAAGTGAAACGGGGAAGCGAACGGCAAACCCTATAACGGTATTGTCTATTCAGCGACCAATGACAAAGGGGAGAAACAGGGAAACCCGTTCAAATCTTCTTCTTTGGGTAAGTCGGTAGGTTACGAAGCCATTCAGCGGCGTATCAAGAAATCGGCAAAGGACATTCAGGACAAGAACCTGAAAGAGCGTACTCGCCGGACAGTCGGCGCAGTGATGCAATCCGCCCGTAGCCGGGAACAGCTTATTACGGAATTGAAAGCGAAAGGCATAGATGTACTTTTCCGGCAGAACGATACAGGCAGGATATACGGTGTAACATTCATCGACCACGAAAACCGTACCGTCCTGAACGGTTCACGGTTGGGAAAGGACTTTTCCGCCAATGTGTTCAATGACCTGTTTTCCGGCTCCCATACTTTGTCGGGAAACAGCAAACAGGAAATGCAGGAAGACGCACTGGAATTTAACCCGACCGGACACCTTGAAAATACAGGCAAAACCATTGCAGGACTGTTCAGCCTGTTATCCGGTGGGAACGATACGCCACCCGACAACAGCCAAGTTCCACCACCCAAGAAGAAAAAGAAGAAGAAACAAAGACGTATTTAATAACTATAAAATTTCAATTATGCAGAATGAAGATGATTTAAGAGGACTTGCAAAGGTCATGGACTTTATGCGGGCAATCAGTATTTTATTTGTAGTGATAAACATCTACTGGTTTTGTTACCAGTCGTTCCGGCAGTGGGGTATCAATATCGGGGTAGTCGATAAAATCCTGCTGAACTTCCAGCGTACCGCCGGGCTGTTCTCCAATATCCTGTACACCAAACTTTTTTCGGTGGTATTCCTTGCGCTTTCCTGTTTGGGTACAAAGGGAGTGAAAGAGGAAAAAATCACATGGAACAAGATTTATGTATTCCTGACAATCGGTTTTATCCTGTTTTTCCTGAACTGGTGGCTGTTGGTTCTGCCGTTGGCACTGGCGGCAAACACAGCATTGTATATCTTTACCATGACCGCCGGGTATCTTTCGCTACTTGCTGCCGGAGTAATGGATTTCCCGCCTGTTGAAAAACAACCTAATGGATGATGTGTTTAATTTGGAAAATGAAAGTTTCGCACAGGAAACACACCTGATAGAAAAACGAGTATTCCATCAATCTGCCGACACGGTTCTACTATAAAAAGAAGTGGAACGATGGCTGGATAAACGTTGTAAACCCGTTCAGGGCAAGCATGGTATTGGGTACGCCCGGTTCAGGAAAGTCGTATGCGATAGTCAATAACTACATCAAACAGCAAATCGAAAAAGGCTTCGCTGTTTATATTTATGACTACAAATTTCCTGACCTTTCAGAGATAGCTTACAATCACCTAATCAACCATTTAGACGGGTATAAGGTACAGCCTAAATTCTACATGATTAACTTTGATGACCCACGTAAAAGTCACCGATGCAACCCGATAAATCCGGCATTTATGACGGACATATCGGACGCATACGAAGCCAGTTATACCATCATGTTAAACCTTAACCGCAGTTGGATAACCAAGCAGGGAGATTTCTTTGTAGAAAGCCCGATTATCCTGCTGGCTTCTATCATTTGGTTTTTGAAAATCTATCAGGGGGGCAAGTATTGTACATTTCCGCACGCCATTGAATTTTTGAACAAGAAATATGCCGATACGTTCACTATTTTAACCAGCTATCCCGAACTGGAAAACTATCTTTCACCGTTCATGGACGCATGGGAAAGTAATGCGCAAGACCAGCTTCAAGGGCAGCTTGCAAGTGCTAAAATTCCACTTTCCCGTATGATAAGCCCAGCTTTATATTGGGTAATGACAGGGGATGATTTTTCACTGGATATAAACAACCCGGAAGAACCTAAGATTTTGGTAGTAGGCAATAATCCCGACCGTCAGAATATCTATTCCTGTGCTTTAGGATTGTACAATTCCCGTATTGTGAAGCTGATAAACAAGAAGCACCAACTGAAAAGTTCCGTAATCATTGACGAATTACCGACCATCTATTTTCGGGGACTGGATAACCTGATAGCAACGGCACGAAGCAACAAGGTAGCGGTCTGTTTGGGCTTTCAGGATTTCAGCCAGTTACGCCGGGATTATGGGGATAAGGAAAGCAAAGTAATCGAAAATACGGTGGGTAACATCTTTTCCGGTCAGGTGGTTTCTGAAACGGCAAAAACGCTTTCAGACCGTTTCGGAAAGGTCTTACAAAAACGCCAAAGCATGACTATCAACCGGAATGATAAATCAACCTCTATCAGTACGCAAATGGATAGCCTGATACCACCCAGTAAAATATCCAACTTAACGCAGGGTATGTTCGTGGGTGCGGTCAGTGATAATTTCGATGAACGCATTGAGCAGAAAATATTTCATGCGGAAATTGTGGTGGATAACGAGCAAGTGAAACGGGAAACAGCCAACTACAAAAAGGCTGCCCCAAATTATAGATTTCCGGGACGAGGACGGGAACGACCGGATGCAGGAAGAAATACAGGCAAATTACAACCGGGTCAAGCAAGAAGTCCAGCAGATTGTCACGGATGAAATGGAACGGATAAAGAACGACCCTGAATTGTAATATTTAATAAAGGAATAGTAGTTTATATCGTTTCGTTGGTGTTGTTATATCGATAATCGTGTTTTTATTTACGATATTTGATATATTTATATCAATATGCTTGTTTTGTATTACGAAAAATGCTACATTTGCCACATAATTGATTTTAATGGGTTATGTACACAGAAATATTAAGAATAATAGAAGGGGGATTAGCTAAAGACACGAAAAAAGTCTATAGCTATTCCAAGTTACTTGCCGAAAAAAATTGGGCAAGGATGGAGATAGCAGGATGTCTAAAATGATTATGAAAGCAATAGAAAATAGAATGGCTACGACCATTACTATGGATGAATTGCTAACAACACCTGTTGACCAAGAAAGCCGATTGAGTATTGTAGATGTATCAGTCCCCTCGGTTGATAGTACGCCAATTGTTCTACCAAAATTGATAGATAATAAAATAGCAGACTTTATTAATGTTGTAAACACCAAAGTCAGTTAATTCAAAAAGGAGTAGAAACGTCAAATTCACTACTTCTTTATGGGAGTCCGGGATGTGGAAAAAACAACTATTGCTAAATATATATCTGAAAAAACAGGATTGCCCATTAGTCGTTGCAAGGTTTGATGCCAATTGTGTCTTCCTTATTAGGGAATACAGCCAAGAATATTAGAAAAATTTTTGACTTTGCTGATCATAAACCTTGTATTTTATTTTTGGATGAATTTGATGCTATTGCGAAAGCAAGGGATGACCAATATGAATTAGGAGAATTAAAAAAGAGTAATAAATAGCCTCTTGCAAAATATAGATTCTTTTGCAAAACAGAATATTCTTATCGCAGCTACTAATCATCCAGAATTGTTAGATAAAGCAATTTGGAGAAGATTTAATACGGTTATAGAAATAGGTGTTCCTCAAGATGAAGAATTAGTTAGACTATTAAAAACCTTTTGTAGATGATTTTAATACGGATTTTACGACTGATGAAAAAAAAGTGCGATAAAATAGCTAAATTACTTATTGGTAAGTCGCCATCTGATATAAAAACAATCATCAATAATGCAAAAGCTAAAATTGTTATAAGCAATAGAGATATTCTCCAATATGAAGATGTTCTGATTGAATTGTTTGAGTTTAACAATAGAGGTAATCTTACTGTTGACGGGTTAGTAGAATATTTGAATGACAATGGAGTTCCCCAAGCGGCTATTGCTGATAGGATGGGGATTTCTCTTAGACAAGTTCGCAATTATTTAAATAAACAATCATAGTTATGGCAAAAAATCTTCCTATTAAGTTCTTTCAAAAAAGACAAAAAGACGAATTAGATACGGAAGGTGGTAGTAGCAATAAGCCACCTAAATGGGTCAATCCTGAAACTGTATGTGAGAAATCAATACATTTTAGACAAGTGTTAAATGAAGTTGCAGAATCTTTGTCAAGAAAAGTGAGACGTAATAACTACGTTCCTTCTGTTGTAAAATTAAAGATGAATTCTGATGCCTTAGCTAAAACTTATCGCAGAGAAGTTGCAAACCTATTTAATGTAGGTAAGTTAAATACGATTGGAGTAAGTGGTGAAGATGAGGTTTTGGTTAAAATAGATAACAAAGATGATTTGCGAAGAATTTCTGATAAAATAGCATATGCAGAAATGAGCCATCCTACTCCTTCTGTTATCATAGGTATTTCTGCTATAATTAACATTGAAGAGTTTAAACCTCAAGTTAATGTAACACCTACTGCCGGAACAATATTGAAAGTCAAACTATTTAACTACTATGACAATTCTTTGAATAGTGTCTTAATTAAAGAATTTGAAAAGTATTGTAAAGAGCATAAGTTAAATTATAAAAGTGTTCCTTATTCTGGAGAACTGAATATTTACCGAATAGATGGTATCACTATAGACGCATTTAATGAAATAAAGAATTTGATGGTATTCAATTAATATCAGAGATGCCAACTTATGATATTACTATGGATTCTGTTTCTGAAAAGAATAATATACCTGTAAAATATCCTAAAGCTGGTATTGAATATCCGGTAGTAGGAATATTGGATACAGGAATTGCAGATATAGATCATTTAAAGCCTTGGCTATGTGACGAAAGCATTACATACTATTCTAAAGAAGATGTAAATAAAAATCATGGAACTTTTGTTGCAGGAGTATTATTATATGGAGATGAATTAGAGGGGGAAAATTATACTGGATTTGATGGGTGTAGGTTATTGGAAGCTATTGTAATGCCAGATACTTCAAAACAAAGTATAACTGAAGATGAATTGATATTTCAAATATGGGATGCTGTCAGTAGAAATCCTGATGTAAAAGTATGGAATCTTTCTTTAGGAACTAATAGGGAAGCTGATTTATATGAGTTCTCTGATTTTGCCAAGGCATTAGATGAAATACAAGAACAAAACAATGTTCTTATTTGTAAATCAGCAGGTAATTGTACTAATTTTAAATTGAATGCTCCGGTTGAACGAATAGCAAAATCAGCAGATACTGTAAGAGGTTTGGTTGTAGGTTCTTTAGCACATGATAAAAATAATACTGATATTGCAGAAAAAAATAATCCGTCTCCTTTTTCAAGAATTGGACGTGGTCCTTCACATTTAATAAAACCAGATGTAGTTCATTTTGGAGGTAACGTGGGATTAGATAGTTTCAATAATATTACAACAAACCCTGTTAAATCATTTTCGGTTTCAGGTCAAGTAGTTGGGAATGTTGGTACAAGTTTTTCAACGCCCAGAATAGCTTGCAATAACTTCTGGACTTGATGCGATGCTAAATGAATCCTTTAATCCAAACTTATTAAAAGCTTTAATTATACACTCTGCAAAATATCCGGAGGAGATGAAAATGCAGATAGCTGATAAAATTAAATATACAGGATTTGGACTTCCTTCTAATGTTAAAGATATTCTTTTTAATGAACCTAATGAAATAACACTTATACTTCAAGATACATTAGAAAGAGGACATTTTATTGATATACTTGATTTTCCATTTCCTCAAAGCATGGTGGATGATGAAGGCTATTTTTTATGGAGAAGTTACAGTTACATTAGTTACATCGCCTATTCTGGAGGTTTCACAAGGTGCAGAATATTGTCAGTCTAATATAGATGTTATGCTTGGCACATATGATGAAAAGATAGAACGTGATACTACAAAGCGAACTGTTAAGAATCCTATTGGTGCGGACGGAAGGCAAAATGTTTTAGCAATGGCAAATTATAGCAAAAAAGCATCCAAGGACATCACTTCTCCTTTTGCAACTGAACGAATGCTGGTTGCTTATGGTGATAAATTCCAGCCAGTCAAAAAAATGGAGTGTAAATTTTGATGAAATTTACGCCTGCTAATAAGGAGAAATTTCTAAAAGCACCTAAGAATTGGTATTTAAAGATGGAAGGATTGTATCGTCATTTTACAGAAGAAAAATGTGAGATGGAAGATAGAACACCAAGCCAAGACTTTTGTCTTGTAATAACCATCAAAGATACCAAAAAGAAAGGTAATATATACAATGAAGTTACTCAATTGCTTGATAATTTTAGTTTTATACATAGCAATGTGAAAGTTAAAGAAGAAGTACGAATCAGATTAAATAGCTAATAAACCAAGAAAAAACCAATAAGCCTCAAAAGCGGGTAACTTTTAAGGCTTTATCATAGGAATGTTAAAACTATAGGAGTATTACAGGGTTGGTTACCCTTGCCATTCCTACTTTATTGAAAATCCAATATTACTGCAAAATATAGTCATGTTTTTCAATAAAACGAACAGATTGCAATATATTTCAATATTGGTTCGTCCTATCGGGAAAAACTCATTACCCGTTATTAATGAGAATATAGTTAGTCATTTAAAAAAGAAATTTTATGGCACGAAATGGTAAAGTTGGCGATGGACATCGTAATGGGGCTGTAAGAGGAAGAACTCAAACCTTTAATCCTAAAACAGGTAATTGGGTTAAACGAAATTCCGAAACAGGAAAATTTATGGATGTTAAATCAGATGGTACTCCTTTTAAAGGAGTGACAAAAGAGAAATAGTTTTAATTTTGACGGCTGTCCAGTTTCTCTGGGCAGCCATTTTTTCATTTTATTAGGCTTAGAATATATGATAAGATGTTATAGTAATATTCCTTTTGTAATAATTTTATGGTACAAAACAATTAGTGATTTAAAAAGATACTTCTTTCTTAATCTCTGATTAAAAAAATTATTGGGATTTTAGCTATTAGTCAAAAAGCTACAATAGTGAGCAATGAACTTTAACCTCTTTTTCAATGATTGCAATATTTATTTGTCTGCCTGCGGACAAATGAAGCCAAACGGGGACTAATGAAGCCACCCGTTCCCAAATCCTTAAATATACTCTATTTCATCCGTACTTTTACTTTCGATAATTTTATTTATTCACTAAAATTCAAAAAAGTTATGGATGTAAACACAGCCAACCAGTCCACCACTGACGAACAGATGATGGATATTCTTCTTGTACTGGATAAGGAGAAAAAGACAATCAGCGCAGTAAAAGGCGTAGATGAAAACGGGGAACTCCAAACTGTACCACCGGAGAACAACAGCGAACTTTTGAAATTCGACCGTCACGGTGATTTCTTTTCCAACTTCTTTTCCAATATGATGAACCAGTTGAAGAACCCTGACCCGTTTTAACTTCTTCAAAATCCCGAAGATTGAACTTCCCAAAAATTCGAGCCAGATGATTAGAGAGAACTTCAATCATCCGACACCCGAAAATGAAGCAGACATAGACCGTTACCGGGTAAAGCCTGAAACATTGAAACAGGAAGTGAAGAACGAACAGCCGACCCAAACGCAGCAACCGCAGCAAGAACCAACGGCGCAAGCACCGCAGCAACCTGACAAAAGTAAGTATGTTATCGATCCTGACAAGGTGGACTGGGAAGCCCTGAAGAACTTCGGGCTATACCGAAAAGAACAGCTTGAAAAGGCAAAGGCTTTAGAACCCATGTTAAGGGGGTACAAGTCACCCGGTGCGTTCTCCATCGCAGGAAACTATAATTCCGCCATTATGAAACTGGATGCACGCCTGTCTTTTCGGCATGACAAGGACGGGAATGTGGTTTTGGCTATACACGGCATCCGCCAAAAGCCGGAACTTGAACGTCCGTTCTTCGGACATGAATTTTCCAAAGAGGATAAAGCCAATCTTCTTGAAACGGGCAATATGGGACGCATAGTAAACCTGAAAAACTATATCACAGGAGAAATGATACCCTCTTTTATCAGCGTGGATAAGGTGACGAACGAACTGGTTTCCATGCGTGCAAGCAGCGTCCAAATACCCGATGAAATAAAGGGTGCCAAACTGAACAAGGAACAACAGCAAGCCTTACGGGAAGGAAAAGGGGTATTCCTTGAAAAATATGATTTTCCAACCGTAAAAAATTCCCTTTTCCGCAACCGTTCAGGTCAATGCCGACAAGAAAAGTACTGGAATTTATCTATCCCAATGCCAAACAGTCACAGGAGCAAGGGCAGAAACAGGCGCAGCAGAACAGCCTTGTCACCAGTGACGGTGTAACCATTCCCAAAAGCATTTCAGGAATAGAGCTATCACGCCAGCAACAGCAGGATTTAGTCAATGACAAGACCATTTTTGTTGCCGGGCTGAAAGACAAGAGAGGGGTAGAATACGATGCTTATATTCAGGTGAACCATGATAAGAAGAAATTAGGCTTTTACAGCGACAATCCCAGCTTTGACCGTTCCGCCGTGAAAGAGATTACTCCGGCAAACAAGAACCGCACACAGGTGGCGGTCAATTCGGAGGGCAAGACCAACGAAGCCACCAAGAAAGTGAAAGAACTCTCAAAGGGTATGCAGATGAAGTTGATGCTGGCTTGTGCGTTCTCCTATGACGCAAAGCTGCTGATTTTGGATGAACCTACCAGCGGCCTTGACCCAGTTTCCAGAGATGAATTGCTTCAGATCCTCTCGGAATACATTGAGGACGGAGAACACAGCGTTTTATTTTCCACCCATATTACTGGCGATTTGGAAAGAGCTGCTGATTATATCACATACATCAGCTATGGGGAAACTTTTTTGCACCGGCAGCAAGGATGAATTTGTTGATATGTCCGCATTGTTAAGGGTGGTATAGATGAACTTTCCGCTGATCTACAAGCGAAGGCGGTTGGTGTTCGTACTTTCCCGACTGGCTTTGAAGCTCTGGTAAAAATCCGAGGATATTGGCTCATTTACTGCATTGGACATTGAACCGGCTACCATTGACGAAATCGTTGTGTTTACAAGCAAGAAAGGTGAGGATTATGAGTAATATATTGAGAGCTACAAGACTGG
>ENA-OQCV01000519-OQCV01000519.1-human-gut-metagenome-genome-assembly--contig:-NODE-519-length-10330-cov-2.324610_pt1 | contig 10330 bp, 15 predicted proteins | sample MGYA00242766_ERZ504592 | MGnify/ENA primary metagenome ERZ504592 (study PRJEB26092, sample SAMD00036315) | human gut metagenome | host: Homo sapiens | study: EMG produced TPA metagenomics assembly of...
ATTGTGCGAGTCGAAAACCCCCGGAAGATCTTCTTCATGCAGAGTAAAGTGCGATCGTGCGAGTATTTGATCCCTCAGAACTCGCACGATCGCACTTTTTGCCTGCACGAAACCGATGATTTTGGTTTTCTAGAAAGGCGAACGCGTCCTCAAGCGAATCTCGGCTCCCGTTCTAATCGCCGAACTGCATACGGTAGTAGCGGGCGTAGACGCCGTCGCGGGCCAGCAGCTCGTCGTGGGTTCCCTGCTCAAGCACGCGGCCGTCCTCCACCACGGCGATGAGGCTCGCGTTGCGAATGGTGGACAGCGGTGCGCGATGGTGATGGTGGTGCGCCCGCGGGAGAGCTCCGCCAGCGACGCCTGGATGGCGTGCTCGCTCTCGTTGTCGAGCGCGCTCGTGGCCTCGTCCAAAAGTGAGGATGCGCGGGTCGCGCAGGAACACGCGCGCGATGGAGATGCGCTGCTTCTGACCGCCGGACAGCCGCGCGCCGCGCTCGCCCACGAGCGTGTCGTAGCCATCGGGCAGCGAGCAGATGAACTCGTGGATGTTGGCCTTGCGCGCCGCTTCCTCGATTTCGGCCTGGGTGGCGCCGGGGCGGCCGTAGGCGATGTTCTCCCCACCGTGCCACCGAACAAGTACACGTCCTGTTGCACGATGCCGATGGCCTCGCGCAGGCTTGCCAACTGTACGTCGCGCACGTCCACGCCGTCGATGGTCACCGCGCCCGCGGCCACATCATAGAATCGGGGCAGAAGCGAGCAGGTGGTGGTCTTGCCGCCGCCCGAGGCCCCACGAGCGCCACCGAGGTGCCGGCGGGGCATGGAAACGCGTGAGCCCGTCGAGCACTGGGTGGGTGCCATCGTAGGAGAACGTCACGTCGCGGTAATCCACAGCGCCGCGCACCTCGCCGCCGCAGGCCTCGGCCAAGGTGGGCGCGCCGGGCTTGGTGGCCACGTCGGGCCGCTCGGCCAATACCTCGATGAAGCGGCGGAAGCCCGCGTAGCCCTTCTGCAGAGTCTCGGTGAAGTTGATGAGCTGCTCTACCGGCGCCATGAAGATGCCCACGTACAGGGCGTAGATGGCCAAATCGGTCACGGCGAGCGTTCCGGCGGCCACGAAGTAGCCGCCGCCCACCACGACGATGGTGTACAGAAGCCCCGTGAACAGTGAGTTCAGCGCATGAAAGGCGCCCATAAACTTGTAGGAGCGGTTCTTCGTGTCGAGGAACGCCTCGTTGGCCGCGCGGAACTTCTCGCGCTCGGCGTCCTCGCCGCCGAAGGACTTCACGACGCGGATACCGCCGAGGGAATCCTGTACCGCGGCGTTGATGCCGGCCATGCGCTCGCGGTTCTCGCGGAATATGCGGCGGCGCCAGTAGTTCAGCGCGAAGGACAGCGCCGCCATGACGATGGTGACGACGAGCATGATGGCGGTGAGCGGCCCGTTGATCATGAACAGCAGCACAAGGAGCCGACGATCTTGAGCGTGCAGATGAACAGGTTCTCCGGCCCGTGGTGCGCGAGCTCCGATATGTCGAACAGATCGGTGGTGATCTTCGACATCATGACGCCGGTGTTGTGGCGGTCGTAGTAGCCAAAGGAGAGGCGCTGGTACTGCTCGAACAAATCGCGGCGCATGTCGGCCTCCATGCGCGCGCCCATGACGTGGCCCCAGTAGGTGATGAACCACTGGCAGCCCGTGCGCGCGGCGTACAGCGCGATGAAGAGCAGCGCGATGAGCCCGAGGCTACCCAAGATGACCGAGGGCGACTCGGTGAAGAACTCGCGGGTGAAGAAGTTCAGCAGCTGCGGAAAGGCCAGGTCAACCCCAGCCAAAATGCAGGCGGCCACGAGATCGGCGAAGAAGAGCGCCTTGTAGGGCTTGTAGTAGCCAACGAACCGCCGCAGCACCTCGGCGGCGGCGACGTCGGCGTGTGTTTCCTTGAATGTGTCGATAACAGTAGCCATAGGCCCATTCTAGCCCTCTGGGAATAATTTCGATGCCGAAGTCATCACGCTTTCACAACCCTTCGACGAATCACCGCTCCCCGTCCTCCCTGCATGAGATCTCTTGCATGCGCAACTTCACATTCCTTGGGAACCAGCGGCCGAAGCGCTACAATGGCCTCAGCCAACCAGAGAAAGAAGGCGACTATGCCCTTTACGCCCACGCCCTACACGCCGCCGGACTTCACGCTCCCCCATCTCGTCGCCGCGCCCGACGTGACGCTCGTGCCCGCGCCGAAGGATTTCGTGGCCCCGGAGGGCTACCACGCCATGTCCATTTATCCGGAGTATCTGAAGATCAGCGGCCAATGGACGCTCGCCCGCGATTCCCGCATGGATTGCGTGGCCGTCGTGGAAGATGGCGCCGTGTTCGTGCGCGAGTTCCGTCACATCCGCGCTGGAGACCTCATCGCCTGCGGGCGCACCGAAAACGGTGAGGAGGGCATTCTCGTCTACACCGACGGCTTCCGCGGGCTGGCGACGGCCGAGGACGGCGCCCCGCATCCGGGCGGCCACGACAACTTCGCCTTCCGCCTGGGCCGCTCCCGCGAGACCGCGTTCTCGCGGGACTATGACGAGCTCTACGAGCTTCTGCGCCACGACCGCGATCACGGTTCCATCGTATGGGTCATGGGGCCGGCCTTCACCTTCAACGGATTCTCGCGCGACGCCTTCGCGAAGATCATCGACGCCGGCTATGCCGATGCGGTCTTCGCCGGCAACGCCCTGGCTACCCACGATTTGGAGGGCGCTTACTTCCACACGTCCCTCGGCCAGGACATCGACACCCAGGAGAACCGCCCCAACGGCCACTACCACCATCTGGACACCATCAACCGCGTGCGTTACTGGGGATCCATCGAGCGGTTCATCGAGGAAGAGGGCGTGCGCGACGGCATCATGAACGCGCTCAAGCACTTCAACGTCCTGTAGCTCCCTCCCCTCCCGCTGGCGGGAGGTGGCGCGCAGCGCCGGAGGGTGGTAACAGACCCGGCACGCATACGAAGAGCCCTGACCCGACGAGGGTTCAGGGCTCTTCCATGTGTATCGGAGTGTCGGCTTCGAATTGCCGCCGCGCTTACTTCACCACTTCGATGGACATGATGCCGGCAGGTTCGAGCGGCGCGTCGGAACGGTCGGTCGGCACGGCCTCAAGCTTGTCGACCACGGCCTTGGACTCGTCGTCGGCGACCTCGCCGAAGATCGTGTGGTGTCCGTCGAGCCACGGGGTCGGCACGGTGGTGATGAAGAACTGGGAGCCGTTGGTGCCATGCGCCTTGCCGTCGCGGCCGCGACGCAGGCCGGCGTTCGCCATGGCCAGCAGATACGGCCGGTCGAACGTGAGTTCGGGGACGATCTCGTCGTCGAAGTCGTAGCCGGGGCCACCGGTGCCATTGCCCAGCGGGCAGCCGCCCTGGATCATGAAGTCCTTGATGATGCGGTGGAAGGTCAGGCCGTTATAGAACGGCTCATGGGACGGTTGGCCGGTGAACGGGTCCGTCCATTCCTTCTCGCCGGTCGCCAGACCGAGGAAGTTCTTCACGGTCACGGGCGTCTGATCGTCGAACAGGTTGATGGTGATGTCACCTTCGGAGGTGCGCATGATGATGGTAGTCATGGTCCTAAGTGTCTCATGGGCTTGAGACCGGCCGGGAACCCCAATCCCGTCATGCTTTGAGGGCATGGACGGGGATCCCGAACCGGACAGGACTCCGGATGGCACGAAACCAGCCAAGGCACCTTTAGCCGCACCCGAGATTCCGCCCTCGACCGGAGCGTCGGGTTGAAGGGACTGACAAGGAACCTGGGCGCACCGGCACCTACCAAGCACCTGGCTTCTCGGCATCAGTCGTCGGTTTCAGCTTTTTCATAAACTCTTCATCTTGGCAATAATAAGTATCATCGATGAGATCTTCGACTGTCACGCCAAGAGCTTTGGCAATAAGGAACACTTGCCGCAAATTAAGTTTTGTTTCTCCTTTAAGCATCAGGGTGATAGTAGGCCTCGAAACTCCTAAGGCGTGGGCTAAGTCTTTCTGAATCTTGCCGGTCAATCGCATATAGCGGCGAATGTTGTAACGCGCTACGTCTTCAAAACGTTGCGCTTCTATCTTCACCTGTTCTGAAGTTTCCGTGACTTCCATCGGTTAATCCTTTCCAAATAAAGATAACTATATCAAACAATGTTTAATATTGCTAACCTATTGGGCATGTTTGCATTTACGGGGCGAAAAAATTGTCTGCATGGGCGAACTCATGTTGTCGAATGTTTTTGCTTCCTGCTGCTCAAAAAAGCGTTGCATCGCTTGGGGGAAGGTCGTAGATATAGGGATATATGGCATTGATCGATCCTGTTGGAGATGTGGACGGACCTCTGTGGCAATTACTAATCTTTGTCCCCTTGACTGCGAAAGTGGTATTTCCTTGGTGGAAGCTTGGGAAAGCATAGATATGTGTTATGCTAAGGAGCTTTTGGAAATTGCTGGGCATCCCGCCGCGAAGCAAATTAAATATCGATCTTCGCGTAGGGCGGGGCGTTATATGTCAAATGGTTGCGCATATTGTGATGCGTTATTCGGAAACTTTTGTATAGATGAGGATATTCTGGATGGACAAAAGCCTCGTCTGATTGCTTCTGTGAAAAGACCTTTGCAGGAATGGGCCGTCATGGTGGCTCAATTTATCTTTGATTTAAAAGCTTCCTTTCTCTAGTGCTGAAACCGCATTGTGGGGATGCGGTTTTTAAATTTCGACACGCCGTAAATTAGCCTAACTTGAGGTTAAAAAACCCAACCCATATACTGAGGTTAGAAATTTTCAACTTAGCTGAAATGGGGTTAACGATGTCGAATATGAAGAGGTGGATGGCGGAGGTGGGATTAACTCATCGCCAGCTTGCTGTTCAGCTCCATCAGTCGCCGGCCAGCGTGACTCAGAAAGTCAATCTGCATACACATTGGCAGCGCAGAGACTGTGCCGTTCTCCGCGAACAGTATGGTCTCTCAGCCGATTTCGTTCAGGATCTCATTCCATATGAGACAGCTTTCCCCAATGGTGTACAGGAGGTTATGTGATGGCTGGTGGAATTTTCGAGCAGTATAACTGGCCGGAGGGCCGGAGCGATTATGTGGAGGTGTGCGACGGATGCCACACAGCAATCTGGTCGACCCGCTGGAACGAGGAGACGTCTGACGGCTTCGACGCGTTTCTCGCCGAAAACGGCTGGCGCGACTACATCGACCAGCTCGATTCCCGGATTCTGAACCTCTGCCCGGCCTGCGCCTTGCTCGCGCTGCGCCTTGGCGAGACCTGCGGGCTGGCCGACACCTGGCTCCGCCCCACGCATGCCTACACGCATGCCTTCCGGGAGGTCGATGCACAGCTCTCCACCCGCGAACGGGTGGTGGCGAACCTGCTGTTGACCGAGGGGAGGGCGGCATGAAGTTATTCAATGGCTATGTACTCGGCACGTCCGGCGGTGGCAAGTCCTTCGATGTGAAGGTGAGGAAGGCGGACGACTTCGCCTTTGACGAGCCGATTGTCATCGACCCGGAGAAGCTAGGCGTTGATGTCGCTGCCAAATGCATCAACGGCAAGGATCCATTGCACGCCGTTGTCTTGGGATGTGTTTCCACGCCGTATGGCCCGTTGCTCACCGACGACTATGGTCGGCCCATACGTTTTGCCGAGTACGGAGACGGACCATGCCGCTTCGGGGATCGTCCCATCCAGGTCATGAAGCCATATGAGTGGCTTGCCGACCGTGTCTACGTATTTGATGACGAGGCCGTCGCACCGTTCAAAGACGATGTGGCCCGCTTCGTGGTTGAGGCCTGCCGCTGCTTCGTTGGTGGTGACGGAGACCATGATCGCAGCGTGGTGCTGTGCCGCGAAGGAGTCGCAGAACAGCTTGATCTTTCGTCCGATGCCTTCACGCCGATGGTCGGGTCTGACGGCAATGCCGTCAGTTTCAGCTATCAGCCGTGTGACCGCCTTCGCTGCGTCTGCTCGACCAATCCCCAAAAAGGCCTTGGTGTGTTCCATGTATGGACTGAGCGAGGCACCACCTACCAAGCGGTTCTGGGACCATGCGCCTATGAGCGTCGGCCTGAGAAAGCCTTGACCCTGCCAGACGAACTCTGGTCCAGGAATGAATCCTGGATGCGCGATTTCTTCGAGCAGGAGACTTCCGATTTCCTCTGCCTCGGCGTGGTTTCTCGCCGGACGAATATCAGGTTCGTTGAGGGAGGTGGTGCGAGGGGTTGATTTCATTTGGTTTTCTCTTTCTCTGAATCGATAAAGGAGGTGTTGGTCTGATGGCGATTGACGGTGTAGGGGTACTGGCCATGGATTCCGGTGCCGGTGGCATGAGCGACGAAGCCGGAAGACTTGTTTTCTCCCGCGACCCGTCGGGAACATTCATCGACGGTATGGTCTTCGGAACTTCAGGAGGCGGTGAGAACGCCAATCTCGAAGTGCTGTGTGCGTTGCCCTACGAGCTTGTACGCCCACATGCTAGTGCCTCTGTCCTGGGTCCGCTGGTCGGCGTAGGGAATGTGAAGAGGCTGTCCCTGAGCGTCAAATACCTTGATGGTGAGATATCCGTCGGGCGGTACGACCGTGTATCCGGCTTTCTCGTTGAGCAGGCGCGCGCCCTCGTTGGTGGGGATGCTGAGTATCAGCTCAGCGCCGTGGTCTGCCGCCCAGGAGTCGCAGAACACCTTGATCTGCAATCCGATGCCTTCGCGCCGATGCTTCCTGACGACCGCGATCCCTTCGATGATGGCTGCATGCTCGGCGAAAGCCTCTCGTATCTGTGCGGCATGGACCCCGCTCGTCCCGGTGCGGTATATGAGCGTCTCGGCTACGCAAAGGGCTGGCTGGATGAGGGCCGCGCCTATCAGACGGTCCTGTCCCCATACGCCTATGTACGTAGGCCTGATCGTTCCATCATCGTGTCTGACGACTGCTGGGACGCTTTGATCGAAGTCTTTGATGTCCCTGACGAGCAGGCTCTTGATTGCCTTTGCCTCGCCATCCGTTGCGGCGGCGCGTGGCCCGTCGACGGCGAGGGAGGTGGTGCGATGGTCTGATCCCATTCGATTTTTTCTCTTTCTCTGCAACTAAAAGGAAAAAACGCCCGTTCCCGATGCTGGAACGTCCGGGGACGGGCGGTGCAACCAATATTCCGAGCGGCCGCGGATCCCGTATCTTGCCGGATCCCGGTCCGTGGCCGCCCAATGCATTGTCTTGGAGTAGTGATCACACATGAACGACTTTACTAAAGCATTCCGCATGTCTTGCTCTGTGTTTCCCGAGTGTAACCGGGATTTTCACGCGCCGGTTTGGACGTTCCCGGTCGTGGTGGCGTTCGCCCGCCACAACGGTCCGGGCTCCGTCGATTCCCGTCGCCTGGCGTCGATGATGGCGCACCCGTCCATGGAAGGGAGACTCGCGTGAACTGGCTCGCAATCGCATTGATCGTGTTCGTCGCGTTCTCATGGATGATGACGCTGGCCCTGTGCCGGACGGCACGTCTCGGCGACGAGATGGCCGCCAGATTGGCCGACGGGCGACGTGCCGCCCAGCAGCGTGAGGAGGGGCGACCGTGAGCAACATCGCACTGTCATGGGCCTTCAAATGCCATGTCGGCAACGCCAGCGCGAAGGCCGTGCTCGTCTACCTCGCGGACCGCGCGGACGACGACGGCACCGCAGCCTATCCAAAGATCGCGACCATCGTCAACGTCACCGAACTCTCGGAACGCACCGTGCGCACCGCTTTGAAGACGCTCCAGGAGCGCGGCTTCATCCGCCGCGGCGACCAACGGTACGCGCGCCTCGGCAAAGGCGGACGGAACCGCCTGCCCCAGTACTGCCAGATCGTGTGGGACCTCGCGGTGGAGACCGACCCGTCGACCCTCAAGTGGATCGGGGAGACGCACACCGCGGAACGGGATCCCGCGACCATGGGCAAGACCGTGGACCCGGAGGCCGGAACCGTGTTCGAGAACGGCGAATCCGAGGACGTGCTGCCGGAAAACGTTGGAACCAAGCCGATTCCCAGCACTGCAAATCTCGCAGGGCTGGAAAAAGGGCCGGAACCGGCACTGCAAATCCCGCAGGGCCAGCACTGCGAGAGCTGCACCCCCAGCACTGCAAATGCCGCACCCCCAGCACTGCAAATCTCGCAGAGCTGTATATATAAGGATAAAACCCTCCAGGTAAACCCTCCTAGTAAACCCCTCCTTCCTCTCGCCCTACGGGCCGATCTCCCCGCAAGCGGGGCGACCCGCCGCCGAAAAAGAACAACTCGACGGGACGACACCGAGATCGCCGAAGCGGCCGGACGGGTCCTCGCCTCGCTCGGCGAGCAGCGCTCGATGCTCGGCCTGGCCACGCCCTCACCGACCAAAGCCGACCGCAAGGCCATCATCGGCCTGTACCGCAGGCTCGTCGACCAGGGAGCGCAATGGCCCACCCTCGTGATGGTCGACGCGATCAGCTTCGCCATGAACGGCGATTGGTGGCCCAAACGCATCCGCACCGGCCGGGCCCTCGCCAGACACTGGGACGAACTCAACGACGACATGATCCTCGCCGCCGGCCGCACAGACGGCGACGCACACGCGCAGACGGTTCCGGCGGCCGCGCCGGAACCGGATGCTGCGCCATGGCTGCCCGACTGGGCCGTGGAGACGCTGGCCGAATTGGACGGCCAGGACGCGACGGCCGGAGGGGAGGCGACGGCATGACCACGCGCATCGACTGTTCCGAGGCGGGCTTCAGCGAATTCCTCCTCGCCAACCCGCAGCTCGACGGGCACGCGGACCTGATCTGGCAGCTGCACGCCGTCTACTGGCGCAACAAGCGCCTCGGCCATCCCAAGGCCGTCGGCCTGCTGATCCAATACGCCCGGGCATGGGCCGCCCGCAATCCCGGCGAAACCGCCATAGGACGCCTCCAGGCCAGCAAGACGCCGATGACGCAAGGACGGCGGCCATGAACGGGCGGGACATGATGCCGGCCTGCGCGAGAATCGCCGCGGTCGACCCGACCATGGCGGATCGCATGTGGAACACGACGACCGACGACGATGGCCGGGACCTGATCGACGAACGGATGCGCGGCAAGGGACGCTTGCTGTGTGCCGCGTGCCCCATGCGCCTCGACTGCATCAGCCGCGCTCTCGTCAACGGTTGGAAGGACAAGGCCGTGTACGGCGGGCTCGACTATGCGAGCCGCTGGACCCTCGCCCGACTGATCGCCCGCGACCTCCACATCGCCGACGGCGGCCTGCACCGGATCCCACAGAGTCGGGTCCGTGACTGGCTGGCCGACCACCCGGACTGGGCCGAACGCATGCGCCGTGATGGCCGCGACTACTGGCGACGGACCAAACGCCGCCAACGCTCGCGCCGCGAATACACACACGACGATCCGCTGTTCCTCCCGACCGAACCCGTACCGAAGGGCCTGGTCCAGGGCAGCCTCTTCTGACCGCTTCCCGTCGCGATCCGCGTGGGACGCGGCACAAACCGCAAAACCGGAAAAACCGAAACCGGTGAAGACCGGCATCAAACGGAACAGGCCTCGCGCGTCTAAGCGTTGCAACATCCATAACGACAACACTTAGACGGGTGAGAATGGATACCGCGATACCGGAACCGGCGGATACCGACATACCGAGATAAGGAGAAACCGATGAACGACAAGAAGAACCGCGAGCCGATGGTGATCGCGTTGGCGACGGGCAAGGGCGGCAGCATGAAGACCACCAGCGCCGTGTTCCTGGCCTGCGCCCTCGTGGACCAGTCCCGGGGCGAGCAGCGCGTGCTCGTCGCCGACGCGGACGTGCAGGGCGACGCGAAGGACTGGTGGTACAGGGCCGCCGAGCTGGACGACCCGCTGCCGTTCGATGTGATGTCCGCCGCGCCGGCCGACATCGCGCACCTGCACGGGATCAACGGCCGTCTCGACGACCCCGTCGACTGGGTGCTGATCGACTCCGCCCCGTACGGGCGCGCGTTGGACGAATCGGTGAACAACGCCGACCTCGTGGTCATCCCGTCGAGCCCCAGCCGCATCGACCTCGACCAGGCCGCCGGGGTGAAGGACCTGTGCGAACCCGGCGCGGCGTCCCCGCCGCGATCCTCCTGTGCCGCACCGAGGCCAACACGACCGCCCTGCGCGACGCCCTGGCATGGATCGACGATGCGGGCATCGCGTGCTTCGAGACGCTGATCCCGAAACGGCAGGACATCCTCAACGCGAAATCCACCCGCCCCCGCGGGTCCCGCCTGCACGAGTACCGCGACCTGGCC
>ENA-OQCV01000520-OQCV01000520.1-human-gut-metagenome-genome-assembly--contig:-NODE-520-length-10324-cov-3.385506_pt1 | contig 10324 bp, 12 predicted proteins | sample MGYA00242766_ERZ504592 | MGnify/ENA primary metagenome ERZ504592 (study PRJEB26092, sample SAMD00036315) | human gut metagenome | host: Homo sapiens | study: EMG produced TPA metagenomics assembly of...
CAGAGCGGTTCTAAAGCAGAATCACTCTATCAGCTGTTGCCCGGCTATTTGGTGCGCGTTTCATACATTGCCTTGCGGCAATGGCCCGTTGCTCGGTGACGAACAGTCCATATTCAGGGTGCAATGCACCCGATTTTTGAAATTGTGGTTTGTCTAAAAAAAGTCAGCGTCTGCGGTAGGCTAAGTCAACTGTTGCTATGTTACCGCACTTGAGGCACTTTATGCTGATAGAGCCTGAACAGCTCTCGTTTTTTTGGTAGAGCTTGTGTCCGCAAACCTGACAAAACCTCCAGCCAATGCTGAATTGTGCCTGCTGTATATTGTTCAGCGGTTTACTCTTAAAAGAGCGATTATTTGACCAAGTCATATTATTCTCCAAATCGAATGACGTCCAATGGATGGCAGTGGATGGGTTTTCCGTTGATGACCTGCATCTGCTGTAATCTGATCCTGATCGCAGACCACGATACCCCGATCCGTGCAGCCATCTCCAGAATTCTTTCATAGTTCGGGTCCGATGCGGATTTGTACAGGATTCCATTTGGCAGGCACAGCGCTGCACGTTCTATTTCGGCGTTGACCAGAAATGTTGGCATCAGCAGCTCCGCTGCAAGGGTATTCGCCTGCCATTCTTCCCATGAGGGCTGTCCGTTTCGTTCCCGATAGGCAATGTGCCCACGGCACTTGACTGCTTTTCCGTAGTCGTTCGGAAACAGGTCAGCCAGTATATGGTGCGCCGCTTCATGCGCTATCGTGAAATTCCGGCATCCGGTGCAGCTGTCTGACGCAAGGGCGGAATCGATTACAACGTCCTTCGGCATGAACACCTCCACAAGCTTTGTCCCGTCCCCCAAGGTTACGGTAAAACCGCATTTCTGGAAAACAGTCAGTCCTAGAATACTTCCATCGCTGCATAGCGGCAGCATTTTCACATTCAGCCCAAGAACAGAACTTGCGAGCCGTTCAGGGTCAATGGGTTCTGGGTCATCTTTACTGATCCCGAAACGGGTATAGTACTGGTCGATATACTTACCCGCTATGTGCGAAAGATCTGCGCGGGATAAGTATCTTGCCATTACGAAGCACAGCTTTCCGGCACGGAGCAGTAGGCTTCCACGAACCACTTGCCCCGTTCAAGCCAAAGATTCCGCTTCTGACCGCAGATCAGGCAGGTGAAGCAGTGACCTTTTCCGCCTAGGCGTGATGTCCCATGTTTGACTGCCAAGACACGATCAATTCCATAAGTGTGAGCCTTGTCATAGTTTATGGCAAGAGGGCGGATCTTACCGTCAGGAGTAAAACGAACGTCCACTTCGACGTATCTTTTCTCACGGCGAAGGTTGTAATCACCACACATCAGAATTCCTCCTTTTTGCGGATTTATCAAAACACGGCGTGCATTACTTGCGAATCATACTGCGTGCCACGAGCTGTTTTTCGTTCAACAGCGGAACGGACACTGTATGATTTTTTCCACTCATCCATAGAGCAGGTCACTGCTTTGCACAGACGGCATTTTGTCCAGCCACCGGTTTCATCAAGATCCACATCATAATTCATGGTTCCGCACATTGGACATCTTACATTTTCTTTTCTCATAGTATCACCTCGCAAAAAAACGCCAAACAAACACAATCCCATACGAAAATAACACCAAAAGGCTGTTATTTGTGGATTTGGTTTGATTATACACCCACTTTATGGAGATGTCAATTACGCATTTATCGCCATTTTAGAGATTTCCTGTTGATTTCTTATATTTTCTATACTATAATAGAGCTACCGGATCACAAAGGAGTGTTCTTGTTATGAAAAAGAAAACCACGCTCACCAAAATGCACATAGCCCCATCCACAGTGCGCTATGATGCAGTCGCTGCGAGGGATAGCAATGAGGTTGGTCAGATTCTCGCAGGCACACGAAAAAGGAATGGCTATTCACTTGTAACTTTCTCTGAACTTCTCCGTCACTATGGCGTCGATGTCAGTGATAAAGGAATCAGCAAATGGGAAAAAGGCTATACCACTCCTAGCATCTACCAACTAGTTGCAATCTGCTACGCATTGAACATCAAGGAGGGTCCTTCCTACTTTACAAAGAACTTCCAGAAACCCGCCCTTCTAAATGACATCGGGCAAAAAAAGGTCGCTGAGTACGAAATGGACTTGATTGCATCCCGGCGCTACCAGCCAGACGCAGAAGAGCCCGCGGAAATCGACTACATAATGATGCCTGTATCAGAGTTGCCAGTATCGGCAGGTCTAGGAGCTTTTCTTGAGGGTGAAATGTTCCAGCAGATACAAGTGCCTGCCAGTAGCGTTCCGGCTGGTGCCGAGTTCGGGATATATGTTAGCGGTGATAGTATGGAGCCACGCTATCATAACGGACAGATTGTATGGGTGAAGCGCTGCGAAGAACTTGAGTGCGGGGATATCGGGATATTCGTATATGATGACTGTGGATATCTGAAAAAAATACGATGAACATACCCCAGACAAATCCCAAGCAGAGTTCCTTACCGACAGCTATGGCGTGGTGCATAACCAACCGGTTTTGGTTTCTCTTAACACCAAATATTCGCCAATCCTTATATCTCCAGAGCAAAGATTCGAGGTTGTTGGAAAAGTTTTGAACTAAAAAGATGGGAGGAGTTTTTGTGGATACGATCAAGCGTGTTCAGGATTTGATGCAAGTGCGTGATATGAATCTATGTGTATTGGCAAAGAAATGCGGAATATCGTACTCCACGATTCAAACCACCGCCCGTCGGGGAGGGCAGTTAAGCGTAGAGACGATTGAAAGAATTTGTCAGGGTTTAGGAATTACATTAAAAGACTTCTTCGATTCCTCTTACTTGTAAATATGACAGCAAAAAACTCCCCGGTATCCTTCTTGGAAGGAATGCCGGGGAGACGTTCAATGTTTTATGGGCTCAGTTGTCCGGTATCAGCCGCTGACGAAGTACTTATCAGTGCAGCTCCGGCCAGTAAGCCTTGTTGGCAACGATCATATCGTCCAAGATCTTCTTGGCGACCAGCAGGCTGGGCACGGTCTTGGACAGAGTAAAGGCCATCAGTGCCTTCTCGTAGGAGTGCTCCACAGCGGCATCCACGATCAGCTTCTCCACAGCCTCCTGCTGCTCGATCAGACCCTTGTAGAAGGTGGGAATCTCGCCCACACGCACGGGTTCCGGGCCGCGGTCGGTGATGTAAGCGGGAATCTCCACCATGGCGTCGGAGGGCAGGTTCTCCACAGCGCCGTTGTTCTCCACCATGACCAGATAGCGCTTGCGCAGGTCGAAGGCAAGGCTCATGGCAACGTCCACGATGAACTCGCCGTGCACACCGCCGAAGAACTTGGTCAGGTCTACGTCCTTACCGGCACGATAATCTGCCACAGCATCAAAGATGCGCTTCTCGCGGCCTTCCATGACCTCGTTGGCACGGGTGTGGTTGGGATCGCTGCTCTTTACAACTTCATCGCCCAGCAGGTAGTACTGCATATAGGTGTTGGGCAGATAGTCATGGAAAGCAGAGCAGATGTTCTTGGCGTTTGCGTAGGTGTGCAGCCAGGACGGATCGCTGTGCAGCACATCGCTCTTGGCGTTCTGGGGCATATAGCCGTGCTCTGCTACATAGCTCTTGAGCTTCTCGGTCACATCCTCGCCGTTCAGGCGCACCTTGGTGAACCAGCCGAAGTGGTTCAGACCAAAGTAGTCCACTTCCAGATCATGACGGTCGCACTCCAGAATCTCGGCCATGTTGCGCTCGATGGCAACCGGCATATCGCAGATGTTCAGGATACGAGCCTTCGGGCGCAGACGGAAGGTTGCCTTTGCCACGATGGCAGCGGGTTGGAGTAGTTGACGATCCAGTAGGTGGGCTTTGCGTACTTTTCGCAGTAATCGATCAGCTCCACCATGGGGTAGATAGTACGCAGGCCGTAAGCCAGACCGCCGGGGCCGCAGGTCTCCTGACCCACAACGCCGTACTTCAGCGGGATCTTCTCGTCCTGCTCACGCATAGCGTACAGGCCGACACGCATCTGTGCAAAGATGAAGTCGGCATCGGTCATGGCAACTTCCGGGTCGGTGGTCAGGGTCAGCTTCAGTTCCGGGTCGAACATTTCCACCACATGGCGGACGATGACACCCACAGCCTCCTGACGCTCTGCGTTGTTATCGTAGAGCACCAGCTCATTCAGCTTGAAGCGATCCTTCTGCACCAGCAGGCTCTTGACGATGCCGGGGGTATAAGTGCTGCCGCCGCCGGCGATGACCAGTTTGAACGTTTTCATAAGGCAAGCCTCCTATTATAATGTTTTTTGTATGATGAATAAAAGCGGATATCTTATTCTGCGCGACCAAGGTAGCTGTCCACGATGGCACGCATCTTTCCCACTTTGGGGCCGTAAATGATCTGGATGTTGTTGCCCTTTACCACAAGACCTGCGGAGCCGGTGGGCTTGAACCACTCCTTGTCCTTGACCAGAGCGGCATCCTTGACCTGCACTCGCAGACGGGTCATGCAGTTATCGGTGTTCAGGATGTTCTCTGCACCGCCCAGTCCTTCCACGATATGGGCTGCGGTCTGTGCATCGTTTGCGCTGGCAGCAGTCTTTTCGGCTGCGCCGCTGCGGATCTGTTGCTTGACAGCAGCTGCGTTTGCAGCAAGGTCGGTGACTTCTTCGCCGTCCTCACGGCCGGGGGTTTTGAGGTTCATCTTCACGATGAGGAAGCGGAAAACGAGGTACATTACCACGATCTCCACCAGACCCACCAGCACATACAGCGGCCAGCGGGTGCGACCGATACCGGCAGGCAGGTTCAACACCAGAAAATCAATGATGCCGTTGGTGGCGCAGACCCGGATGCCCACAAGGTAAACGATCATCTGGAACAGACCGTCCAGAACCGAGTACACCAGCCACAGCGCGGGAGCTGCAAACAGGAAGGTGAATTCCAGCGGCTCGGTCACGCCCACCAGACAGGCGGTAAGGGTAGCCGGGATGATCTGTGCCTTGGTGGCGGCCTTCTTCTCCTTTTTGGCGGTGGAGATGAAAGCCATTGCCACGCCGATCACGCCGAAGGTCTTCATCAGACCGTAGGTCAGAAAACGTGCGGAATCCCGCATCATTGCCACGCTGGGGTCACTGAGCAGGGCAAGGAACACAGGCTTTGCGCCAACGATCTGCTCACCGCCGATGATCATGCTGTCGCCCAGTGCGGAGTAGAGGAAGGGCGACCAGACCAGATGATGCAGACCCGTGGGGATCAGCACGCGGTTCAAGAAGCCGTACAGGAACACGCCGAACGCGCCTGCACTTGCCATGACACCGGTCAGGGCGTTGATACCCGCCGCAGCCACAGGCCAGACGTAGCTGGCAACCACCGCCATGACCAGAACGATGGGCAGCAGCACCACAAAGACGAACTTGCTGTTGCCGTACATGGCCATGGCGCCTTCAAACTCGGTGTCGATGAAGCGGTTGTGGACCAGCGCCACCACCACGCCAAGGATCATGCCCAGAAATACGCCCATGTCGGTAACGTGATAGCCGAGGCAGATGGTCTGACCGGTGCCGTACAAAGCGCTTGCCGTATCACCGGCGATGGTCAGTCCTGCCACATCCAGCCAGCGGGAATTGGCTGCCAGCCAGACCAGATAGCTGACCAATGCCAGAAATGCCGCATCTGCCTTGCGCTTTTTGGCAAGGCTCATTGCGATGCCCACGCAGAACAGGATACCCAGATTGCCAATGACTGCTCCAACGCCGCCATTGATGAATTTGCCGAGGGTCCAGACAACACCGCCCTCTGTCACCAGTGCCGTGTTGCTCATGACCGAAGAAATCGCCTGCAGCATACCCGCAATGGGCAGGAACAGAACGGGGCCCATCAGAGCTCTGGAAAAGCTCTGCATAGCATCCATAACTTTTTGTTTCATTGGTGTTCTCCTAACGTTCCATGAATCTCTCTTTTCAAATTGTCTCTTCGTTTCGGGGGTGCACCTTACCGTTTCGATGGCTTGATTATATCACTCTGCACAAAAAAATCTACCGAATTGGACTTTTTTGAACTTGTTTGCAAAATGCTGAAACATGTTTCGCATTTCATGTTGGATACATCGAAATGTTTATTGACAAAACACTCGATTCAGCGTATACTTTATGGAATCAAGCTGTTCTTTGATTCGAAAATCGGAGTAAAATATGAAACACGACCTTTACAAACTGGCAGATCAGCACCATCTGAATGCCAACGAGCAGCAGCTTTTGCAGGCGGTGCTGGAAAACCGCAAAAAACGGCGGTCAGTGCAGCGTGCGAGAGTTTGCAGCGCAGAATTATACCTCCCCGGCGGCCGTGATCCGGCTGAGCAAAAAGATGGGCTATACCGGCTACACCGATATGATCTACCGCATCGGTTTTCTGATCCAGAACGAGATCGATAACAAAAACCACGCCTCCGACATTACCGCCTTTATCGGGGATATCCCCGAAGAAAAAATGCACAGCTTTGTGGAGCTGCTCCACGAAAACCGGCAAAAGCCCATTCTTGTGACCGGCACCGGGTTCTGTGCCCCTTTGCAGGAATTTATGGTGCGGAAGCTGCTGGTTCTGGGCTACTGCGCCATCGGCTCCAACAGCTATGAGGTCTACGAAAGCGGTGCACTGAATGCCGGGCTGGTCATTGCCATCAGCAAGAGTGGAAAGACTGGCACCATCCTGAAGCCGGTACAGGATTCCTTTGCACAGCACCGGAGCATCATTGCCTTTGTGGGTGCCGACAATTCTCCCATCGCCCGCTGTGCAGACCCTGCCTTTGTGCTGCTGGACGACAAGATGCTGGACGACCGGAACCTTACCGCCAACTATTTCTATGCGCGCGTGCTTATCACCTTTGAATACCTCATGGATCTTGTTCTGGAGAAGGACGAGCATCCGAACGGAAAAGAAGGGCAGTGAGCGGTTTTCACGCCTGAGAATACGGTCTCTCCTTTCCAATGCCACCAGAAAAGCCGCCCCGGCTAAGCCCGGAGCGGCTTTTTCAGGTGCAGATATAAAAAGCTAATTATTCAATTTTGACCCGGTGTCCAGAAAACCGGGTACACATTATTTCAAGCTGAAACGCTGTCACTCTGTAGGAACTGCGTAATGTCTGACGATTATCCTTCTACTTTGACCGTAGCACGATTGCTCTTTGCGTTTCCATCCGCATCCAGCGTGATTTGCACAAAATGTTCCGGCTTGTCGTAATCCTTTGTCTCGCCGTCATCGGTAAGAAACTCTGACATTGGCTGGAGCAATTGGGGCTTCAGCCTTATTTTCAATACAATATCCTCGAAACGTGATGTTCCTGTTTGCCCAGATACAGCTCCACGATCATTCGTCCGTTTTCGGTGTTGCAGAGGTCCTCTTTGCAATAGCCGCAGAGCTTTCCGTCCGCCTGTGCCACATAGCGGCGCAGCGGCTGCTGAAGCTCCTGCGGGATGCTGCTCCATGGAATGACATAGCTCATGCCCGTATGCCCCCACATCCACGATGCAGGCCCGTTCACTGTCCTCATCGGACAAAATCAGGTTCACCAGAAACACATCCGCAAACGGTGCCCCCTGATACTCTGCCTTTTGCCGTCTGCGCTCCGTCCGAAGCTCATCCAGCGCTTGATTCAGGTCATTCTCAGGCAGTGTGGATTTATACAGCAGGATATGCAGTTTCTGCTCCGCCGCTTCACTGTCATTCTGACCGTTGGCCGGAAGTTCCACATCTACATGAATCGTGCAAATCTGTTTTTGCATTGCAGCACGCAGGTTTTCCAGTTTCTGCTGCCGTTCTGCTTCCAATTGCTGTGCGGACTTTTGATGTACTTCTTTGGTATCCGGCTGCGGTGCAACACATTCATGTTTGGCATCCGACGTTTGTATTGACCATTCGCTGTGCTTTTCTGCGTCAGCCTCCGAAACGTTTTGCCCTAGTACAGTCGGCACCGACACGCTTTTGACACCGCTTTGTGCTGCCGATGCTTTCTGTGCCGCAGAAGGACGCTCCGTTCTCTTTGGTTTTACCGACCGCGTTGCACCTGTGCTCGTGCTTTTTGCCTCCGGCCTTGGTGTTTCACCGCAGGAACAGCATTTTAACATTTTCCGGTCGAGCCTGTGTCTGTATCTGCCAGAAATCGCCGCCGGTGCGCTGATAATAGGACGTCTCCGCTCGTTTCCGGCTGCTGCGCACACCTTCACAGATCCACGAAAAAAATCAGGTAGCGCTCCAATGTGTTCCAAAAGCTGCTGCGCCGATGGCAGGGTTTATGCCGTCCACGGGACGCATACACAATCACTGACAAGCATCCGAAGAACAGAAAACCTGCCGCAAACCCGATCCCTGTAACAGCTTTTGAAAAGCCCATCTCTCACACCTCTTCCGGTTACAACCTTGCCTGATACACCCGCTCCGTCCGGGCATCGAAGCAGCAGAAAATCACCTGCATAGCGTAATCCGCGTGATCTTCCAGCCACTGTGCCACTGTTTTGACTGCAATCTCCGTGGCATCTTCCAGCGGGTAGCCATACACGCCGGTCGAAATTGCCGGGAACGCAATGCTATGGACATCATGCTCTTTGGCAAGGTTCAGCGAATTGCGGTAGCAGTCCGCCAGCTGCGCGGCATCCTCTGCTGTGCCGGAATAAATCGGGCCTACCGTATGAATGATATACTTTGCTCTCAACCGGTAGCCCTTGGTGATTTTTGCTTCGCCGGTGCGGCAGCCGTGCAGCGTGCGGCACTCAGCCAGCAGTTCCGGCCCTGCTGCCCGGTGGATAGCACCGTCCACACCGCCGCCACCCAGCAGACTGCGATTGGCCGCATTCACGATGCCGTCACAGTCCAGTTTGGTAATATCACCCTGCACCACTTGAATCTGATTTTTTCACTTTTTGCAGAAATCATTGTAAACACCTCACTTTTTGAGCAGCTCCAGCGCCTTGTCCATGGGCACACAATCGGCATAGCGGTCCGGCCAGAGGAATTCATTGTAATAGTGGTAGCTCTGCTCCCCTGTCATGTACTCGTTGTCCTGCGTGGAATTTGCATAGGCTGGAACGATCATGTGCAGGCCATGCTCAAAGCCCGCCTCCACCGTTGCATTGATGCAGAAGTCGGTCATGATGCCGCAGACCATCACATCTTTTTCGCCCTTTTCCGTCAGATATTCCAGCAGCCCGCTTTCTTTTTTGAACGCACTGCATACAGTCTTGACGAACCGTTTTTCAGTCAGCAGCGGCGCAAACCCGGAATAGACCTCGAATTCCATCGTCCCCGATGGAGAAACCGGTGCCGGGCCCATCGTCATGCTGGACATAGACGACCTCGATTCCCTGTTCGCGGGCAGTCCGGATCAATTCCCTGATGTTGCTGACAAACTTTTCAAACGCATACAGGCGTTCATCCACGATACCTTTCTGTGTATCCACAACCAGTAAAACCATGTGTAAGCCCTCCTGTTTTTCTTTGATTTCATGCTACCATAGACCGCCGTTTTCTACAAGCAGATTCGAAAAATTTACTTCTTCCAAAGCCTGTCTGATGGGTTTGTTATGGCTCCCCATCGCTGCAGCAGTCCACAGGCGGTTTTGAAAGATAAATCTCCTTCATTTTCATTTTCTGCTTAACGGCAGCAATAAAAAAGACCCCCGCAGCGTATGATTTGACGCCGCGGGGTTTCTCAATGGTTCGGTTTGTATTGCAGCACCTTCTGGGAGAACGTCCGATCGAAGAACTGGATGAAGGGCCCAAGGCAGAACGCACAGATCAAGGTGCCAAGGCCCACAAGGCCACCCAGCAGCCAGCACAGCAGGGCGCTGAGCGCATCGGTGAAGATGCGGCACCCGAAGTACGGGCAGGGTGTGTAGTCCCGCAGACCGAGGGAAAGATAATCGTAGGGCGCGATGCCGAGGTCGGCGGTCTGGTAGAGCGAAGCGCCCAGCGCCGTGACCAGCACCGCCGCGATGACCCACGCCAACTGCACCGCCAGCGACGGCGCGTCGCCGAAGTGGGCGTGAATGGGGTCATAGAACGCCGTGACGATGTACCCGATGCAGATGCCGTTGACGAAGGTGCCAAGGCCGATGTACTTGCGCCCGAACCAGAATTCCAGCAGGAAAAACAGGATATTCGTGCACAGGTTCTGGGTGCCCAGCGAGATGCCGAGCAGCTCCGCCAGCCGCATGTTCAGGGCGCTGATGGAGTCGTTGCCGAGGTGGGACTGCTTGAAAAGCGCAATGCCAAGGGGCGATGATGAGCGATGCCCAGCCACCATGCCCACCACCC
>ENA-OQCV01000521-OQCV01000521.1-human-gut-metagenome-genome-assembly--contig:-NODE-521-length-10306-cov-1.261715_pt1 | contig 10306 bp, 15 predicted proteins | sample MGYA00242766_ERZ504592 | MGnify/ENA primary metagenome ERZ504592 (study PRJEB26092, sample SAMD00036315) | human gut metagenome | host: Homo sapiens | study: EMG produced TPA metagenomics assembly of...
ATCATGGCAAGCATGAATAGTGGAAATAGTAGCTTCTTCATATTCCTATAATTTTAGTTAAGTAGTTTATAGTGAGCGTCCTTTAAACACATTGGCTTTCTTTAGTGGCAATATTTGACCGGATAAAGTCATGTGGCTGGAATTAAAGTTCGGAAGAATATCTACAGTCGCATTGTTGCTTCCATAAGGTATGTCAATGTTTACTTGGCTGGAGATCCGATTCCCATCACGTTCATACTGACATGAATATTACCTTTTTTCGTCGGTTTTTACTTTATAGTTCGAAGCATTACCGTCTACGGTAATACCTCCTAGTCCGTTCGGACCGCTGAAAGGTACATTGAATGCTACTTGCACCACGGCCTTGTCACCGTCCAGTCCTACAAAGTTGGTGTTGGATGAAACGAAAGCGGAGGTTCCGTATTTAAAGTAAACGCAGCAAGAAAAAGCAAGGTTGATGATAATACAGCAAGAATGCAGTCTATTAAGCAGTTAGGTGTTTAACTCATAATACTGCATAAGCTGAAAAAGGAGATCCGCTAAAAACAGCGAAAGACTTCAGTTCCCATATCGTTACTGATATAACGGGAATAAGAAACGGCACAACGGGTTCTATTTCAGTAATTTGCACAGTTTTTCATACCTGAGGACAACTCGCTTGATATTAACTTTGTAACGATCAAAAAAGTATGAAAACGAGTATGAGCAGATCGACCTTCAAAATCCTCTTCTACGTGAAGAAGGGCAGCGAGAGAGCCAACGGCTATCTCCCCCCTGATGTGCCGTCTTACGGTAGACGGCGAAATCAAGCAGTTCAGCTGCAAGCTGGACGTGCCCCCGAAACTTTGGGACGTGAAAACGGCACGTGCCACGGGCAAGAGCGCCGAGGCGCAGAAAATCAATGCGGCGGTTGACCGGATACGCGTGGACGTGAACCGCCGTTACCAGGAACTGATGCAGTCCGACGGCTATGTCACCGCCGCCAGGCTGAGGGACGCCTGCCTCGGGCTGGGCGTGAAACGCGAGACGCTGCTGAAGCTCTTCGAGCAGCACAACGAGGAGTTCATCAAGAAAGTGGGACACAGCCGCGTGCAGGGAACATACAACCGCTACCGTACCATATACAGGCACCTTTGCGAGTTCGTCCCGAAAGTATACCGCCGTGACGACATCCCCCTGAAGGAACTCAACCTGACCTTCATCAACAACTTCGAGTATTTCCTGCGTACGGAGAAGAAATGCCGCACCAATACCGTATGGGGTTACATGATCGGGCTCAAGCACGTCATCTCCATCGCCCGCAACAGCGGCGCGCTTCCCTTCAACCCCTTCGCCGGGTACATCAACTCCCCCGAGAGCGTTGACCGGGGCTACCTGACGGAGCGTGAGATACAGACGCTGATGGAGGCCCCGGTGAAAAGCGGGACCTGCGAACTGGTACGCGACCTCTTCATCTTCTCCGTGTTCACCGGACTGGCATACGCGGACGTGAAGGCGCTGACGACCGACCGGTTCCAGACCTTCTTCGACGGCAACCTCTGGATCATCACCCGCCGTCGCAAGACAACACCGAGTCCAACATCCGCCTGCTGGACGTGCCCCAAGCGCATCATAGAGAAGTATAAGGGACTGTCCAAGGACGGTCATGTATTTCCGGTACCGAGCAACGGCAGATGCAACACCATATTGAAGGAACTTGGCAGGCAGTGCGGTTTCAAGATACGGCTGACCTATCATGTGGCCCGGCATACGAACGCCACCACCGTGCTGCTCTCGCACGGTGTACCCATCGAGACCGTAAGCCGTCTTTTGGGGCATACGGATTTGAAAACCACCCAGATATATGCCCGGATAACCAACCAGAAGATCAGCAGCGACATGGAAATCCTGTCCCATAAGCTGGAAAAGATGGAGAAGGAAATATGCGATGCCATCTGAGGAAATGGTATTTACGAAAGGAACGATTTTTCCCCTTCCTCATCAAAGTTCGTCCGTCCCTGCGGGACTCCGCGTTTTCCCTTCGGTTTCCGGTAGAAAATTTCCGCATGGTGAAATTTTCTACCGGAAAAACGCTCCGAAAGCGCAGGGACGGACGTAAAAGGGATTCAGAAGGCGAAAACTGCGACCGACGTAGTGCATGTGCGACAAGGAAAAGAACTGTCCGGGAGCCCCTTTTCATGCCGTACCCCGGCATGAGACCGCTTTCCTCTCCGGCTGTGGTGAAGGCTCTCCTGCTCCCTCTGCATTGCATATGCGAGTTGTTCCGCCTGTATCCACGTCAGCCGGTATTGCCTGCCCTTTCCTTGAGAAAAACGGCTTACCGCAACGGGTGGCGTGACACAGACTTTTCCGGATATGGAGGAACATTCCGGAAAAAAGAGTAGAAGACGGGCTATTATTTGGCTGTATAACAACAAAGTTGTATTTTTGCAAAAAATAATATTATGGCTATAACTATCAAGAACATTCCGGTTTTGGAGGGCGTTACGGCGGAAGATTTCGTACGCAGTGCAGACAAGAACGCCGCAAAGGTAACACCCCGGTTATCAGTGGAGGCAAAGAAACGGTTGCGAAAAGTATTGGAGAAATCCCGTTCATTCCGGTTCAATTAACAGCAATGGACGGTATTTCTTTATATGATGATTGTGTCATGCTTGCCTATAACAAGGAAGTACGGAGGAATTGCCTTCCTTTCACTTGTGGCGAGAATGACCTTGATGATTTTTTTGCTCAATGATGCCGATCTGTATGCGGATGAACTCCTTGGGAAAACATATTGTTGGGTGACGACTGAAATCCCGCATCGTATTGTGGCCTTGTTTACCTTGTCCAATGACAGTATCAAGACCAGATTAATATCCCCCAAATGATAAAAATCAGGCTGCAACGCAATATTGTAAATCCTAAACGTGGACGCAGCTATCCGGCCGTGCTGATAGGAAGACTGGGTGTCAACCGGGAATATCAGGGTACATCAAGCCACGTAGGACGGCAACTGATGGCTTTCATAAAAGACTGGTTCCGTCATGAGGACAACAAGACAGGATGCCGTTTTATCGTGGTGGATGCATACAATGAGGAAAAGATTCTCAGATATTATGAAAGAAACGGTTTCGTTCCACTCTATAAAACAGACGTGATAGAAAAGCAATATTATGATATTCCGCAAGATGAACCTTTGAAAACCCGTTTGCTGTATTTTGATTTGCAAAAAGGACTGACATAATAATATATCAGTAAAATCCTTTGGGGTGACAACGGGTTCCCAAGACGGGCTGCCGCTACGATTGCCTGCCATATGGCACCGGCCGTTTTCTTGATGGCGGGCGGTGGATTTATCGTTACATTTCACGGGCAGCCAATCCGGAATGACAAGTAATGCCGCACCTGTGGCATAATAGAGCATTATTTTGAAGGCGGAGACTTTGTCCGGTTCTTCTTTTTCCAAGGTTTTCCGGCGGATGTCTTCAAGTTTTCCACACTTATTTTAGAATAGTTCGCATTATCAGCCGGTTGCGAGTTCCAGTCTGTCATTCCGATGCTCTTTATCGCATCGTAGCATGTCGTTGATATATTCCAAATACTTATCCATGAATAGGCGACTTATAATTTTGTCTCAGGTAAATATCGAGATACACTCCCGAATGAGGTCTTCCATGATTTTAAAAGACTCCGTATTTCGGAAGGAACAACGTACACATACAATTTCTCCGGAACGGCTAACCTTCCTGTCACTTCCCTGTAATCCTCCCCAAAATCAACACTGCCGTATAAACCGCATGAAAGCCCGGACATGCTTCCTGTTTCCAATCCCATTTCCGCTCCTTCTGCAATATCACGTATTGCCGTTCTCATTCCATATCCTTGAATATTTCTCCAAGTATGCCGAAGACAGAAAAGCTGCATGGTATTTTAGATTCTCACCGGACAGGCAATAGACAGAAGGAATCCGTCATCCTCATTTCTTGCGGCAAAATAGTTGTTTTTCAGGCCGGTCCCGCAAGGCGGCCCTGCGGGCTGGTTGCTCGTGAAAAAATCTTCCTCACGCTTTGCGTGAGCGTATTTTTTCACGGCAAGCCTTGCCGGAGACCGCCGAAAAACAAACTGGAGGAAGCACAAGAAATAAGAATGCCTACCCGTGTAGGCCATGTATAACTCAAAAAATTATAAGGTTATGGCAGACAAGAGCGCAGAAAAGGAAAGACTGTTCAACGAGTGGTTCACAAAATCCTATGACAGGTTGAGAGGGACGTTACGCCGGTACGGAATGCTGGACGAGGACAATTTCCATGACACCTACCTTTTTCGTAAGAAGGCAGGTGCTGGTTCCCGGAAAGGACATAACGGACTATGACGCGTATTTCATCGGATGCTACAAAAAGGCGGCCCTGATAAAGATTAAAAGGGAGAATCGGTATGCACACCCTGAAGATGATTTCTTCCTCCGATGTGGCGAAGAGGCAAAATTCCTTTCCGAGGACGACCTGAACGGGTGCGAGCGGCTGGTAAGAGACATACTGCGTTTCGTAAGGCAGAAGTTCTCCTACGAGGAGTACCGGATGTTCATGCTCAGGTTCTATGAGGCGCAGTTCTCGTTCAAGGCGCTGGCGGAATGCATGGGTATCTCGGCATCGGCCATATCGCAGAAAGTATGCAGGATAGTGGACGCGGTACGTACCCACAGCGGTTTCGCATGGAGAAGTCAGATGCTGGCGGTGGAAAGCTTCATGTATTGAAAAACCAAAAACAGTTCAACCGATAAAAGAAGGACAATTATGGCACTGATAGTATACAACAGGGAAAATCTCCCGTCCGCAGGAAGTCACATACAAGGGTAAGCGGACCATCAACCTTGACAGCAGGGGGACCGTCTATCTGTCAAAGACGATGTCAATCGAATTGGGAATCCTCGGTGGCGGACGGGTGAACTTCGCACACGACGACGAGACGGGTGACTGGTATATCTGCCGGGCCGACGACAGCGAGGGGTTCATCGTCTGGAAGGACAAAAGATGCGCAAGGTTCTCGGCGGGGTTTATCGTGCAGAGGCTCATGCGGCAGGCGAAGGTGGAGAGGAAGAGCGTGCAGTTCATGATGGCGAGATGCCGGTAGAGATTGGCGGAGTGGCCTATTACAAGATACTGCTCTCGAATCCGATACTCAGATAGAGACATGGGCCGGAGGAGTCCGGCTGTATATGACATGACGGAGACAGGCGCATCCGACGGGACAGGAGCCCGGAGGATGTGCCTGTTTTTATGCGCCGCCATGTTTACACACGGACATGCGGTTGTCACCGGCCGGCATAAGGTCACTCCGAAAAGACCGGGAAACGGCATTGCCGGAGGATAATGATACCAGTACGGAATGTGCCGCCATTACGGAAACGGATCGTCCCACCGGTACACGAACGGCCCGCCCCAATTTCAGAATAACATAATGACATAATAAAATAAGAGTCTTTTTTTATAATGGAATCCCCGTATCTTATTGCCATATCGGAAAAATGTTTCCATGTCCCGCCATGTTATGCCAATGTTGTCACCGGATCATAATTCATAAAGAAAAAAATCACTCTGTGTATAAGTATTTTAACGAGCAAATTAAAGTCGTTCATCCGGTGGAAAGAAAACTGAAGGAGCGACCGGTATGACAACCGACCGCCCCTTCATTCACGATCCCGTACGGAACTTTTCTAAAGTTCCTCCGGCCTGGTTCTCGCCTCCCGGTAGCAGCCGTCAAGCAGCTTCTCGATGTCGGAAGAACGGTACAGTATCTTGCCGCCCAGCCGGGTGAAGGCAAGCAGACCGCTGTCACGGTACTGTTGCAGGCTGCGGCGGCTCACTTTCAGCTTTTCAGCCAGTTCGCGGTCCGTATAGAAGTTCTCGCCCGCCATCGCCGGTGACCTGCCGGCAAAGAGACGCTCCATGGAAACGGAGAGACGTTCGACGGTGGAGAAGAACTCTCTTATATGCTCGCTGCTCTCACGGGTGAGCAGACGGTTATCGGTATTCATCATGACTTGATCTTTTTTTCGTTCGACATTCGTTTTTCATGGCCTTTCAGATCGACCTTCCCATACTTTCAGCCCGCTTGCGGCGCTCCTCCACTATCCGGATGATACTTTCCACGTCCCCGGGCTTGTAATATGTCTTGTGGCAGATCTGTGTGTATGCCAGCGTGCCGTTGTCACGGAGGGTCTGCAGGGTTCTCGGGCTGACCTTCAGCAGCAGGCACACCTCCTGGTTGTCCAGCCATTTCTTCTCCTCCATGTCGCCGTACAGCCGGCAGAGGGTGTCCAGCCGGTCCGCAAACGTCCGGAAGGCCGAGAGCATCGCCTCGAAGGTCCTTGCCTCAATGTTCACTATTTCCATAATCACTGTAATTTCAGGTTTGACATCTGTTTCATTCTCTTTTCGGATCCGGATTCCGTGCCGCAATTTAGTGAATCCCGGCGGAACATCCTGAATTTCAAGACAGGATGACTACCTTTGACACCATATGCGTACTTGTTTCATCCGCAAAGTAAATGATTGTCCCCGGATATGGTTCCGGCCCTTCATCAAATGTCATTATATGTCATCAGATGTCATGGAAATCGGATTTTAACATTCATTTGTTTTCAGCAGACAGACGTTCAGATCCGTTCCCGAAGAGTGGGAAATTTCCGGTGCGTATATTTGTGAAGTCATCACCGTCAGACTGATCCAACAATATGAATAACACGGCAAACCCCGCCAATCGGACCCGTCCGTTTCACAGCACTTGTTATTATCGTTTTATTTGCTTCCGACAATCGGGCAAACGGGTAGACCGTGCCCACAGTATCAACCATCTAAAACTCCATGTACAATGAAAAGTGAACCGACTGAAAAAATCGAAAGGGAAGAAAATGGCGGTATCCGAAACCGCAGACAGAAAGAACGGCCGTAGTCCCGGAGCCGGCCACGACGAGTGGTGGGAAAGACTCATGATGGAACCCGGTCCGGGGGTAATCCGCCGGTACGGATGCTTCCGTGACGGAATCGATGATTCCATCCGGGCTCGTTGCGGAGGAGGTATCCGGGGCAGGCGAGAAGAAAGGACACCCCGCCGGAACCGGAAGACCCCAGTGAGAAGAAGAACGAGCGGCAGGCAACGGCAGGGGCCTCGCTGGAGGAGTACCGGGAAACATACCTCACCGTCCCGAAGATCAGGAACCGCAAGACGGTGTTCGTCAGTGAGGATGTGAGGGACGAACTGGACGCCGTCGTCCGCAGGCTCGGCGGGCGTGGCATGAGCGTTTCCGGACTGCTGGAGAACCTTGCCAGGGAGCATCTTGCCGCCTACCGTGGGGACATCGAGCAGTGGAGAAAAATCTGACAGCCTGTTACCGGGCGTGGAGTATACCCGATGTATGCACCGTCCCCTGTGTACCCGCTTCAATGTGGAAAATGCGGGGGGATTTTTCTGTGGGGGAGCAAGGTTATGTTTCCGGATTCCCGAAAACCCTTGCTCCCCCGCGCCCGGCGGTTGCAGGGAGGGTAAATCCGCTCCCGCCGGTCGCAGATTTTGGAATGAAAGAAGTACGGACAAAAAAGAAAAACATATGACAAAGGATATGAATGAGATGAAGAAAAAGCGCGGGCGTCCGGCATTGGGCAGGACGCGTAAATTGACCAGAGGCGTGACGGTGAAGTTCTCCCCCGTCAGCTACGAGGCTCTCAGGTTCAGGGCAGGGAAGTCCGGCCGGAGTCTGGCGGTCTATATCAGGGAGGCAGCACTGGCGGCCACCGTTACGGCAAGGCATACACCGGAGGAGAACGCACTGTTGCGCAGCCTGGCGGGAATGGCTAACAACCTGAACCAGCTGACAAAGCTCTCGCACCAGACCGGCTTTTACAGGACAAGGCTGCTGATAGAGGGGCTGCTGGGAAAGCTGAAGCGGATCATGGATGATTACAGACCGAAAGGAGGATAGCCTCATGATAGGGAAGATCAGGAAAGGCCGCTCGTTCGGCGGCTGCATACGCTACGTGACGCAGAAGGACGACGCGGAAATCATCGCCTCGGAAGGCGTGCTGCTGGGAACGGCAGAAGAGATGGCGCGAAGTTTCCGGTGGCAATGCCTGCTGAATCCGGACGTGGCGAAACCGGTGGGACACATCGCGCTCAGCTTCAAGCCGGAGGACGCACCGAGGCTGACCGACGCGTTTATGGCAAGGCTGGCGGGGGAAATACCTGGAACTGATGGGGGATACGGAACACGCAGTTCATCGTGGTGAGGCATCACGGGACGGACAACCCGCACTGCCACATCGTCTTCAACCGGGTGGACTTCGACGGGAAGGTGATTTCCGACAGCAACGATTTCAGGCGCAACGAGAGGGTGACGAAAATGCTCAAGAAGAAGTATTCGCTCACCTATTCCGAAGGCAAACAGTCCGTTAAAACGGAAAAGCTGCACGCTTCCGAGAGGGTGAAATACGAGATATACCGTGCGGTCAAGGAAGCTTTGAGGAGTGCAGATACATGGAAGGAATTTCAAAATAGGCTCTTAAAAATGGGCGTGGAAATGGAATTCAAGTACAAGGGAAGCACTAATGAAGTGCAGGGCATCCGCTTTATAAAGGACGGTCTGTCATTCAAGGGAAGTGAGATTGACCGCAGTTTCAGCTGGTCAAGGCTGGATGCGGCATTGGAGCATAACCATGTCATGTCCCTGGAAAATGACGTTTCCCAAAAGCAACCGTACCATGAACAAAGTCATGGTTCTGTTATTGATAACCTGGTCGAAGTCACCGGTACGGGCGGCGTGTTCATGCCGTCGGCGGCACCGATGGAAGACGAGAAGGAGGCGGAACGCCTGCGGAGAAAGAAGAAGCGCAGGAAAGGAAGGAGTTTGTAAACTAGTATGTATAACGAAAAAACTTTGAAAGATGAAACAGGAAAACTATCTGGAAGGCATCTACGGATGCCTTGAAAGGATCGAGAAGAAAGTGGAGGCGCTGCCCGTGGAAGGCACAAGCCCCACAGTTGAAAACCGGACCATTTCCCCGGAAGGAATTGCGGAACTGAAAATCCGTCTGGAACGCCTGCAATCCGTAGTGGAGAAAAACAGTTCGGAAATAGCAGCGGTACGTAGCCATACCGCTCGGTTGTCGGAAGGCAGGCCGTTGTCTGCCGAAACGTTTGCCGGGAAATGGAAAAGACAAGGGAGTGCCTGCGGCAGGACAGCCGGACCATATGGGAGGCAATGAAACAGCTGGACGAGAAAATGGTCCGGCAGAGAAAAGAACCGGAGCGCAGACTGGTGACCTACCGTCTGGAAAGCGCATCCAAGGCAGTGGTAACGACAGCTTCAGCACTGTTTTTGGCACTGATCGTTTCCGTTTGGACCAACTGCAACCAGTATCGCACGAACCGGCTTTTTGAAGGATGCCGATTTGAAATACCGAGCCATCAGGATCTGTCTGCCGGGGGGATGATCCAGACATCGCCTTCCTTGAGAAGCATTTTACCATTGAGCGAGACGAGGAAAAGATCCGACGTGTGGAAAGGTTGGTGACCGCTTTTGAGGACTCGGTCAGGAACCGCATCCGTAATCATGAAATGGCGGCCTACAAGGACAGTCTGGCGCACCGGCTGTTCAGGGAGGCACAGAAAATCAGAAAGCAACTGGACAATCCAAATTCAAAATGACTGTACAATGGCAACAATCAGAACCAAATTCAGGTCCTCGTCCGCGGAAGGCAGGGAGGGCGCACTGTATTATCAGGTGATTCATAACCGTGTGGTCAGGCAGATCAGTACCGGATACAAACTTTTCGCTTCGGAATGGGACCAACGTTCCGAAGCGGTCATTCTCTGTCAACACCCTGCAGGGATGGAACGGGACAATTATCTTCTATCGGTAGGGGAACGGATAAGACGGGACAAAATCCGACTGGAAAAGGCTATCAGGACATTAAGCCAATCCGGTCCGTTTACAGCGGATGATATCGTCATACGTTTCCATGACAGCGGACAAGAACCTTCGTTTAACGACTATATCCGGCAACAGATAGTAAGGCTGAAACGTTTGGGAAAGATACGGACCTCTGAAACCTATACAGCCGCGCTCAAAAGTTTCAGCAGTTTATGAAAGGTAGCGATATACTGATTTGGCGAACTTAGCTCTGACTTGCTCATGGAATACGAGGCTTATCTGAAAAACAGGGGGAACTCACCCAATACAATCTCGTTCTACATGCGCATTCTGAAAGCGGTCTACAACCGTGCGGTGGAGAACGGACTGACCGGACAGCGGAACCTGTTCAAGTCTGTT
>ENA-OQCV01000523-OQCV01000523.1-human-gut-metagenome-genome-assembly--contig:-NODE-523-length-10279-cov-1.336781_pt1 | contig 10279 bp, 18 predicted proteins | sample MGYA00242766_ERZ504592 | MGnify/ENA primary metagenome ERZ504592 (study PRJEB26092, sample SAMD00036315) | human gut metagenome | host: Homo sapiens | study: EMG produced TPA metagenomics assembly of...
AAAAATTCACTTACAAGAATACATTGGAGAAATTTTTATGGTATCGGCTATGCTACCAATAAGCATTATGAGCGCAGTGACTCTACCAGTGAATATCGTTATAGCGGTTTCCAGATTAATCCGTGGTTTTTATTCCGTTTGGGTAAAAGTAATTTCTTTGCCGGTCCCCAGATTGACTTGAGTTATGATAAAATATCCGAGCCTGCCAAGTATTTGGTAGATCAGCCTGATTACAAAAGGTTGGGAGGCACTGCTCACGGATATTCCAATTTCAGTTCGGGAGTGGGATTTCTGCTGACTTATGACAGCCGGGATATTCCTGCCAATGCTTATAAAGGCATTTATCTGGATTTTCGTGGGCTGATGTACCAGAAGTTTTTGGGATGGAGATAATAACTTCTACCGCTTGGAAGTGGACTACCGCCAATACAAAAGGGTAGGAAATAGAAAAGTTATAGCTTGGACTGCCCAAACCAAGAATGTGTTTGGTGATGTTCCTATGAACCAATATGCTTTAAGTGGCACTCCTTTTGATCTTCGTGGATATTATATGGGGCAGTATCGTGATAAATCCTCTCATGTGGTGCTTGCCGAATATCGTCAGATGTTCAATACGGATAAAAGTACATGGGTAAAGCGTATGTTGCATCATTTGGGTTTTGTTGCTTGGGGAGGTTGTGGATTTTATGGGACCTACCATGGGTAAGATTGAAGGTGTGTTACCCAATGCCGGTGTGGGACTTCGTATCGAGGTGCAGCCGCGTATGAATGTACGTCTGGATTTCGGACGTAATTTTGCCAATGATCAAAGTTTGTTCTATTTCAATATGACAGAAGCATTTTTAATGGAAGTAAACACTATGCAGACTGAATATATATTAAAAGCGATGGATGCGGCTTTAGCTGCCGGTAAGGAGATTCTGAACGTTTATAATGATCCTTCTTCTGATTTCAGATTGAAAGGAAAGCTGATAATTCTCCACTGACTCTTGCAGACCGTAAGGCGCATGAAATCATTATGACTTATTTGCAGGAAACAGACTATCCGGTATTGAGTGAGGAAGGAAAGCATTTGCCATATGAGGTACGGGCGAAATGGGATACGCTGTGGATAGTCGATCCCTTGGATGGCACAAAGGAATTTATAAAACAGAATGGAGAGTTTACTGTCAATATTGCGTTGGTAGAGAAATGGAATTCCTGTTTTTGGAGTGATTTATGTTCCTGTCAAAGAAACGCTTTATTGGGGTGAAGTGGCAACCGGCGCTTATAAAATGGAAGGAGTAACCGGACGTGCAGACCGTTCACTGGAAGAAATGAAGGCATCGGCATTTCGTATGCCGTGTGCCGGAACGCATGAAACTTTTGTTCTGGTCGCTTCCCGTTCCCATCTGTCGGTCGAAACGGAAGAGTATATTGAGGAAAAGCGAAAGATATATCCTCATGTGGAGTTGATATCGGTGGGCAGTTCCATCAAGATTTGCAAAGTGTGTGAGGGACTGGCCGATGAATATCCTCGTTTTGCTCCTACCATGGAGTGGGATACGGCTGCCGGGCATGCCATAGCCAAGGCCATCAGGAGCAGAAATATATCAGGCGGGAAAAGAAGAACCGCTGAGGTATAACAAGCCGGACTTGCTGAATCCTTGGTTTATCGTTAAACGAAATTAATACCCGGAAACGATGCTGACATTTAAAATGATTATTGTGCTTTTTTGGATTAATAGGGATGGTGACTGCGCTAGTCCTTGATAAAATGCGTCCCGGAATGATTCTGTTCTCTGTTACTGTACTCTTTCTTTGTTTCGGTATATTGACTCCGAAAGAGATGTTGGAGGGATTCAGTAATAAAGGGATGATTACCGTAGCGTTGCTTTTCCTGATCAGTGAAGGAGTCCGGCAATCGGGAGCGTTGGGACAGTTGATAAAGAAACTTCTGCCTCAAGAGAAGACAACGGTCATGAAGGCGCAGGCACGTATGCTGCCCGCTATTTCTTTTGTTTCTGCTTTTCTCAATAATACGCCGGTGGTTGTGATTTTTGCTCCTATTATTAAACGTTGGGCGGAATCTGTCCGCATTCCGGCAACTAAATTCTTGATCCCTCTTTCATATGCTACCATACTGGGGGGAATGTGTACGCTTATCGGGACTTCTACTAATCTGGTGGTGGATGGTATGATTTTGGATGCCGGATATAAGGGGTTTGGAATGTTCGAGTTGGGCAGGGTAGGCGTTTTGCATTGCTTTGGCGGGTATTCTTATTTGTTGTTTTTCTCTTCAGGATTGTTGCCTGAGGCTCGGAAGAATACGGCAGACGATGAGTATGTTGAAGCGGAGCCCTCTTCTTATCATCGTGTTGAGGCGGTGATAGGTGTACGTTTTTCCGGGTATCAACAAACGGGTAGGGGGATTTTAACTTTGCCCGTCATTATGGTGCCGAAGTAAAAGAAATAAAGCGAAGTGGTGTTAGTATTACCAATAATCTGTCAAGGGTGAAGTTTCATGAGGGAGATACGTTGGTGCTATGGGCGGATGATTCATTTATCTCTACATGGGGAGATTCTTCTGTATTCGTGTTATTGGCCAATGGCAAAGATACCGAGCCGAAAGCCGGGAGAAAGAAACGTTGGTTTGCATTGACTTTATTGGTGCTGATGATTGTGGGGGCAACAGTAGGAGAGTTGCCTTTATGGAAGAATTACTTCCCGGTATTGATCTTGATATGTTCTTTTTTGCAGCTGTAACGACTGTGATAATGGCATGGACCAAACTTTTTCCGGCACGTAAATATACAAAATATATATCATGGGATATCTTGATAACCATTGCCTGTGCGTTTGCTATAAGTCGCGCCATGGTAAATTCCGGAGTGGCGGATATCATTGCGCATGGAATCATTGATATGAGTGATGACTACAGTCCGCATGTGTTGCTGGCTGTTTTGTTTATCATTACAAATCTGTTTACCGAACTGATAACCAATAATGCCGCCGCCGCATTGGCTTTTCCGCTTGCCCTTTCCTTATCCAATCAGTTGGGGGTAAGTCCGATGCCCTTTTTTTCGTTGTCATTTGCATCGCTGCATCTGCCAGGTTTTTCCACTCCTATCGGTTATCAGACTAATTTGATTGTGCAGGGTATCGGAAACTATAAATTTACAGATTTTGTGCGTGTCGGTTTGCCGTTGAACATATTGACGTTTATAATTTCAGTTATTCTGATACCGATGATATGGCCTTTTTGATAAAGTAAAAGATTAAATGAAAATAGAGAATGAAAGACGAGAACATATATCCTATATTTGACCGTATGCTTTCCCGGAAGGATAAAGAAGCGCTGTTGGGACAACGGGGAGTTATGCTGTGGCTGACGGGACTTAGCGGTTCCGGTAAGAGTACTATTGCCATAGCTTTGGAACGTGAATTACATAAACGTGGTTTGCTCTGCCGTATATTGGACCGGGGATAATATTCGTAGTGGCATCAATAATAATTTGGGCTTTTCGGCAGAGGATCGTGTGGAAAACATCCGTCGCATAGCCGAAATAGGCAAGTTGTTTGTTGATACGGGAATCATTACCATTGCCGCTTTCATCAGTCCCGGCAATGAGCTTCGGCAGATGGCTGCCCGTATTATCGGGATAGAAGATTTCCTGGAAATCTATGTCAGCACTCCTTTGGTAGAGTGTGAGAAACGTGATGTGAAAGGACTTTATGCCAAAGCACGTCGGGTGAAATCAAGAACTTTACCTGGAATTTCCGCCCCTTTTGAAGCTCCGGAGCATCCTGCCTTATTTTTGGATACTTCTAAGCTGAGTTTGGAAGAGTCGGTCAATACTTTGTTGGAGTTGGTGCTCCCCATTGTTGGTAAAAAAAGGAGAAAAAAATATAATTCATTATAAAATGGAAGAAAATTATAAATTGAGCCACTTAAGGGAACTGGAAGCGGAGTCTATCCATATCATTCGTGAAGTGGCAGCTGAATTTGAGAATCCTGTTATGCTTTATAGTATTGGTAAAGATTCGTCTGTCATGGTACGTTTGGCAGAGAAGGCTTTCTATCCGGGAAAGGTGCCTTTCCCTTTGATGCATATCGATTCTAAATGGAAATTCAGGGAAATGATAGAGTTCCGTGATCAATACGCCAAAGAACATGGATGGAATTTTGATAGTGGAAAGTAATATGGAGGCTTTTAATGCCGGAGTAGGGCCTTTTACGCATGGCAGCAAAGTGCATACCGATTTAATGAAGACACAGGCGTTGCTTCACGGGCTGGATAAATACAGGTTTGATGCCGCCTTTGGTGGAGCACGTCGTGATGAGGAAAAGTCACGTGCCAAAGAACGTATATTCTCTTTTTCGTGACCGTTTTCATCAGTGGGATCCTAAAAACCAGCGTCCTGAGTTGTGGGATATTTATAATGCTAAGATTCATAAAGGGGAAAGTATCCGTGTGTTTCCATTAAGCAACTGGACTGAGCTGGATATCTGGCAGTACATCCGTTTGGAAAATATTCCTATCGTGCCGCTCTATTTTGCCAAGGAACGTCCTGTGGTGAATATAGATGGAAATCTGATTATGGCTGATGATGACCGACTGCCCGAAGAATATCGGGACCGTATTGAAATGAAGAAAGTGCGTTTCCGTACTTTGGGGTGTTGGCCTTTGGACCGGGGCCGTAGAGAGTGATGCCGATACGATTGAGAAAATTGTAGAGGAAATGATGACCACTACCAAAAAGGCGAGCGTACTACCCGTGTCATTGATTTCGACCAGGATGCCAGTATGGAGCAGAAGAAACGTGAAGGATATTTTTAAATGGATAAGTAGGAATTTAAAATGAAGGAATGGGTGATGGAGAATAAACTGAATATAAAGGAATATTTAGATAAGGATGAACAGAAAGACTTGCTACGCCTGTTGACAGCCGGTTCGGTAGACGATGGAAAGTCTACCCTGATAGGACGTCTGTTGTTTGACAGCAAGAAGTTGTACGAGGACCAGCTTGCCGCTTTGGAACGTGACAGCAAACGTGTGGGGAATGCAGGTGACCATATAGATTACGCTTTGTTGTGCGACGGGTTGAAAGCAGAGCGCGAGCAGGGTATTACGATTGATGTAGCTTACCGTTATTTTTCAACGAACAACCGTAAATTTATCATAGCCGATACTCCGGGACATGAACAATATACCCGCAATATGATTACCGGAGGTTCTACTGCCAATCTTGCCATAATCTTGGTAGATGCTCGCTTGGGTGTGATTACGCAGACCTGCCGCCATACTTTTCTGGTATCTTTATTGGGAATAAAGCATGTGGTGCTGGCGGTGAACAAGATGGACCTTGTCGGGTTTTCGGAAGAGCGTTTCAACGAAATCGTGACCGAATATAAGAAGTTTGTAGAGCCATTGGGAATCCCGGATGTGACTTGTATTCCTCTTTCGGCACTTGACGGTGACAATGTGGTGCAGAAATCTGAACGTACGCCATGGTACAAAGGTACTTCTTTATTGGAATTGCTTGAAACGGTTTCCATCGAGAATGACCATAATCTGACTGATTTCCGTTTCCCGGTTCAGTATGTATTAAGACCGAATCTGGATTTCCGCGGTTTCTGTGGAAAGGTTGCTTCCGGTGTCATCCATAAAGGAGATGAGGTGATGGCTTTGCCTTCCGGCAAGAAATCTCATATCAAGAGTATTGTTACTTATGATGGTGAGTTAGAGTATGCTTTCCCGCCGCAAGCGGTGACATTGACTTTGGAGGATGAGATTGACGTGTCTCGCGGAGATATGTTGGTGCATGCCGATAATGTGCCTGTGATAGATCGTAACTTTGAAGCCATGTTGGTATGGATGGATGAGGAGGCGATGGACCTTGATAAATCTTTCTTTATCAAGCATACCACCAATACAGGACGTACCCGTATAGATAGCATTAAGTATAAAGTGGATGTGAATACGATGGAGCATCTGTCTGTTGAAAACGGTAAATTGTAAAAAGGAGGATCTGCCTTTGCAATTGAATCAGATTGCCCGTGTGACATTTACTACCGCCAAGCCGCTTTTCTTTGATTCTTATCAAAAGAATAAAGCTTGCGGTTCTTTTATTCTGATTGACCCCATTACCAATAACACCAGTGCGGTGGGGATGATTATAGACAGAGTGGAAGCCAAAGATATGCTGAATGCCATGGAAGTTCCTACTTTGAATCTGGCAGCTATGGGTATTGGTGAGGAACATTATGAAGCCATAGAAAAGGTGGTGAAAGAATTGGACCGTCAAGGCATTTCAGTCAAGATAGAAAAATAACAGCGTACAATTGAAAAAAAGAAGAGTAATGGGATTACTTGAATTCAACAAGCTGCCGATTAATACATTGGTAGGCGCCGATTGGAAAACGTTCAAGGCGATTACTGCGGGAAGGGAAATTGATCCGGCATATAGAGGAAAATACCGTTTGACGAAAGCAGTATGCCGTTTGCTTTCCACCTTGGCTCCATTGCAGGAAAAGCGATACAGGAAACTGTTGGCCGACAAGCCTTTGGAACACGATCCGGTTTTTATCCTCGGACATTGGCGTAGCGGGACTACCTTTATGCATAATGTGTTCTCTTGTGACAAACATTTCGGATATAATACTACTTATCAGACGGTGTTTCCTCACCTGATGATGTGGGGACAGCCTTTTTTCAAGAAGAATATGAGTTGGCTGATGCCCGACAAGCGTCCGACGGATAATATGGAACTGGCTGTAGACTTGCCTCAGGAGGAAGAGTTTGCATTGGCCAATATGATGCCCTATACCTATTATAACTTTTGGTTCCTGCCTAAGTACCAGCAGGAATATGCTGATAAATATTTGTTATTCAATGATATCAGTGATGAGGAATTGAAAGTGTTTGAGGATATATTCACCAAACTTATTAAAATTTCTCTTTGGAATACAGGCGGAACACAATTCTTAAGTAAGAATCCGCCTCATACAGGCCGTGTAAAAGAGTTGGTCAAGATGTTTCCGAATGCCAAATTCATCTATTTGATGCGTAATCCGTATACGGTATTCGAATCTACAAGGAATTTCTTCACCAATACAATCCAGCCGTTGAAACTGGAGGATATTTCTCCCAAAGGCGTTGGAACAGAATGTGCTTTCCATTTATGCCAAGCTGTATCATAAATATGAGGCGGATAAACAATTCATTCCTGAAGGAAATTTGATGGAAGTGAAGTTCGAGGATTTTGAGGCGGATGCAATGGCTATGACCGAGCATATCTATAAATCTCTTTCTATTCCCGGATTCGAGGAGGCTTCTCCGGCTATCAACCGTTATATAGGTGGTAAGAAAGGATATAAGAAGAATAAGTATAAGTATGACGACCGTACGGTCCGGTTAGTGGAAGAGAATTGGAAATTCGCTTTAGAGCAGTGGGGATATTCAATTTGAATATACTAAAGAAGGTACTGAAAAATAGCACCGGAATTTTTTCTATAAGGAGTTGAATGTGTCAAAACGTGGATAATGCTGTCGTTTAGTTCGTAGGGGCGTGGTTCGCTCGCCCGAAAAACAGTTTACTTTGGTGTCTTCGGGCAGGCAAACCCTGTCCCCTGATGTTGTCTTCTCCGCTCTTCAGCCCCCTGCATGCGTTTTTCGAGCTTCCTAAGCCGTTTCATTAGCCGGACTAAGCGTTTTCGTCCTTTCGATTATGCCTGTCTGTCCGTCGGATTACTACAGTCTCCGGCAGCGGACTGTATAGTCCGTTGCAGTGGACCGTACAGTCTGCTACAGTGGACTGTACAGTCCATTGCCGCAGACTGTAATAATCTTCCGTTTAAAAGACCTTGACCGACCATAGGAAACGGTTTATTCTTCCCTTAGTTTGTGATATGATGTGATATTTAAATCCCCAAGAATAAATAAGTGACCCGAAGTTTTTTCAAAATATTATGCTAATACGCTTTTTGACTTGCTCCCTTCTTTGTGTAAGAAAGTATAGTTTTTCATGTACATTCGCATACTGACTGTACAAAATAAAAAAAGGAGCAACGCCTTGCTCCAACCTTTGTTAACCTTAAATCTAATACTATGAAAAACACGTTGCAAAGGTACGTGTTTTAGTGGATTTTAGCAAATAAAATCAACTAAAAAAATATGTTTTCTAACACGTTTTAATACTTTTGTCCTATTTGTTAAGGATGAGGACTTTTTTCATTACTTGTATTTGTCTTTTTACATATAAAACCGTATATTTGTTGCCACTTTTGCAAAAGGATAAAAACGAATGGTTTCAGTAGATAATTTGAAAGTAGAGTTTGGAGTAACGCCTCTGTTTGAGGATGTGTCATACGTTATCAATAAGAGAGATCGTATTGCGCTGGTCGGGAAGAATGGGGCCGGTAAGTCTACTATGCTTAAGATATTGGCAGGAATACAGGCGCCTACTTCAGGTAGTGTTTCTGTTCCGCGTGATGTGACGATAGGCTATCTGCCTCAAGTCATGATTCTGAGTGATAAACATACTGTGATGGAAGAGGCGGAGATGGCTTTTGAACATATCTTTGACTTGCAGGCTAGTATTGAGAGAATGAATCAGGAGTTGGCGGATAGAACAGATTATTGATTCCATGGAAAACTATCATAAACTTGATTGAGTAAATTCACCCATGACAATGAACGCATTTTTGATGATGGGAGGTACCAATTATACAGCTGAGATAGAACGTACATTGATGGGGTTGGGATTTAGCCGGGAGGATTTTAACCGTCCTACATCTGAGTTCAGTGGTGGATGGCGTATGCGTATAGAGTTGGCCAAGTTGCTGTTGCGACGGCCCGATGTGTTGCTGTTGGACGAGCCTACCAATCATCTGGATATAGAAAGCATTCAATGGTTGGAAAACTTTTTGAAGACAAGTGCGGGAGCCGTTGTAATTGGTGAGCCACGACCGTGCATTTATTAATAATGTGACCAATCGTACGATTGAAATATCTTGCGGGCATATCTATGATTATAAAGTGGCTTACGATGAGTTTGTGGTATTGCGCAAAGAACGTCGTGAGCAGCAATTGCGTGCATACGAGAACCAGCAGAAGCAAATTCAGGATACGGAAGATTTCATAGAGCGTTTCCGTTATAAGGCTACCAAGGCTGTACAGGTGCAGAGCCGCATCAAGCAATTGGAAAAAACTAGTTCCTATTGAAATTGATGATGAAGATAATTCAGCCTTGCGGTTGAAGTTTCCGCCTGCCATGCGTTCCGGCAATTATCCGGTCATTTGTGACGGGGTGAAGAAAGCATATGGCAGTCATATCGTTTTTCACGATGTGACTTTGACTATTAATCGAGGTGAGAAGGTGGCTTTTGTCGGAAAGAATGGGGAAGGTAAGTCCACTTTGGTGAAATGTATAATGGACGAAATCCCATACGAAGGTAAACTGACCATCGGGCACAACGTACAGATTGGTTATTTTGCTCAGAATCAGGCTCAGATGCTGGATGAAAATCTGAGTGTTTTTGATACGATTGATTATGTGGCAAAAGGGGATATTCGTTTAAAAATTCGTGATATTCTGGGAGCATTCATGTTTGGAGGTGAGGCTTCTGATAAAAAGTAAAGGTACTGTCGGGTGGGGAGCGGAGTCGTCTTGCCATGATAAAACTTTTGTTAGAACCGGTGAATTTCCTTATTTTGGACGAACCTACCAACCATCTGGATATGCGCTCAAAGGATGTATTGAAAGAAGCTATCAAGGAATTTGATGGAACGGTGATTGTTGTTTCTCATGACCGTGAGTTCTTGGATGGACTGGTGACCAAAGTTTATGAATTTGGAGGTGGAGTAGTAAAAGAACACATTGGCGGCATTTATGATTTTTTCACAGAAAAAGAAAATAGAGAGTCTGAATGAGTTGCAGCTTTCGGCTTCTCCTACTGTGTCTGCCACTAAAAAGGAAGAACCCGAAACGGTCAGTGAGAACAAATTATCTTATGAGGCGCAAAAGGAATTGAATAAGAAAATTCGCAAATTGGAGAAACGAATTGCGGATTGTGAACAAAAAATAGAAAAGCTGGAAACTGAGATTAGCGGGGTGGAAGCCGATATGGCTACTCCCGAAAGGTGCATCGGAATATGGCTTTGTATGAAAAGCATCAGAAACTGAAAAAGGACTTGGATCAGACGGTAGAAGAATGGGAGACCGTTTCTATGGAATTAGAAGAGATGCAGGGAAGTTAAAGTATGTATCATATATATAGAATAAATGAAAGCAAAAC
>ENA-OQCV01000524-OQCV01000524.1-human-gut-metagenome-genome-assembly--contig:-NODE-524-length-10269-cov-1.775389_pt1 | contig 10269 bp, 12 predicted proteins | sample MGYA00242766_ERZ504592 | MGnify/ENA primary metagenome ERZ504592 (study PRJEB26092, sample SAMD00036315) | human gut metagenome | host: Homo sapiens | study: EMG produced TPA metagenomics assembly of...
CAGTTCTTCCATACTCCCAGGCGCTGAACCGTTTCCCGGTCATTTACAGCAGGTAGATATGGAGTCCAACGGTAAATCGGTCAACCGCTTCGGCGAGCCGGTCAATTACCCGACCGGTCCGGTTCTCTTCGGCGAGCCAGGTACCAACGGACAGCATTCCTTCTATCAGCTGCTGCATCAGGGAACTGATATCGTTCCGCTGCAGTTTGTAGGCTTCCGCAATAACCAGATGGAGACCGATGTCGACATCCAGGGCAGCACCAGCCAGCAGAAACTCTGCGCAAACGTAGCAGCTCAGATCGTTGCATTTGCCTGCGGTAAAGCAGATGAGAATCAAAAACCAAAAAACTTCGAAGGCGGCCGTCCGTCCAGCATCATCATCGGAGATCAGGTAAATCCGAAGACGCTGGGAGCACTGCTTGCACACTTCGAGAATAAGATCATGTTCCAGGGATTCCTGTGGAACGTAAACAGCTTCGACCAGGAGGGTGTACAGCTTGGTAAAGTCCTTGCAAAACGCGTTCTGGCTCACGAGACAGACGGAGCACTTGAAAGTATTCAGCGATCTGCTCAACATCTAGAAGTTTAAATCAGAAAATTTAAGATATGAAAAGGCGGCATACCGGATTTTCTTTCTGAAAGTTTCAGGGGGAAAACGGTATGCCGCCATTTTTTATTACTATATTATGGGGTTATCCCAGCTTCGCCGGAAGCGACGAGGACACTGTGGACTGATGCTCCTGCCGGAACTGCCGCGGGGTGATCTGATACCGTTTTTTTGAACGTACGGATCAGGTGGCTGCAGTCTGCAAAGCCGGTCTCGGTGGCAATAAAGTTCAGGTCATAATCGGTAAAGAGGAGCAGGTTCTCGACCTTGTTCAAACGGATAAATTCGATATACTGCTTGCAGCTCTGCCCATAGTGTTTTAAAAACAGCTTGGCAAAGTACGAATAGCTCATATTGTATTTATGCGCCAGCTCTTCGATGTTGATATTCTCCTGTGAATGACGGTCGATGTAGACGAGAATGTCCTGCATACTTTTCTCTTCACTCTCGGAGATGGTTTCGAGATCAAAACAGATTCCCTGGCAGTGCCACGTCCGCAGAAGGCGCAGGAACAGTGTCGAAAACAGCGAATAAATATACGCGTCGTATCCGTACTGTTTCGCATGGGATTCTTTTTCAATGGTTGTGAAAAAATCGTTCAGGTCGAGCCCCGGAAGATCCATCTGCGTAAAGAGCAGGGAAGGATGCGTCATGGAGGCAACCTTATGGAACGCAAAGCTCAGGTTCGGAAGATAGCTTCCGGTAAGATGAATCCGGTTCAGATTGAATTTTACGCAGAAAAAGCGAAACGGTTTGTCATGATCCGCGGCAAGCGCATGGACTGCCTGCGGCGGAAAAAGGATGAAAGAGCCGGCCTCCATCGGATAGACAACATCGTTGCAGCTCACAAGGAGCGAGCCTTCCTGCAGATAAAGTACTTCAGTAAAATAGTGCCAGTGTGATACCACCGGCATGGAAAAGGTTTCCGAGCTGCAGGAAAATGCCTCGATCGGTGAGCGCAGGATATCACTGTATTCAAATAGATTTTTCAAAAGTAAATTCCTCCTGTTCCGGTTAAAAAGTTCTGCAAAAAATTACGAGGATTATTCAAAAGAATCATGCATGAAGATAGAAACGTTCTATTTTTATACAGTCGCATTATATCATAATGAAATGAAAATTGATACAATGGCGAAAGCATTTGAAAGAGAAAAATGCAGAAACCTTTTGATTTTCAGAAGATAAGGGGGGGAATATGAAAAAATTGAAAAGCAGCACAAAACCATTCCCGAAAACCAAAATCCAATGGCTGTGGGAAAACATGGAAGGAAAGCGTGCGCTGTATCTGATCGGCATGATCGGAACGGTATTATATAACGTTCTGCAGCTTACGATTCCATATTTTTCGGGAAAAATTGTTGACCTGTTTCTGACAGGTGAAAATGCAGTGCAGAATCTGCAGACACACCGGGATCTGTTTTACCGTCTGCTGATTGCGATGATTGGCTTCACGTTTCTGCGTGTCGTTATTGTCTACGGCAGCTGTATGATTTACGAGCACGTATCACAGAGCGTCCTGTACCGGGTGCGGAATTACCTGTATGACAAAATCCAGCGGCAGGATATGACGTTTTACAGCACGTACCGTACCGGCGATCTGATGACGCGTCTGACCGGAGACCTCGATGCCGTCCGCCATATGGTCGCATGGGTCATCCGAATGGTGATTGAGTCGTTTTCCCTGTTCGCGGCAGCGGCCATTTTCTTCCTGTACACGAACTGGAAGCTGGCGCTCTGCATACTTGTGATTTCGCCGTTCGTATTCTGGATCATCTACCTGTTCCGCAACCGTGTTGCCCCGATGCATGCGGCACTGCGTGAAAAGCTGGCACAGATGAATACGTGTGCGCAGGAGAATATCTCCGGAAACCGCGTCGTCAAGGCGTTTGCAAGAGAAGAGTACGAGATCGAGAAATTCGACCGCGCTAATACCGATTACGCGGAGACAAACAAAGCAACCGCGATGGTATGGCTGAAATTCTTCCCGTTTGTCGAGAGTATCGCTAACCTGATGCCGGTTGTCCTGCTGGCAGTCGGCGGTGTCTTTATGATTAAGGGCCAGCTGACCATGGGTGATTATGTGGCATTCTCCGGCCTCATCTGGGCAATCGCAAACCCGATGCGCCAGATGGGAAATATCATGAACGAGTTCCAGCGGTTCTCTGCAGCTTCCAAAAAAAGTCATGGAGCTGTATTACTCCGAGGCGAAGATCAAGGACGAGGAAAATGCAGTGGCACACCCGGAACGCTTCGAGGGAAAAATCGAGTTCGACAACGTTTCGTTCCAGTATGAGGACGGTGATCTGCCGGTTCTGCATAACATTTCGTTTACGGTTAACCCGAATGAGACCGTGGCGGTCATGGGAGAGACGGGATGCGGAAAGACATCCCTCATCAACCTGATTCCGCGTTTCTACGAGCCGACAGAAGGCCAGATCCGCATCGACGGTATTCCGGCGGAAGATCTGAAGCTGTATGACCTCCGGAAACACATCGGACTTGCGACGCAGGATGTCCTGCTGTATTCTGATACGATCGAGGGCAATATTGCTTACGGCGATGACTCGATCAAGATGAATGAGGTCATTAAATTTGCAAAATATTCTGCCGCGGCAGACTTTATTTCGAAGATGCCGGAGGGCTATGACACTCTGGTCGGTGAGCGCGGCGTCGGTCTTTCAGGCGGCCAGAAGCAGAGAATTTCCCTGGCGAGAGCGCTGGCCATCCGTCCGTCGATCCTGATTCTTGACGACACGACATCGGCCGTCGATATGGAGACGGCAAAAACAGATCCAGCATTCCTTACGAGAACTGGATTTCCCGTGCACGAAAGTTATCATCGCGCAGCGAATCTCCACCACAAAGACGGCGGACAAAATTATCGTGCTGCAGAACGGTTACATCAAGGAGATGGGAACGCACGAGGAGCTGATGGAAAAGAAGGGCTATTACTACGAACTGGTGAAACTGCAGACCGGTGTGGATGAACTGTAGGAGGGGGAAGCAATGGCAAAAAATACATACAAGCAGGATGAAGTGCTCGAAGAACCTTTTGACATCAGACACTTACTCCGGGCATCATCTTATATTAAAAAATACGCGGGCCGGATGGTTGTGGCGATTCTCTTAAGCGGCATCGGCGGCGCGTTCGGCTACGTTGCGCCGATGATTATCCAGCGGGCACTGGACCTTGCGATTCCGGACAAAAACGAGAAACTTCTGTTTTCTCTGGTCGGAATGCTTGTCGGCATCTACGTCGTCAGCGTCATTTTCACGACGATCCGAAGCCGTATCATGGTGGATGTCAGCCAGAATATCATCTACGATATCCGAAAAGACCTGTTTGAGCATCTGCAGGAGCTGCCGTTCCAGTATTACGACGACCGCCCGCACGGCAAAATTCTGATCCGTGTGGTCAACTACGTCAACTCGGTATCGGATATGCTTTCGAATGGACTGATCAACATTGTGCTGGAGTGTTTCAACCTGCTGTTCATCGTCATTTTCATGTTCCTGGTCGATGTGCAGATGGCGCTCGTCGTTCTCTGCGGCGTGCCGGTGCTGTGCGTGTTCATGGTCTGGATCAAGAATAAACAGAGACGGGCATGGCAGGCAGTTTCAAATAAGAACTCGAACCTGAATGCGTATCTGCAGGAAAATATCGTCGGAGCCCGCATTACACAGATCTTTGCAAGAGAGGATGAAAATGCGGAGATTTTCAAAGATCTTTCACAGGACTGCCGCAGAACGTGGAACACGGCGGTGCGTTATTCCAACCTGGTATGGCCGGGCATCGATTCGATTTCCGTCTGCGTGCGCGCGGCGATCTTCTTAGCAGGCCTTGTGCTGTTCGGACAGGGCAGCAAATCACTCGGTACCATCGTGGCGATTTCCAGCTACGCATCGTACTTCTGGCAGCCGATCATGAACCTTGGAAATATCTTCAACAACTTTATCAACAATATCGCTTACCTGGAGCGTATCTTCGAGACAATGGACGAGCCGGTAACGGTAAAAGATGCGGAGAACGCCGTAAAAATGCCGGAGATCCGCGGTGAGGTGACGTTTGACCATGTCAACTTCTCGTACGATGAATCGAAGCAGATTTTAAAAGACGTTTCGTTTACGGTAAAACCGGGTGAGAGTGTGGCGCTTGTCGGACCGACGGGAGCCGGAAAGAGTACGATTGTCAATCTGATCTCCCGGTTCTACAATGTCAACGGCGGCCGCGTCCTGATCGACGGCCAGGACATCTCACAGGTGACAATTCATTCGCTGCGTGAACAGATGGGTATTATGATGCAGGACAGCTTTATTTTCTCGGGAGACATTGAGGACAACATCCGTTACGGGAAAACTCGATGCGACACTGGAGGAGATTGTCAATGCGAGCAAAACCGTGTGTGCGGACGAATTCATCAGCAAAATGCCGGACGGCTACCAGACAGAGGTGCGCGAGCGCGGTTCCATGCTGAGCCAGGGCCAGAAACAGCTGATCTCGTTTGCCAGAACGTTGCTTTCGGATCCGGCGATTCTGATTCTCGATGAGGCAACCTCGAGTATCGACGTGCAGACCGAGAAAGCACTGCAGACGGGCCTCAATGCGATGCTGAAGGGCAGAACATCGTTCATTATCGCCCACCGTCTGTCCACGATCCGCAACTGCGATAAGATCATGTATATCGACAACGGCGGCATCATGGAGAGCGGAACGCACGACGAACTGATGACAAAGAAGGGATATTATTACAAACTGTATACGGCACAGCTCGACGAAGTACAGAAAGCGGGCTGACACCATTTCAGGACAGCAAAAAGGCTTCTGCCGGCGGATGAAAATCCGGGGCAGAAGCCTTTTGAAATGCGTGATATTTTATTTTCCGGAGAAGTATTTCTCTTTGATGATCTCAACCGGCATATCCTCGCCAGTCCACAGTTTGAAGGAAGCAGCTCCCTGGTATAACAGCATGTACATACCGTTTCCGGTCTTGCATCCAGCCTCTTTTGCCTCACGCAGCAGGCGGGTTTCCCTGCGGATTGTAGATCACATCGAAAACGAAGAGGTCTTTGTGGAACATCGTTGTGTCGGTGATGATGGTGTTCTCGGTTTTTGGAGCCATTCCGACGGAAGTTCCATTGACAAGAATGGCGCTGTCTGCGATGGATGCGCGAAGGACTTCCGGATCGGAGAAGTCGTGCAGGGTAACCTTGCAGGAAGTACGCTCATTGAGTTTTGCAACGATTTCCTCGGCTCTTCCGAAGAAATTGTCTCTGACGTTGAATACATTGATCTCAGCTACGCCGTCGAGGGCTGCCTGTACCAGGATTGCAGTAGCAGCGCCGCCGGCACCGAGCAGAGTCATCTTTTTGCCGATGATGTCTACGCCGTTTTCTGCAACTGCTCTCATGAAGCCGACACCGTCGGTGGTGTAAGCGGTGAGAACGCCGTTGTCGTTGACGATGGTATTACATGCGCCGGAGATCTCCGAAGCAGGAGAAACCTTGTCTGCCAATTTGCACATGATATTTTTGCCAGGCATGGTGATGTTCCAGCCTCTTGCACCCATGGTGCGGAGTCCTTCGACTGCCTGCGGCATTTTGTCTTCCGGTACATCAAAGGCAAGGTAGCTATAATCAAGGCCGAGCTGGTCGCATGCTTCGTTGTGCATTTCCGGAGAAACACTGTGTGCAACCGGGCTTCCGAGTAAACATAATAATCCGGTGTGTCCTGTGATGTGTTTTGACATAGTTTGAAATCCTCTCTCTCCTCGTAATTTCCGCATGATGATAAATCGTGCTGTAGCACTTTAAACTGCTACTATATGAAGTGAATTATACTCCAGATGCCGAAAGAAAAGCAAGGAAAAAAAAGAGGAAATGACGCAAAGTTCATTTCCTCTTTTCGTGTTGGATTTTTGATTAAGGTTTAAGATGGAAAAGATTCGCCCGGAAATCAGATTCCAAGTTTCTCTTTCATGTAGTCAACCGGAGTATCTTTTCCGGTGTACAGCTTGATTGCGATGAGTGCCTGGAACAGCATCATGCCCATGCCGTTGAATACTTTCTCACATCCTGCTTCTTTTGCCTGTTTCATCATAACGGTTTCGCGCGGAGCGTAAACGGTATCCGTTACGATGAGATCATTTTTTAAAGAAGGAAGGATCAGGAATGTTGGAAAGGTCTTCGAGTGGATGCATTCCTACGCCGGTAGCATCGCAGAACAGGTCAGCTGCGTGCAATTTTTTCTTTCAGGAGGTCTTTGTCTGCCAGATCGTTCATGGTAGCCTTGCAGTTGGTGTTCTTATTGATCAGATCAACAATTTCCTCTCCACGGCTGTAGAATTTGTCTTTGATGTTGAAGATTTCAATTTCTGCAACTCCATCCAGAGCACCGCGCACTGCAATTGCAGTAGCAGCACCGCCGGTTCCGATCAGGACCATCTTCATTCCCTTGAAATCGATGCCCTCTTCGGTCAGTGCCTGCCAGTATCCCATACCATCGGTGTTGTAGCCTTTCAGTTTTCCGGTTACCTGACCGTTTTCGTCGCGGAGGTTGACTACGGTATTGATAGCGCCGCATAACTTAGCTGCTTCATCTACTTCGTCCAGATATTTGTGGACAACAGTTTTGTTTGGCATGGAAATATTGGAACCGAGCATTTTCAGCGCGCGGATACTCTGCACAGCATCATTTTAAAGAATCGTTATCAACTTCGAAAGCAAGCTGAATGACGTCATCTCCGATTTTTTGTCGTATGCAAGGTTGTGGGTTGTCGGAGACTGGGTGTGACGGATCGGGTAAGCCATTAATCCAACTAATTCGGTATGTTCCTGTAATATTTGGCATGATATTTTCCTCTTTTCTGATTTTTTTATATTGTGTAAGAAAGTGATTCAGTGATTACTCAAGCGGCTCCAGATGCAGGTAGCCCTGGGACTCCAGTACATTCAGGATCGCGCGGCCTTCCATGGTACCTTCCATGATGCGGCGTGCGCGGACGGAATCGCCGATGGTATAAATATAAGTATGGGTATCAGCGAATGCTTCCTGAAGCTCCGGCAGAATCGGGTTATTGGAGCGCATTCCAAGACAGTTGAATCCGTAATCGAAGGTGAGATCCTGGATGGTTCCGTCCGGAAGCTTTACAGTGAATGCGTTTTCTTTTACTTCCTGAAGAGCAGTGTTGACATATTCTTTTACACCGTATTTGTCGTGTGTCTCACGCATGGAGCATTTGGTGATCGGGTCTGCAAGCATACCGATCTGCGGCAGCATATCGATGATGGTACACTCGGCGCCTCTCGGTGCAAAGTATTCAATAACGTCAAGTCCTACGGAACCGCCGCCGACTACAACGACTTTCTTGCCCTGACAGGCTTCTTCCGGATATTTTCCGGCGTTTACATTGTTGATCATACCAAAGATGGTATTTACGTTTCCGGCATCGATGTTCTCTTTCAGGCCTTTGATCGGTGGAACAAGCGGAACGGAACCGGTGGAGTTTACAATGATGTCCGGTTTGAACTGTTTGATCTTATCCACCGTAGCTTCGGTGTTGAGGAAAATATACAGGTTTTTCAGTCTGGCGGCTCTTGCCTCAAGGTATTTCGGGAAAATCTTTCATACGGCTCTTGCTTGGAAGATCGGAGATGAAAGTGGAAAAGACCGCCGATGTGGTCGTTTTTCTCGAGTACGAAAACGTTGCATCCGACTTCTGCTGCGGTGCAGGCTGCTTCCATACCGGCAGTACCGGCGCCGACAACAACAACGTTGCAGTTTTTGTTTACTTTCAGTGCTTTGTAAACATCGCCTTCCGGAACAGCCGGGTTTACAGTACAACGGATCGGACGGTTGACACCGATACGGTTTCCGGCGCATCCAACGTTACAGGAGATACATTTACGAAGAATATCTTCCTCGCCGTTTTCTACTTTTTTCACCCAGTTTGGCTCAGCGATCAGGCCGCGTCCCATGCCGACGATATCAACATCGCCGCTTTCCAGAACTTTTTCAACGACCTTCGGATCACGGTAGTTACCAGCGTTGATGACCGGCTTTTTTGAATTTGTCCTTTTACGGCTCTTGCCATGTAGGAACGCCATCCATCCGGCAGGAAGTTGGAGTCGATCTGATACTGAAGAGATGGGTTCAGACCGCAGGATACGTCGTACATATCTACGAACTCATCCAGGTACTCCAGGTACTCGAGCGTATCTTCCAGCGTATTTCCACCCGGAACACGCTCCTCGGCAGAGATACGAACGATGATCGGGAACCACGGTCCAACGTTTTTCCGTACTTCTTCCAGTACCATACGCGGGAAACGCAGACGGTTTTTCTACAGAACCGCCGAACTCGTCTGTTCTCTTGTTGTAATACGGGGAGATGAACTGGCTCATCAGGTAGGAATGGCCGCAGTGGATCTCGATGGCATCGAAACCGATGGCCTGTACACGTTTTGCAGCTTCGCCGTATTTTTTCACGGTTGTCATGATTTCTTCTTTTGTCATCGGGCGAGGGGTTTCTCCGCCGGCCTTTGTCGGGATGTTGGAAGAAGAAACGGTTTCCATACCGGTTCTTGCGGAAGATGCGGAAGCTCCGGCGTGGTTGATCTGGATCGCTACGGTAGCGCCGTTTTTATGAAGGTTTTCGACTAACTGATAGTAGCGCGGCATAAAGCTGTCGTGGTCGATACGGATCTGGCTGGTTCCGTTGGAACCGACCGGGTACTCGATGTTGGCGTTCTCCAGAATAATAAGACCAACGCCGCCTTTTGCGCGGAGAGAGTAGTAGTTCATATGACGGTTACTCATTTCACCGCTTGTCTCACCGTAGTTGGTTCCCATCGGGGTCATTGCAATACGGTTTTTAATCGTTGTTCGTTTGATTGTAATTGGCTCAAAAATTTTGGGGTAAGCACTCTTCATGAAAATTTCTCCTTATTCATTACATGAGCGGTAATCCTCTGTTTGTGACAATTTCATCATAACGCTTTCGACTAAAAATTAACAATATCTTTCAGATAAACTTTCGATACGTTTTCGCTATCATTTCCGGTTTCTTCGATAATGTCAGCGTGCTGTTTCATATATTCGGTAAAACGTTCGACAGCCGGAAGCCGGTAGCGGTTCTTCATCCAGAACATAAAGGTCTGATGATAAATCTCGAGACCGTTCAGCGTATGGATACGGATGCCGTCTGCCTGTTCCAGAATATCGGTTCGCGGCATAAGCGCGATACCGAAATTTTCGCGCACCAATGCCGCAATCGAATATTCATCCGGGCATTCCATGATAATATTCGGATGAAGCTGATATTTGCGGTAGAGATGACCGGTGTAGGCCCCCAATCCAGGATGCGCGGTCGTAGCCGATCACCGGATAACGGGTAAGCTTTACAAGCGGAACCTCCGGTTCATCGGCAATCGGATGCTGTTCCGGGGACACGATGACAAGCGGCTGCTGGATCAACGGAAAAAACTCCATGTCGTCGCGCTTTAAAAAGCCGCCAAACCCAAGATCGAGTTCGCCGGATTTCACCTTCTGTGCAATGGCCGGGGTATGGTTCTGCCAGAAGCTAAATGCAACATTTTTGTTTTCTTCTTGGTCCAGAAAGGTACGGACGTTGTGCGGAATATAATGTCCGGCAAGTGGAAAATATA
>ENA-OQCV01000525-OQCV01000525.1-human-gut-metagenome-genome-assembly--contig:-NODE-525-length-10266-cov-2.252490_pt1 | contig 10266 bp, 16 predicted proteins | sample MGYA00242766_ERZ504592 | MGnify/ENA primary metagenome ERZ504592 (study PRJEB26092, sample SAMD00036315) | human gut metagenome | host: Homo sapiens | study: EMG produced TPA metagenomics assembly of...
GGACGGCACGCTGGTGAACGCGCTGCTGTGGCACTGCAAGGGAAGTCTGTCCGGTATCGGCGGCGAGATTCGCCCCGGCATCGTGCACCGCATCGATAAGGACACCAGCGGACTGCTGGTGGTGGCAAAGGACGATGCAACGCACATCGGTCTGTCCCAGCAGATGGCGGTGCACAGTGTGGAGCGCGCGTATCGCACCATCGTGTACGGCGGCTTTGCACAAGATGAGGGCTTTGTGGAAAGCAATCTGGGCCGCAGCAAGACCGACCGCGAAAAAGATGGCGGTCTACCCGGCCGGTGAGCCGCACACCAAATATGCCTATACCGGCTATCAGGTGCTGGAACGGCTGAACAACTTTACCATGCTGGAATGCCGCCTGAAGACCGGCCGTACCCATCAGATCCGCGTGCACATGGCATCCATCCAGCACCCGGTGGCGGGCGACCCGGTGTATGGCCCGCACAATTGCATCACCAGCCTGCACGGCCAGTGCCTGCACGCCAAAACGCTTGGCTTTGTGCACCCGATCACCGGCGAACATCTGCGGTTCGATTCGGAATTGCCGGAATACTTCACTCATTTTCTTGCAACGCTCAGGAGGGGAACGGTATGAACCATCTTTCTTCAACGCTTGTACTGTGTGATCTGGACCATCTGCTTTTGGGTGCCGACGGCAACCTGACGCAGGTGGTGCGGGATGTGCTGCAGCTGTTCGTCCGCCGCGGCGGACATTTTACGGTGTTTTCCCAGCGCACGCCGCGGGCAGTGCGGTCCATTCTGGGCAGTGTGCGGCTCAGCGCTCCTGCGCTGGTGTGCGGCGGTGCCATGGCCTACCATTTTTCCGATGGCACCCGCCAGCCGCTGTGCACCTTTGCCGGGCAGGAAGCCGACCTGTTTGCCCGCCTGCCGGTGGCAGAGGGCGTGGGCATTGCCCTGCAGATGACCGACGGTACTACCCGCGTGCTGCGCATGAGCGAGGCATTGGAACGTCATCTGCGGCAGGAATGGACCCCTTATCTGCTGGCAAACGCGCAGACATCAAGGGGGAAGAAGTGCTGCGGGTGCTGCTGTATCAGGACAGCAAGGCAGTGCCCATGATCTCGCTGCTGGAAAAATCTCTGGGCGACCGCACAGCGGTGCTGCTGGGCGAGCGTGCCGCAGCGGATACGCTGATCCTGACCCCCAGAACCGTCTCTGGCCGTGAAATGCTGGATGCCGTGTGTATGCCGGTGGGCATCGACCCGGAAGATGTGCTGGTACTTGCCGGAGGGCTGCCTATGCTGGACATGGTGCGCGCTTCCAGCCAGAGCACCGCAGCTGCGGATGCCCCGGCTGAGCTGCGTCTTGCTGCCCAAAAGGTCACTTTGACCGATGCTGCGGCAGGTTCTGCAGTGGAAGTGCTGTACCGTATGGTGCGGGATGCTGAAAATTTGGCGTAAAATTTGTGCAAGGCTTCTGCAAATTCTTTCGCAGAAGCCTTTCTTTTTGGAGGAAAGTCAGGTACAATGAGAGAAACGCATCTTCTGGTCCTGCAAAAGAAGGAAAAACTCTTTCTTGCGCTGTCGCTGGCGGCGGTGGTTTTGTGCACAGTGCTGGCCTTTGGCTTTGCCGTGCCGCTGCAGGCTGCCGAACCGCAGGTCCTGCCGGATACGACCGGGCTGGAACAGTATGTGCTGGTGGATCTGAACACTGCCGATCTCTCTGCGCTGTGCACACTGCCGGGCGTAGGGGAAAAGCGCGCACAGACGATTCTGGATTACCGGACGCAGAATGGCCCGTTTGAACGGGTAGAAGATGCAGCCAATGTTCCGGGCCTGACACAGACCATTGTGGATTCCTGGGCAGGAATGGCAACCGTGAGCTGAGCCGCAGCCGGCGGCCCGGCGCAGCAAAAAGGGGGAATGATTATGAGTGACGATACCATTTTATCAACCGGGAACTGAGCTGGCTGGATTTCAACCGGCGCGTTCTTGCGCTGGGCAAAGATAAAAATGTTCCGCTTGCAGAACGGGTCAAATTTCTTGCGATCTACGGCTCCAATTTGGACGAGGTTTTTTTATGGTGCGCGTGGGTTCTCTGCAGGAGCGCGCCAATCTGGAACAGGAACAGGGCAAAAAGGTCAAGAGGGAAAACAAGACCAACATGTCTGCGGCGGAACAGCTGACTGCCATCATGCCCAAAACGGCACAGCTGCAAGAGGAGTGCGATAAATACTACGCAAAGGCGCTGGAAGCACTGGCGGAGTGCGGCTGGCGCAAGGTGGATCTTGACCACTTGTCCAAGGAGGACGAGCACTTCTGGAAGAAGTACTTCCAAACGGAGCTGTTCCCCATCCTCAGCCCGCAGATCGTGGATAACCGCCATCCGTTCCCATTCCTGCGCAATAAGGAGATTTACCTTGGCGTTCTGCTCAAGGAAAAACACCCGGCAGGGCAGAGCCTTGGAATCATTCCCATTTCTAGCCAGATGGAACGGATGCACGTTGTCAAAAAAAGACGGCGAAACGCAGTTTGCACTTACCGAAGAGCTGGTGCTGCACTTTGCGGCCAGCATCTTTGGCAAAGAGACGATTCAGGAAAAATGTCTCTTCCGTGTTACCCGCAATGCGGATATCGACGTAAAAGAGGGCATGATGGATCATGATATCGACTACCGCGAGATCATGACCGAGCTGCTCAAGCGCCGCCGCAAGCTGGCTGCGGTGCGTCTGCAGATCACGCCTGCCCCGGCCCCGGAGGTAGAACGCCTGCTGTGCAACCGTCTGCTGCTCACCCATAAACGGGTGTTCGAGCAGAAAAGCCCGCTGGATCTGAGCTTTTTCTACAAGCTCACCGGCCGCATGGAAGCGGAGGGGCGGCCGGAACTGTTCTACCCGGCTGCACGGCCCATGCTGCCGCCGCCGGACTACGACCTTGCCGCTGAGGTGCAGAAGCACGATGTGCTGCTCAGCTACCCGTACCAGTCCATCCGGCCCTTCATTGCCATGCTCAAAAGGCTGCCCATGATCCTGAGGTCATTTCCATCAAATGACACTGTACCGTATGGCGCGGGAGTCCCAGATCGTGCAGGCGCTGATGGAAGCCGCTGAGAACGGCAAAGAGGTGGTGGCGCTGGTGGAGCTGCGCGCCCGCTTTGACGAGCAGAACAATATCGACTGGTCGAAGCAGCTGGAAAGCGCAGGCTGTACGGTCATTTATGGCTTTGATGATTACAAAGTGCACTCCAAGCTGACCCTTATCACCAAAAAGAGCAAAGAGGGCTACTCTTATATCACCCAGAATCGGCACCGGCAACTACAACGAGGAAAACCGCCAAGCAGTACACGGACGTGTCGCTCATCACGGCGGATGAACGCATCGGTCAGGACGCAGGCGCGTTCTTCAACAACATGGCGCTCGGCAACCTGTCCGGACACTACAGCCGCCTGTTCGTCGCGCCGACCAGCCTGGAAAAACAACATTCTGGCGCTGATGGACGAGCAGATTGCCAAAGGCAAGGACGGCTACATCCTGCTCAAGTTCAATTCGCTGACCGATATCGACGTAATCGCCAAGCTGCAGGAGGCATCCTGCGCAGGCGTCACAGTCGAGATGATCGTGCGCGGCATCTGCTGCGTGCGCGCCGGCGTGCCCGGCAAGACGGAGAACCTACATATCCGCAGCCTTGTGGGTCGTTATCTGGAGCATGGCCGCATTTACAGCTTCCTTCGATGGTGCACATACCCGCATCTATATTGCATCCGGCGATTTTCTCACCCGCAACACCGAGTGCCGCGTGGAGGTGGGCGTGCGCGTGGAGGATCCCGTGCTGGTGCGGAAGCTTACCGACATTCTGCAGCTGCAGCTGCGGGATAACGTCAATGCCCGCGAGATGCGCCCGGACGGCAGCTACCAGAAGGTAAAGCCCGCTGAGGGCGAAGCACTGGTGAACGGCCAGATGGGCATGTATGAGCTGTTGAAAAATGACTGGACGCAGCCGGAGCCTTGGAAGCTTTCTGCCGCTGCGCAGGAAAAACAGCCTGAACCTTCTGCCGAAGCAGCAAAGCCAGAACCTGCGAAGACGGAAGCGGCTCCCGCTGCAAAACAGGCAGAAGCTTCTCACCCGGAATCTGCTGCGGCACCGGAAAGCGGCGACCGCTTTGACCAGCTGGAACAGATGGTCAATCATAAAAAGCGTACAGAGCCGCAGCCTGCCCCTGCAGCCAAGCCGATAAAGCCGGTGGTGGTGGAGACACCCGCCCCCAGAAGCCGCCTGAAACGGATTTTGGATTTTTTCCAAGTTGCGCAGATAATATTTGCAAGACCCGACAGAGCAAACCCTCTGCCGGGTCTTTTTCGCGTGTTTGCCTGCATAAATAAAAAGCAAACGGAAGGCGGGAGGCAGAAGGTGCGGGCAAAGCGATGGGGACGAGCCGGGCACGGCAGGGAGCAGCCCAGACGGAGGGCGATTTTTCTGGCAGTTTTAGCCGGACTGCTGGTGTGTGTGGTGCTTCCGGTGCGGGCGCAGAAAAAAATCGGGGAAGCTCTGTTTTTCCGCTGGACACCACACAGTACCGTGTTTCGGACGGATACGGCTGGCGGCAGGATCCTTTTACCGGGGAAAGGACGTTCCATAAGGGCATTGATCTTGCCTGTGCAGAGGGAACAGAAGTGCTTGCTGCGGAAGGCGGTGCGGTGGTGCAGGCATACCGCAGCACAAGCTATGGCACCTGTCTGCGTGTTCTCCATACAGATGGCAGCGAGTCACTTTACGCCCATTTGCAGTACGCCTATGTCCGCCCGGGCGAGGTGGTGGAAGCAGGGCAGCTGCTGGGCGCAGCAGGGCGCAGCGGGCGCGCTACGGGAGCACACCTGCATTTTGAACTGTACCGGAAGGGAACAGCCTGTGACCCGGCGGATGGGCTGGGCCTTTCCTCATGAAGCTGCATGATTCCCGGCGGCTGGGGCCGCTGGTGTTCCGCGACCCGCTGCTTTTGTGTAGCACACTGTATTTTCTGCTCTACTTTGATGCAAGCGGCTTTCTGCGGCTGGGGTTGCTGGCGGCGTTCCTGCACGAGTGCGGGCACATTCTGGTGTATTGTGTGTTTCTGCGCCGCTTTCCGGTCATTGAGGTGACCATGACTGGCTTTTGTATGCGGATGGACGCTCCGGCCCGGGGCCTTTCACCGGGGCGGCTCTTCTGGCTGGCTGCTGTAGGTCCGGCGGTCAATTTCATGCTGGCAGGCATCTGGGCGCTGCGGCTGGAACAGGAACTGACCATCCGCGGCAGTGCCTTCTGGGCGGCAAATCTGCTGACCGGGGATTCAATCTGTTGCCCGTTCCACCGCTGGATGGGGCGCAGCTGGCATCCTGCCTGTGCGAAATGCGGCATGCAGGCAAAAATGTTTAAGGGAAATGATTGAAAAAAACAGCTCATTTCGGGTACAATAAAATTGACGTGTAAAAATGGACTGTTTATTGGAGGACTCGATGTTTGATCCAAAACTGAAAGAAGCACTGGGACGGGTACAGAAGCCTGGTCGTTATACCGGCGGAGAACCCGGCAGTGTATATAAGGACAAAGAAAAAGTGGATGTCCGCTTTGCGTTCTGCTTTCCGGACACCTATGAGGTAGGTATGTCCTTCCTCGGCGAAAAGATCCTGTATGAGCTGCTCAACAGCCACGAAAACTGGTGGTGCGAGCGTGCTTTTATGCCGTGGCTGGATATGAAGGCCGAGATGGAGCGTCTTGGTCTGCCGCTCTACACCATGGAGAGCAAGGATCCGCTCACCGCTTTTGATGCAGTGGGCTTCACCCTGCAGTACGAGCTTTCCTATACCAATATTCTGGCTATGCTGGATCTGGCGTGCATCCCGTTCTATTCCAAGGATCGCGATGAAAGCTGGCCGCTGATCGTGGCGGGTGGCCCCTGCGCCTGCAACGCTGGAACCCATTGCGGACTTTTTTTGATGTGGTCCAGCTGGGTGAGGGCGAAAACCAGCTGCCCGGCATCTGCGCCGAGATCGAAAAGGCCAAGAAGGAGGGCGGCGTTTCCAAAAAGGAACTGCTGCTGCGCATTGCAAAGATCCCCGGCGTCTATATCCCGGCGTTCTACGATGTGGAGTATTACGAAGATGGCCGAGTCAAGGCCATCATCCCCCAATGAGCCGGGCATCCCGGCGCGCATCACCAAGGCCATCATCAAGGACCTGAACGAGTTTGCCCCGCCCACGAATTTCGTGGTGCCCATGGTGGGTGCCATTCAGGACCGCGCCAGCATCGAGGTGCTGCGCGGCTGTGTGCGTGGCTGCCGTTTCTGTCAGGCGGGCTTTCTGTACCGTCCCATGCGCCAGCGTGACGCGGGCCTTCTGAACAGGGCGGCGCAGGAGCTGTGCGCTAACACCGGCTATGAAGAGCTGAGCCTTTCCAGCCTGTCCACCTCTGACCACGGCCAGCTGGAAGAGCTGCTGGATGATCTGAACGAGTGGGCACCCAAGGAGCATGTGAGTCTGTCGCTGCCTTCGCTGCGCGTGGACAACTTCTCCCAGAGCCTCATTGAAAAAATCCACCAAGGTGCGCAAGAGCGGCCTGACCTTCGCCGCCGAAGCCGGCACCCAGCGCCTGCGCAACGTCATCAACAAGAATGTCACATGGGATGAGATCGAAAAGACCTGCACCATTGCATTCAACGCGGGCTACACCTCGGTCAAGCTCTACTTCATGATGGGCCTGCCCACCGAGACCATGGAGGACATTGAGGGCATCGCAGAGACGGCGCAGAAGGTGGTCGATCTTTACTATTCTCTGCCCAAGCGCGGCAAGGGAAAGGGCGTTCAGGTGACGATCAGCTGTGCCTGCTTTGTGCCCAAGCCCCATACGCCGTTTGAGTTCGTGCCCATGGACACTGAACGAAATGCTGCGCGCCAAGCAGAAGCACCTGCTGGAAAGTGTGCGCAGCCGCAAGATCAAGGTCAACTATCACGACAGCACCACCAGCTTTCTGGAGGGCGTGTTCGCCAAGGGCGACCGCCGTCTGGCACCGGTCATTGTGGAAGCCTACAAGCGCGGCTGCTACTTCGACGGCTGGGAGGAGTGCTTCAAGTACGATACTTGGCTGCAGACCTTTGCCGATTTGGGCATCGACCCGGCATTCTATTGCCAGCGGCCCATCGGTCTGGACGAAGTGACGCCCTGGTCCCATATGGACTACGGTGTTACCCACGAATATCTGGTGCGGGAGTACCAAAAGGCTCTTGCCGCCCAGACCACCCAGCCCTGCAACCGTGCCTGCCACGGCTGCGGCGCAAATCATCTGTTAGGAGGTCCCTGCTTTGATTACAGTCAGAATCTCGTTTGAGCAAAAAGAATGAGGCCTCCTACATCTCCCTGCTGGACCTGCAGCGGGTGATGCAGCGGGTGCTCAAGCGCAGCGGCCTGCCGGTGTGGCATACGCTGGGTTTCAACCCCCACATCTATATGACCTTTGCCTGCCCGCTTTCGCTGGGGCAGGAGAGCGAGTGCGAGTGCGTGGATGTCAAGACCGAAGCGGAAGCCCCGGATTTTGAGCAGTGGAAAGCGGCCCTCAATGCCATCATGCCCGCAGGCATCGTGATCACGCACGTTGGCCCGGTGCAGATGAAGGCGGACCTCATTGCCTACGCATGCTATCGCATCACCTACCCGGCGGCAGCGGCTGCGGCGCTGGATGCGTACAATGCGCTGGAAAGCGCCCCGGTGGAAAAGCACGGCAAAAAAGGCAACAAGATCATTGAGCTGAAGGATTACATCCCGCAGGTGGAGTACACCACGGAGGGGGACAGCCTGCACATTGATCTGTGCATGCCGGCCGCACAGGAACTGAACCTGAACCCCTCGCTGCTGACCGGCTTTCTGGAAGAAAAATTCGGCCTGCCTGCCGTCAGTGCCAACATCCTGCGCAAAAAGTTTTTGACGGCAGATAAGCGCTGTTTGTCTGATCGGAGCGTGAAAGACCGTCTGTTGGGCAAAACAGAAAATTTTTTAGCATTTATTTTGGTCAGAACGCTTGCATTCACGCAGGTTTTGTGATATCCTATTTAGGCGTTAGTGTCCGCTGAGACCACAGCGGGGTTAATGACAATATCATTAAACGGGCGGTCCTCTGACGGCAAAGTGCCGTGTATGAACGTCTAAAAACAAATGGAGGATTCAAAAATGGACGCACTGAAGATTATTTCTGAAGGCAGCATCAAGGCTGAAAAGCCTCAGTTCAACGTTGGCGATACCGTCCGCGTTGATGTTCGTATCAAGGAAGGCGACCGTGAGCGCATTCAGGCCTTTGAGGGCACTGTGATCGCAAAGAAGCACGGCGGCGTTGCTGAGACCTTCACCGTTCGCCGCGTTGCTTACGGTGTCGGCATCGAGCGTGTCTTCCCCATCAACAGCCCCTTCGTTGAGAAGGTCACCGTTGTCCGCAAGGGCAAGGTTCGCCGCGCAAAGCTGTTCTACCTGCGTGGTCGTACGGGCAAGGCTGCCAAGGTCAAGAGCGATATTTGATCATCCCCGATTTGAAACGGGAAAAAAGGGACAACCTTGTTGTCCCTTTTTTCTTTATCAAAATTTCGGAAAAAATGCGGCTTTTTGCAGGCACCGTTCTTGCGAAGAGCCTGTCGGCTGCGGTATAATCGGGTCAGCAGTGTAAAACCAGAAGGTGAGGTGTACCGGATATGGAAAACAGGAACAGGCAAAGCCCGTGCGTGGGCAGAACCTGCTGGAATGGTACGAGGCATTGATCTCGGCAGCGCTGGTGCTGGTGCTGATCTTTTCGTTTTTCTTCCGCATCATTCAGGTGGACGGCAGCTCCATGGTGCCCACACTGGTGAACGGTGATAAGCTCATCGTGTGGGGAGCAGGCTATACACCGCAGCGTGGTGACGTGGTCATTGTGGACAGCTATACCTCCTACGGTAAACCGCTGGTCAAGCGTGTCATCGCCAAAGGCGGCGATACGGTCTCCATCGATTATGCGACCGGCACCGTGGCGGTGAACGGCGAGGTCTTGCAGGAGGACTACATTGCAGAGCCTACCTATCTTGGCTATGATGTAACTTTCCCGTATACGGTGCCGGAGGGCACGGTGTTCGTGATGGGTGATAACCGCAACCAATCACTGGACAGCCGTTCCACCTATGTGGGCTGCATCGATGAACGGGATATTCTGGGCAAGGTGCTTGTGTGCTTTATGCCCCTTTACAGAATTTTGGGGTGGTAAAATGAACGAAATGGATACCCGCTTTGCAAACCAGTACAATATTCAGTGGTTCCCGGGCCACATGACCAAGACCCTGCGCATGATGGAGCAGGAGATCCAGCACGTGGATGCCAGCCTTGTGCTGCTGGATGCCCGCATCCCGCTTTCCAGCCTGAACCCGGAGATCGAGCGCATCACGGCCCGCAAGCCGAAACTATACGCGCTGAACAAGGCCGATCTGGCAGACCCGGCTGTAACGGAAGAGTGGATCAAGTATTTCCGTGCGGCAGATGCCGGCTGTGTGGCCATCAGCGCCAAGCAGAAGGGCGGTGCCAATGCGGTAAAGGCTGCCATTGAAAAAGAACTGGCGGGCCTGCTGGAACGCCGCCAGAACCGCGGCATGGGCGGTGCCAAAACACAGGTGATGCTGTGCGGCATGCCCCAATGTGGGCAAATCCACCTTCATCAACACCTTTGCAGGCTCTGCCCGCGCCAAGGCGGCAGACCGCCCGGGCGTAACCAAGGGCAAACAGTGGGTCAGCACCGACAAATTTGATCTGCTGGATATGCCCGGCGTACTGTGGAAGAAGTTTGACTCCAAGACCATTGCGTCCAATCTGGCCTTTATCGGCTCCATCAAGGATGATATTCTGGATGTGGAAGAGCTGGCCATGAACCTGCTGGACGAGGTGCGCCGCAACTACCCCGACCTTGTGGCCCAGCGCTACAAGCTGGATGCCGAAACGCTGGCCCTGCCGCCCTACGAGCTGATGGAAGCCATCGGCCGCAAGCGCGGTCTGCTGGTGCGCGGCGGCGAGGTGAACACCGAGCGCTGCGCCATTATGCTGGTAGACGAGTTTCGCGCCTGCAAGTGGGGCCGCATCTCGCTGGAGCGTCCGCCGCAGCGGGATGATCTGGCTGATTTTGCCGAGGAGGATGACGAATGAAGCGCCGTTCCGACGAGGAGATCTCGGCTCCGCTGTATGAGTACGATGCCGCTGTACGCAGTCAGTACGGCTGCTTTGCAGGCGTGGACGAAGCCGGACGCGGCCCTCTG
>ENA-OQCV01000526-OQCV01000526.1-human-gut-metagenome-genome-assembly--contig:-NODE-526-length-10246-cov-1.704516_pt1 | contig 10246 bp, 19 predicted proteins | sample MGYA00242766_ERZ504592 | MGnify/ENA primary metagenome ERZ504592 (study PRJEB26092, sample SAMD00036315) | human gut metagenome | host: Homo sapiens | study: EMG produced TPA metagenomics assembly of...
ACGCGTATCCAAAAAGACTCAATAAAAAGCAGAACGGCACCCCATTTGTCAGACAAGTATACGAGTATTGCTTGTGCTGGGAAGTGGGGTGTGTTTTCTATATGGCTCAGTGTCTACGCTAATGGCTTTTCTGGTTTTCCTCAAGGGTGAGGGTAGCAACCATGCCAGACCTACCTGACAGAAGAATGTAGCGTAACAGACGTCATATATCGACTTATAGATTCGCAAAGGCTATAAGCAAATCCTTATTGACGAATATGATTTGGGACTTTGATTTTTCATTATTTTGCTTATATAATAGAAACAATCCAATGTACGAATGTACGAAATACACAAATTTTTACATCTAAAAAGGAGGAAAAAATGAAACATTTCGTATCACGATGTACATGGCAATCGGTCTTACGGGTTCCTTGTTGTTTACAGGTTGTGCTTCTGAATCTGTTAGCAGCGTCGGCACCTCTGCGAACGAAAGCGTCAGCAGTTCTTCTGAAAGCCAGCATGAACCGGTTACCATTACGCTTTAACGCAGACTCTGCAACGAACGGCGCGAACGAGGCAAAAATCGAGGCTTTCCAGAATCTGTACCCATTGGATTACGGTCGACCTGGTTGAGATGCCTGCCGGCGCTTCAGACCGCGTGCGAACGTTAAGTACTGTTCTGCAGGCAAAAGATGACAGTATGGATGCATTTTTTGATCGACTGCACATGGCCGGAAATGTTCGCGTCTGCCGGCTGGCTCGAGCCACTGGATGATGTGTATACCAGTGATGAACTAACCGAATTCAGTGAGGGCGCACTGCAGGGATGCTATGTAGATGGAAAACTGGTATGTCTCCCTACATTTTTTAAATACTGGCGCTCTGCTTTACAGAGCTGACCTGCTTGAAAAATACGGGTTTGAACCCGCCAAAACATGGGATGAATTGATCGAACAGAGCAAGGTTGTAATGGCAGGGGAACCTGGCGTCTACGGTTATGCGGCTGCATGGCAAAAAGCGGAAGCTTTAACCTGCTGTACGATGGAGCATATCTGGGGATATGACGGAAACGTTCTGGACGAAAAACGGCAACCCGACCTTTGACACCGAAGCTGTAAAAACGCGGCATCAGTTCGATGAAAAAGATTCTGGACGAAGGCGTTGCAATCGACGGTATCCTCGGCATGATGTCTAAGGACGTGAAGGCGGCTTTCTTTGCCGGTCAGGTACTCTATATTCGCGACTGGTCTGCTGCACTTGCCGCTGCCAACGATCCTGAGCAGTCCTCTGTTGCCGGTAATGTAAAAGTGGCACAGCTTCCCGCAGGTACAGACGGAAATGAGCAGTACAACTGCAATGGCGGTTGGAACATTGGTGTTTCTGCTTATTCCTCTCATAAGGAAGAAGCCAAGCTCTTGGTTAAGTACTGGACAAGCGATGATGCAATGCTGATTGGTGCAACGATGAGTGGCAAAATGCCTGCGCGCCCAGCTCTGTACGAGAACAAGGATTTGCTTGCTGCCGATTCCGATATGGCAAAACTATATGATTTTGCAAAGAACTGCCGTAACCGTCCCGGTTCTGCCTATTACGAGGAAGTTTCTGCTGCACTGCAGGAAGGTGTCACCAGCGTACTGATGGGAGAGCAAAGCATCGATAATGCCGTTGCAACGATTCAGGCAAAGGAAGAAGAAATCTACAACCGTTAAGGATAAAAGCAATATGTGCAGCGAAGATGACTTCGTTGCACATATTGCAATTTTTAAAACTATCTATTGATAAGGGTTCTTGGTATGAACAATAAAAAGAGAGTCGCTATGGGATATGTATTTCTCCTGCCAGCGCTGATCTTATTCATGGTAGTTGTCGCATATCCGGTATTCAACACATTGAAAACAAGCTTTTATTCGATTCGTGTTCAAAATATTGCCACGGGCGGAAAATGGGTCGGGCTTGCCAACTATAAACAACTGATTCAAGATCCGAATACATGGGTGACATTAAAATTCACCCTGCTTTTTAACGGTGGTTTCGGTTATTTTGGAAACTGTCATCGACATGGGCTGTGCTCTGATTATGAATGTTGGAATGCGTGGTGAGGGCATTGTCCGCGGCTGTATTCTTGTGCCATGGTGTATTCCTACTATTGTATCGGGATTGATGTGGTCCTATATGTTCGCTGAATCTTACGGCATTATTAACCAGTTGCTTCAACAAATCGGCATGGCACCTGTTGCATGGTTGACAAATTCATCCTGTGCCTTTTGGGCAGTTGTTATTTCTGATGTGTGGAAAACTGCCCCTATATGGGCTTGCTGCTTTTGGCCGGTCTGAAAACCGTACCCCCTGAATACTATGAAGCCGCCTCAATTGATGGGGCAGGCAGCGTTACAAAGTTTTTCCGAATCACGATCCCCTGCATTAAGCCGGTTCTTCTGGTATCCATTATGTTCCGCACAATTTCTAGTTTCCGAATCTATGATCTTATTAAAGTGCTGACAAATGGTGGCCCCGGCTTATCAACTACCAGCCTGACCATGTATACAATGCAACAGTAGTTTTTCTTTTGGCAACTATGGCTATGGCGCTGCGCTTGCCATGCTTACTTTGTAGTTTCGTTGGGCATCGCATTCCTGTTTTACGATGGGATGAAGTCTAAGTTGGAGGTGTAATCATGAAGCGAAATATTGGCGCAATCCTATTTTCCGTAATCCTTATTTCGGTGATTACATTTCCGTTCTTGTGGTTACTTCTTGGTTCGTTCAAAACCATGAAAGAACTGTTTTCAGTCCCAATTCGATTTTTTCCGGAACACATCTCCCTGGATAACTACATTGCAGTTTTTAAGGCACAGCCTTTTGGACTGTATCTGTATAACAGCATCGTTATTGCTCTTTTAGGCACCGTACTGGTTGTTGTTGCCTCGGCTATGGCAAGCTATTCGTTGGCGAGAATTCCTATCAAAGGCAAAAAATCTGGTATTGATCCTTGTGCTGACAGTCTCCCTGCTGCCCCTGTTACACTTCTGAATCCCATCTATCAGACAATGAGCAATATCGGGCTGCTTAACACTAGGATAGGTGTGGCCGTTGTACTGGCTGCAATTGAACTCCCTACTGCGGTGTGGTTGTTGACGAGCTTTTTTTGCAGTCTATTCCCATTGAAATAGAAGAAAGCGCCATGCTTGATGGCGCTTCCATGGTGGGTGGTTTTGTTAGGGTAGTAGTGCCACTGGTAATGCCCGGTGTATTTACTGTTAGCATCATGACATTTCTTGCTGTATGGAATAACTTCATTTTCCCATCTGTGCTGAACCAATCCAAATCGGCAAGAACGGTTACGATTGCACTGACTATGTTTGAAACAGAGACTTATACGCCATGGCACATTATTTCTGCTGCAGCTATTATCGCATCTGTTCCTCTGATCATTGATTGTTTTGCTTTTGCAGAAACGGATCGTTTCCGGTATGATCGAAGGCGGTGTTAAAGGATAGTCTCAGAAATGTTAAAGGGAGGTCTTTCCATTGCCTGCTTTGCGTAATCCATAAAACATTTCATGGGTCGTGTGAGATGACGCTGCTTATTGTATCCAATACAAACCTGCTGAAAATCAGGTGTTTCCAGTTGGCAATAAAGGGGATTCTCAATATACATGGGTGAAACACAGGCAGAGATATACCCCACAAACGCACAGCCAACATTGGCAGCTACAAGAAAATGGGCAAGACCGGGATTAGAGGTTTCCAGTACAATATTCGGTTGGCAGTTATGTTTCTCAAACAGGTTTTGCGTATACTTTCGCAGGTAGCCGGTTTTACCAACTATAAAGGGAAGCGAACAAATATCCTCAAATTTCAGCATGGGGAACGAATGACCATTAGGCTCGCGTTGGTAAGGTATGTGAATCTGTGATGGAACGGCCAGCAAAATTTGTTCCTGGTAAATGTTCGTATGTGTAATTGCCGAATTGGATTCGCTATAGCAAAAACCAAGATCGACCGAACCGTTTTCCAGCAGTTCTTCTACTCCGCCGGACTCAACTTCTGTAACGGAAACCTCAATGTTCGGATACTTCTGTTTGAATCACCTAACAGGTAGGTCAATGTAATAAACGACTTGGTTTTTGTGACCGCGAGGGATAAGTGTGCCGTTCCGGAAAAGCTCCCATTATCCTTAAGCTCTGCCATCATTGTTTGCATAGTGCGATATTCATACAGCATGTTTTGTGCGCTGTCGCGAAATCGCTCCCCGGCTTCTGTAAGGATCAGCGAATTGCCTTTTCGGTAAAACAACTTTGTGTCAAGCTCTTTTTCAAGGTGAATCAGCTGCTGGCTCAATGCTGGTTGCGTAATATAAAGTTCTGATGCGGCCTTGCTGATGCTGTTGAATTTCAATATTGTCAGGAAATATTCTAATTGTAAGAAGTTCATGCTGCCCTCCCGAAGATGCAACCCGGTAAAACTTTATAGAGTTAAAAATATATCGTCACAACGAGCATAATCGCGCAAAATCCACTACAAGAATTATAACATGTTATCAGCCCATCATCAATAAGGAAATCCCGGAAGGAGATATTCTTTATGCTTTATACAACTCTCGGAAGAACCAACCGTAAAGTCAGCAGAATTGGATTCGGAGGCTGTCCTGCAGGCGTAAAAAATTATGTTGAGACATATGACCCCGGCAAAACAGATGATTACGGCGAGGGGGTTCGCGCAGCCAGACGTGCCTACGAATTGGGTATTAACTACTTTGATACCGCCCCCGGCTATGGTAATGGCTTGAGCGAGCAGATCATCGGGGAGGCTCTTGATGGCATCCCCGGAGAGAATCTCTTTGATGGCAACAAAAGTACGTTACAATGAAGAACCAGATGTTTTCAAATCGCTTGAAGGCAGCCTGACAAGACTGCGCCGGGAACATATTGATCTTTTGCAGTTACATGGCGACTACTACACAAAAGAGCTGACAGACACACTTTTACAGCCCGGCGGCATGGTAGAACAAATGTGCCGTGCCAAACAGGAAGGTCTTGTACAATATCTTGGTTTTACGGGAGAATGTCAGAATGCTGAGTTCTATCGCCTGATCGATACCGGAATCTTTGATGTCGTTCAGGTACAGTACAATGTTCTGTTTCAGCATCCGTATGATCCGTTTTTCCAATCGGGCAGTATGTATTACTGTGAAGAAAAGGGGATGGGCATTGTCACAATGCGCTCTTTGACTTCCGGTATTTTCCGAAAAATGGATGCGGATGATCCAGCCGGATAATACTTTTGACTACTCAAAAGCATTGATCCAGTACGTTTTGTCCAATCCGCTGGTAGATACGGCCTTGTTAGGTATGCGATCTGTTGCACAAGTGGAAGAAAATTGTTGCTGTGTGCCTAGATACCGCCCACCGTATTGACCTTGCTGAGCTTCACAAGAGGAAAGTAGACTGATCATGGTTACGTGGAAAATGATTAACCTCGGTCAAGTAAGCAGAAATCAGTTTTGGGGTGAGCCGGATGATGTTGTTCGCCGCCCCGGTATTTGCAACGGAGTCGTTCTGTTTGACACGGAACAAGTCGTACTGGTTGATCCGCCTTATTCTAACGAGGAGATGCTGCGCTGTCTGGATGCACATGCCGGATTAAAGCCAAAAGATATCGATGTTGTATACATTACACATGCTCATTCAGACCACTTCGATGGGATTCACTATTTCCCTGCCGCACGCTGGTGTACCGGGATGGAGGAACGAGACATTCTGGGGAAAATGCTGGATGCAAGGAAGTTAGACGGCAACAAGTTGGAAGGCTTGAGAGAAAAGTTGACGCCCAAATATTCAAGTCGTTCCCTTGCCCGGTCATACAATGGGTTCTACAGGGCTGCTTTTTGACGGCCCGGAAGGAAAAGTCCTTGTCGCAGGTGATTCCGTAATGACGCGTGAGTTTTTTGAACATCAGAAGGGCTATTTCAAAAGCGAAAGTCAAGCTGCCTCAACAAAAACGATCCAATGGATTTTCAAACATACCGATATTGTTGTTCCCGGACACGACAACTACTTTTTTGTCAACGCATACAAATTCAATTGAAGGAGATATCAAATGAAAACTATCACATGCCCAAGCAAAGAAGTTCCTGTTATTGCAGAGACGCAGGTCTTAGTCGTAGGAAGTGGTCCTGCGGGTATTTCTGCAGCTGTTGCCAGCGCTCGCTGCGGGGCAAAAAACCATGCTTGTTGAACGGTATGGCTGATTTTGGCGGCGCACTTTCTGTAGGTCAGGTCGAATCGTACACTTGGTACTTTAATCAAAAACACATATACTGCACAGGGCATTTCTAAAGAAATTGAAGACCGCATGATTAAGATAGGTGGCGTACAGGATGATGACCGCGGTTGTGGGCACTTTTTGAATCCGGAAAAATACAAATATATGCTCGATTGCTGGATTCAGGAAGAAGGTATCACACCTCTGCTGCACACCCTTGTGGTTGATGTAATTATGGAGGGCAAAACCGTCAAGGGTGTTATCGTAGAGAACAAGTCTGGACGCGGTGCCATTTTGGCAGACCGCATTGTTGATGCCACAGGTGACGGAGACGTTGCGGCTCTTGCTGGAGCTGCTTATGAGAAAGGCGAAAATAACAACGGCAAGGTGCTTCCTGTCACTATGGTTTTTTCGGTGTGTCAGGCGTTGACACCAAAACCTTCCGTGATTATATCGAAAGCCACCCGGAGATGACGAATCCTGATACACATGGTTTGAAACTTCCGTTTCGGCGTGCAAAGGCTGACGGGAAATGGCCGGTAGAGCGTGATGGCGGTGCATGGAAAGAGCTTACCCCCACGGGTGAATTTACCAGTCTGAATCTTACGCTTGAAAACGGGATTGATGGAACCAATGTTTGGGACCTGACGCACGCAGAGATTCAGGGACGTCAGCAGGTTATGTGGGCTGTCGACGTACTGCGTAATTATGCAAAAGAAATGGGTTTTGCCAATTGCTCGTTGCGTTCGATTGCTGGTCAGATTGGCATTCGTGAAACGCGCCGTATCCAGGGTGGTTACAGCATCTGCCGCAGGGATGTGCTGGGGCATTCCGAGTTTGACGATTCAATAGGTGTATACACCACATTTATCGACGGAGAAGTTGTATCAAAAGATGATGCTCACTTCCAGCTGCCTTACCGTATGATTCTCCCAATGGTATCGAAAATCTTAGCGTTGCCGGACGTTGCGCATCGTGTGATGATGATGCTATTCAGACTGTCCGCATGATGGTTTGTTGTGCTACCACAGGTCAGGCTGCCGGCACTGCCTCTGCGTTGTCGATAAAAGATGATGTCGTTCTGCGAGATCTCGACATCCACACTTTGCAGAACCCAGCTGGTTGCCGATGGTGTACGCATCCGGTAAGGCTCGTTTATTACTTAAAAAAGGAAGGAGGATACCATGGAAATTGTAGTTTTGGATGGATATACAGAAAATCCTGGTGATCTGTCTTGGGATGCGGTTAAATCCTTTGGCACCCTTACGGTTTATGACCGAACCCCGGCAGATGATGCCATTATCTGCAAACGGATTGGTAATGCCGATATTGTTATTACCAACAAAATCGCCCATCAGTGCCTATGTGATTGCTTCTTGTCCTTCCATTAAATTCATCAGCGTTCTGGCAACCGGATACAATGTTGTTGATACTCATGCAGCTGCGAAAGCAGGTATTCCGGTATCCAACATTCCTACCTATGGTACAATGGCTGTTGGTCAGTTTGCTATTGCCATGCTGCTTGAAATTTGCCACCATATTGGTGCGCACAACGATGCAGTCCATCAGGGACGTTGGGGAACGAATCCTGATTGGTGCTTTTGGGACTCGCCGCTTATCGAGCTTGCGCAAAAGACAATCGGCATTATTGGTTTTGGGCGCATTGGTCAGACTACAGGACGCATCGCCAAGGCTCTTGGCATGAACGTCCTTGCATATGACAGCCATCCAAATGATGTTGGCAGAGAAATCGCCGATTATGTGGAACTTGATGAGCTTCTTCGGCGTTCTGATGTGATTTCCTTGCATTGTCCTCTGTTTCCCGAAACGAAGGGAATTCATTTGCGCAGAAAAACATTGCAAAGATGAAGGATGGCGTTATTGTTCTTAACAACGCACGCGGCGGTCTTATTGTGGAGGCGATTTGGGCATCGCCTTGCACAGCGGGAAAATTTTACGCTGCAGGATTGGGACGTTGTCTCTACTGAGCCGATTCAATCGGATAGTCCGTTGCTTGCTGCCCCAAACTGCATAATCACGCCGCACATTTCCTGGGCACCAAAGGAATGCCGTCAGCGCATTATGGATATGACAGCTGATAATATTCAGCACTTTATCTCCAGTGCGCCAATCCATGTTGTAAACAGGTGACTGCAATGACTATGCGCGATAAAGCTGAGTGCATCATGCGCGAATCCATTCAACGAGTTATGCCCGGCCCTGCAGTGACCACAGCACTTCAAAATTGCAAATTCTCCGAGGGCAGGCTTTACCTTGTTGCTGTTGGCAAAGCGGCATGGGAAATGGCGAATAGTGCCGTTCAGTGCCTTGACAAAAAGGTGTGTGCAGGCATTGTGCTTACGAAATACGGTCATGTACAGGGGTCTATTAAAGATGTCGTTTGCTATGAGGCCGGTCATCCTGTCCCTGACGAGAACTCACTTCGAGGAACGCAGGCTATCCTTCGGATGGTAACAGGATTGGAAGAGCGAGACACCGTCCTTTTTGCTTCTGTCTGGTGGAGGATCCTCTCTTTTTGAAAAACCGTTTATTCCTTTGGAAGAACTGCAGGAAATCTACAGCGCAACTATTAGCCTGTGGTGCATCCATCACCGAAATCAATACCATTCGCAAGCATCTTTCTCAGGTAAAAAGGTGGTCGATTTGCTGTCATGTGTAAGCCTGCTCACGTTAATTCCATCATCTTATCAGATGTGATTGGTGATCAAATCGACATGATTGCCTCAGGTCCAACCTGCGGGGATTCCTCTACACGCGCAGATGCCATTGCTATTGTTGAGAAGTACCACCTCGCTCTTTCACCATTGGCACAAAAGACGCTTCAACTTGAAACCCCGTCTGAAGTACCAAATGTTACAAACACAATCATTGGCTCTGTTTCTAAGCTTTGTGAATACGCTAAAGACGTTTGCACTACGCTGGGGTATGATGTGACAATTCTTACCGACCGTTTGACTTGTGAGGCACGTGAAGCAGGGAGGTTTCTGGGATCAATTGCACTAGCACATGCTAATACCTCTGAACATCTTGCTTTTCTTGCAGGAGGCGAAACCGTTGTCCACCTAATGGGGAAGGGTCTGGGTGGACGAAATCAAGAAATAGCACTAGCAGCTGCCAGTCAGATAGAAGGCATTCAAAACGTCGCTGTGTTCTCTTTTGGCAGTGATGGAACAGATGGTCCAACCGATGCTGCAGGCGGATATGTGGACGGGAAAACGTCCCGGTTGGTGGATATAGATGCCGCCTTGCAAGCAAGTGATTCCTATCATGCATTACAAAAGAGTGGCGGACTACTGGTGACAGGACCAACAGGAACAAATGTTAATGATTTGGCTGTGGTCTTGATTAACTAATGATTTAAACATCCTCGATTGCCTGTAGGTGGAATAACTGATTCCTTGCTCCCGGCGCCATTCCTTTTACTGGAACACCTGAATTGCGGCACTCCACAATGCGCTGTTCCCACTGCGCTCGACTTACTGCCCGTTTCATCTGACTCACTTGCATGGCTACGACTCCTCCTTGAGCCTTTTCAGGAATCCCTGACAATTACCAGGAATTCTCGGTAATTCTTGATACCCTTATTACCTCACAGGCACCGTTGCTTTCACAGGACGTCATTTATTATGCATTTGTGTTTTTATTTTAACAATGTTTAAATGCGAACAACTTTATTCAATATGTTCCATATTTTTGAAGCTCGCCTTTTAGCGAAACAGCATACTTATGTGCCCGACCTAAAGCATAGTAATGATCCTGAAGATAACGGCTGATAGTTCTTGCTTTTCGCAAATATCCAAGATATTGTCCTCTATTTTTCAGGTAGAGGTTTAAAATATGTCCATCCAAGAAGGTAGTACATTGATAGTAAACTCGTCTGCTGTTTCAAAAATGTGAGGGGATTTTCTTTTTCAATTATGCGGCCAGTGGCATTCTGAAACTTGCAATTTACGTTTTTTTAGCTGAAAAAGAAAAAATATT
>ENA-OQCV01000527-OQCV01000527.1-human-gut-metagenome-genome-assembly--contig:-NODE-527-length-10204-cov-2.038702_pt1 | contig 10204 bp, 12 predicted proteins | sample MGYA00242766_ERZ504592 | MGnify/ENA primary metagenome ERZ504592 (study PRJEB26092, sample SAMD00036315) | human gut metagenome | host: Homo sapiens | study: EMG produced TPA metagenomics assembly of...
CCATTAACTAAGTATACAAACCATTAATCTATTTAAAACATGAGAATCTAAATCATTAATTTTGGCGGCCTTATGCATGGTCACCGTGGGTGTTTACGCCCAAAGCAACTATCCGTTCAACGGTCTGGACATGAACATGGGTAACCTGTCAAGACTGTCCGATGCCAAGACACGTTCCATCAGCCCTGAGAACTTTACAGGCGAGAAGGGCAAGGGCGGCATGGCCGATCCGGTCAGGGACAAGGACCAGCGGAATGTGGCCAACGCCCACCATGCGGCCAAGGACCTGGGCAAGGGTTGGAAGGTAAACCCCTTCATCATCGTGAAACCGGGAGAGACAATCACGATTGCGGAAATCGAGGGTCCGGGAGCCATCCAGCAGATCTGGATGACACCGACCGGGAACTGGCGCTTCTCCATCCTGAGAATGTACTGGGACGATGAGAAGGAGCCTTCCGTCGAATGTCCGGTGGGTGACTTCTTCTGCAGCGCATACAATGAATATGCACAGCTCTCCTCACTGGCCGTTTGCGTGAATCCCGGGCAGCGCCTTCAACTGCTACTGGAAGATGCCTTTCCGCAAGAAAGCCCGTATCACGCTGGAGAACATCAACACCGCCGAGGAGATGCGCCTGTACTACCAAATCAACTACACCTTGACAGAAGTTCCTGAGGACGAGGCCTACTTCCACGCGCAGTTCCGCCGCTCCAACCCGACCCAGGGGTCGCTGCACACGCTGATTGACGGTGTGAAGGGCAAGGGACAGTACGTGGGTACCTACCTGGCATGGCGTGTAAACGACAACTGCTGGTGGGGTGAAGGGGAAATCAAGTTCTACATGGACGGTGACAAGGAATACCCGACTATCTGCGGGACCGGGACTGAGGACTACTTCTGCGGCTCGTACAATTTCGAGAACCAGAAGACGCGCCAGTACCAGGAGTTCACCACCCCCTATGCCGGCATGCACCAGGTAATCCGTCCCGACGGGCTGTACCGTGCGGTGACCGCTTTCGGGCTGTACCGCTGGCATATCCTTGACCCGGTACGCTTCGACAAGGACCTGAAGGTCACGATACAGGATTTGGGATGGCGTCATGACGGACGCTACAACAACCAGAAGTCGGATATCTCGTCGACCACTTTCTGGTACCAGGCCGAGCCGCATGCCAAATTCCCGGCTTTGCCGAGCAAGGACGATTTGGAAATTCCAAGATGGTAAAATTGGGTATACCCGATATTTAAAATTACGTTGTTTTTTTATTAACTATTAAATCAAAGTATTATGAGGATTTCTTTTAAAAGGAATGGTTTCATAGCATTGGCATCAATGCTATCATTTGCAGTGTATGCAGGGGATAATTTGCCCCTTGCAACCGCTGCATCGGGGACAAATGGATCTATTCAAGTATCTGAGCATGGCGTAGATACTTCTAATGAGATTCAACAAGCGAGAGTAATACAAGGAACAGTTCTGGAAGAAGGGACTAATGAACCTCTTATTGGGGTTAAATGTTGTCGTTAAAGGAACTACTATAGGTACAACTACTGATGTGGAGGGAAAATATTCGATAAGAATACCTTCTGATAATGCTGTGTTAGTCTTTTCTTATATTGGTCTAAAAAACAGAAGAATATTCTGTTAAAGGCTTGAAATCTTTGGATGTTATTATGAAAAGTGATGCTACGATGTTGTCTGAAGTCGTTGTATACACTGGTTATATGACTCAGAAAAAAGCTGACTTAACCGGATCGGTTGCATTGGCGGATTCAAAAGACATCAAGAAGACTTCCGCTAACGTTATGAAAGCTATGCAGGGTAAGATGGCCGGTGTGAAAATTAGCAACAATGGCGGTAATCCTGCAGAAGATATAGGCATTCAAATTCGTGGTCTTTCTTCTTTGTCTGGAGCTGTTACTCCATTAATTGTATTGGATGGTATGCCAGCTGAAGGTCTGAATCTACGTGACATAAATTCAGGAGATATTGAATCTATTCAGGTATTGAAAGATGCTGCTTCTGCCTCAATTTATGGTGCACGTGCTTCTGGTGGTGTGATTTTAGTCCAAACTAAAAAATGGTAAAGCTGGTAAGACTACCATTGACTATAATGGTAGTGTTTCTGTAAGTTCTATAATAAATAGACCGGAAATGATGAACGCCACAGAATGGGGTACTGCTGCCTTCCGCGCTGCTGCTTATGATGAGTGGGCTTATGGTTCAGGCCTATTATTACCCAATGGCTTTGAGTATGAGTATCATAGAGGTGATAATGGAATGCTGGTATTGGATAATATGAAAATGAAAGAATATTTGGATAATAATCAATTGGTAAAAGCAACTGATACAAAATTGGATGGATGAGAATTTTTCCGTACAGCAGTTTCTACAAAATCATCAGTTGACTATTTCTAATGGTTCGGATAAAGCTAAAAGTTTGTTTTCATTAGGGTATACTAACAACCAAGGTACACAAATTCATTCCTTTTTTCAAACAATATTCTGTACGTGCTAACACGGAATATAGTTTGATTAAAGATCGTTTGAAAGTAGGAGAAAATTTAGCTATTTCTTATTTGCAGTATAAAAGTCAATGGGAAACCTTTTTGGCTATGATTATGCCACCTATGGTTCCTGTTTATGATGTAAATGGTAACTGGGCAGGACCTGCAGGACTTGATGATTTTGATAATCCGGTACGTAAAATGACTATGGGTAAAGATAATATCAATAATTATGTGAAAATTATTGGTAATGTTTTTGCAGACCTGAATATTTGGAATGGTATATCTGCTAGAACTCAGTTTGGTATAAATTATGGTAACTCTTATAGTAGAACAGTAGATGGGGCTTATGTAGAGACTGGTTTTAGAGGCAATGATAAAAATTATGTAAGAAATAACCAGTCCCATCCGTTAAATTATGTATGGACTAATACTTTGTCCTATAATAAAAGTTTTGGAAAACACCATATTGATGCTGTATTTGGTAGTGAGTTTACCCGTTATGTACAAGAAGGTTTTTATGCAAGTAGAGAAGGACTTTATTTGGAAGATCGTGATTTTGCCGGTCTTAGTGTTGCTACCGGTGATGAAATTGATGTAAGTAGTTCTGCTGATGAATATACTTATTTCTCTCTTTTTGCTAAGGCCAATTATTCATATGCTGGTAAATATTTGTTGTCTGCAACTGTACGTCGTGATGGTTCTTCTTTGTTTGGTGTCAATAATCGTTATGGTGTATTTCCTGCATTTTCTGCTGGTTGGAGAATTAAGGATGAAGCTTTTATGGAAGATGCGGACTGGTTGTCTGATCTGAAAATTCGTTTCAGTTGGGGTACGAATGGTAGTGTACAAGGATTACCTCGTGGTTACACAACTACTCCATTTACTACTAATTATTTTGATACTGCATATCCTATTAAGGGACAAGCAACCGGCGCTTTGCAGTCTGGCTATAGAAGAACTTGGATTGGTAACCCTGATTTGAAATGGGAAACAACCAAACAAACAGACTTCGGCGTTGACTTTGGATTTTTCAATCAACGTTTGACTGGTCTTTTGACTATTACTATAAGAAAACAAATGATATCTTGGTCCAGACTCCATATATCGCAGCAATGGGTGAAGGTGGTGAACCTTGGGTTAATGGTGCTAGTATGAATAACCAAGGTGTAGAATTTACAGTATCTTTCAAGAGTGACCCCTCCAGTGAATTCCAGTGGGCTGTTAGTGCCAATATTGGTACATACAAAACTGAATTGACTGACCTTCCTTCCAATGTAATCAATAAGTATGCTGGTGATGGTGTACACGATTTGATTTTAGGACGTTCTCCAAATTCTGCTTATGGTTTGGTAGCTGATGGTATTTTCAAAACTCAAGAGGAAGTTGATGCTCATGCAGACCAGCCAGGTAAAGCAGTTGGACGTATTCGCTACAAGGACTTAGATGGTGATGGTGTAATCAATGAAACATATGATAGAACTTGGATAGGTTGCTATGACCCGGATTTCTTTGGAGGTCTTAATTTTGATTTCGCTTATAAGGGCTTTGACTTGAACTTAATTTTTTGAGGGTATGTTCGGTAATGATGTAAATAGCGACTGGAAGAAAGAGAGTGATATTTGGCTTTTCACCAATCCTGCATGGAAAAATCATGCAACTCGTATGTTGGGCGGTTGGTCACCTGACAATCCGAATTCTGATATTCCGGCTATCTCGAATAATACTGCCAATCAAGAACAAAGATTCTCTTCTTGGTTCATAGAAGATGGTTCATACATTAAGTTGAGAAATATTGAATTGGGTTATACATTTCCGACTAAGCTTATCGAAAAAAATGCATATGAGTAATCTGCGTTTGTATGCTGCTGCATATAATGTATTTACTTTGAAGAAGTTTTGGGGAGATGACAAATATACAAGTTTCGATCCAGAAAGACCTTCTTATCATTATCTGACACCATTTACTTTCAATTTCGGTATCAATGTTTCTTTTTAAACTTAATTAATAAATTATTATGAAAAGCAAATATATAACTTTATCAATTGCTCTATGCTCTATATTGGGAGTCAGCAGTTGTGATTCATATTTGGATATCAATCCTAAACAAGTTCTGGACCCAAAATATACTTAACAAACCTAGCGATATAGAAGGTTTGTCACAGCAGCCTATGCCCGTATGTGTGAGATGGGGTCATTGGATTCCTCTCCTTATATGTATTGGTGGAGTGGTTCTATGCGTTCGGATGACTGCTACAAAGGTGGTGGTGGTGTTGCTGATGCTGTAGGTTCTTTTGGTAACATATCACTTTTTACTTATGTAAAATCCTAATACTGGTGCATTGGATGGTACTTGGTATAATTCTTATCAAGTTATCCAAAGATGTAATACAGCAATTCAAAGAATGGCAAATTTTACGGAAGAAGAGTTACCTAATAAGAATAGTTTTATGGGTGAGATGCTCTTTATCCGTTCATTTACGTTGTATCGTTTGCAAAAAACTTTGGAAATATGTACCCTATATTGATGAGAATGTAGTAGGTATGTCAGATGCTTTTGAAGCAGTACCTAACCGTGAATTGGATAAGGGGAATGATCTTTACTTATGGCAACGTATTACTTGATGATTTTAAAAATGGCCGAGGAATTATTGCCTTTGGATCAGATGGATAAAGGTCGTGTAAGCCGTAATGCTGCTACTGCTATGGTTGCTAGGACAATATTAAATATGGCTTACGAACAGGATGATCGTCATCAGGTGATAAATATCAATAAGGAATTACTTGCAGAAGCTTTGCCTTATATTGATAAAATTATTGATCAAGAAGGTGGTCGTGTAGGTTTGGAATCTGATTTTGGTAATAACTTTTTGGTAGAGTATGATAATGCTACTAAAGAATCCATTTGGGAATTACAATTTGCTCTTGATAATAATTTTCATACAGCAGGTCGATTTAATCGCGCTGAAGGTTTGAATCATCCATGGATGTGGCCCGAAACACAACCTGGTAATTTTGTATTTAAGTGTTGTGACTTTAACCATGCTAGCTATACGTTGACTAATGCGTTTAAGACTGATGAAAACGGTTTACCCCGTTTCGAGGATTATAATGAGGATGATTATGGTCAATATATTAAAAATTCAGATGGTTCTTATAATTTGGATATCGTTAATTCTGGCGCTAAGCCTTACTTTGATAAGTATACATGGGATCCCCGATTTAGCCATACTATCGTAGCTCCTGGACAGCCTTGGAAGTATGATCCTGATTTATTATTCCATTCAACTGCTACTCGTGATCCGATTACTTATAGTTTCTTGAAACCCATCAAAGATATGCCACATCCTGATTGTGGTTGTATTGCTTATGATGGATGGCAATTTAATTCTATGAATAAGAAGATGATTCGTTACGATGACGTGTTGCTGTGGAAAGCTGAGATTTTGATTCAATTGGATAGAGAAATGGAAGCCCTGCCATATATTAACCAGATTCGTACTCGTGCTGCCAATAGTTTGGTTCGTTTGACTCAAGCTGACGGTTCATATACAATGAATTATCATATTGCTACTTATCAGCCGGGTATTAACTGTAATTGGACTAAGGACTTTGCATGGAAAGCCTTAATGTGGGAAAATCGTCTTGAATTTGCTTGCGAAGGTCATCGTTTCTTTGATTTGCAGCGTTGGGGATTGTTGGAAAAGACAATGAACGAATATTTTGCTATTGAAAGAACTCGCTTCGATTGGTTCAATGATGCTCGTTTTACTGCCGGTCGTGATGAGTACTTTCCGATTTCCCAACCACAAATGAATTATTCAAAGGGTAACTATACGCAGAATCCGGGATATTAATGTTTAACTATTAAGAAGAAAATTATGAAAAAGATAGTAACCATTTTTACAATGTTGTTGGTAGTGTTATCACTGTCCAGCTGCTATGACAGAGATGTGCTTGATGACAAGGGCTTGAATTATTTCATGCCTACGCCTGAGAATGTGCAGTATATTCAAGATAATGCTACTACAGTGACATTGACTTGGAGTATTCCTTCAGTAATTCCAGAAGACTTCAGACGTCCTATTTCAGTACAGATTCAAATAGTGGAAAATAATATTTATAGAGATAGAATAACCTTGGTAAATGAGGAAACCTCTCATACTTTCACTATTGATCCTGCTAAGAAGTATCGCTATATCGTTAAATTGGTAGGTACTTTTACTGAGGAAAATCAAGAAACAGGGCGTACATCTACTGTTACTTCTGAGGGTGTAATAGTTAATGTCGAATAGTTTCGAGAAGGATTTTTGTAGTTAATGATAGAGAGTGGGCTTTTACTGGTATTTTTCTGAGTCAGCTCACTCTCTATTTTAATATTTGATATAAGGCGAATGGGTTATCTGGTTACGATAAATTGAAAAATGAATCAATAGACATGAAAAACATATTATTTATAGTATTCTCTTCGTTTATATTTTTATTTGTTTCTTGTACTTCTGAACAAGAAACTGAAACTTATATTCCTATTGATGAAATTATACCTTTGGATACTCATTTGATTCCAAATAAGGATACAAAAATTGTATCAACAACATTGAATTTTAAGGATATTGATGCCATAGATTATTTGCTGGTTAGAAAGAGTGTAGGTGACAGCTATTCAGCTAAGATAAGTCAAAGCGAACTTACGTCTGATTATATTTTCAATTATACCATCCTAAAAAACAGATCCACAGAATTTTCGGCTAGTATTGGCTGCCTTTTACAAAGATGGTAATATGTCGAAAGAGCTCTCTTTGAATGTGGATAACCGTTGGGGTTTTTTTATTCGTAATGTTACTCGTATAGCTCGTGTTACAGGGAGTATAATAAATGGAGAAAACTTTCCAAGTCCTAATAATACTGCGACAAAATGGAATGTAGGAGGAACAGATCTTGGCATTATTTGGGAGATGCAGCCCGGAAAATATGGAATTTTCCTTTGGTGATACGTTTTGGGTATGACTTTAAGCCTAATCCAGCTAATCCTGGACCTAACGGAGGGAGTTGGCGTAGTAATGTGCTGGCTTTCTCGGAGGATAATAATTTAGAAGATGGATTGTCATTCAGCAATATGGCTACTGATGATAAAGGGTATGCCCGCGAGATAGTATATCGGGGGGAAAAGATTCGTCAGGTAATGGTGATTGGACTTCTATCCCAACAGCTGCTATTCGTGCTAATGGAATAGATTATGTGCATTATTTTAATATGAGAAATTGGACGGGATGGATTACGAAATTATTCGGGAATATATAAGTCGGCTGATAATGGTTTGACATGGGCTAAATGTAAAGATATAACCTTCTCATCTTATAGATTTTTTTGGTCAGGTAGGGTACTTTAAGAAAGATGGATATGTTTATATGATAGGTACTCAAACGGGGAGGGATAGCGATGCTAAATTAGCACGATTTCATGAAACAGATATTGAGAATAAGACAGCTTATGAATATTGGAATGCTTCTACTAATCAATGGATAAAAGGCAATGAAAATGAGGCAACAGTATTAATAGAAGATAAGGTTGGTGAACTTTCATTTTATATATAATGAAACACATAAGAAATGGATAATTGCTTATTTCAATGCAGATAGATATAATATAACTATGCGTACGGCAGAAGACATAACTGGCCCATGGAGTGAACCCTATGAGCTTGCTAATGGTAGAGAGTATGCCCAATTGTATGGTTCTTACATTCATCCGTTGTCGGTAACTGGTGATAATTTATATTTTACGATGTCAATGTGGATGCCTTATAATGTTTTTTTCAATGAAGGCTGAATTGGCTGATATGGGAGAGTTTTAATTATATTGATAAATATAATATCATGAACACACGCACATTAATTATAACTTTTGTTTGGATGATAATGTCCAACATAGGCATCTGTGCTCAAGAGCATTGGGATGTACAAGAGAAAATTGAGTTGAATAAGGATGTTTTTCCGAAAAATTTTAGTAAAGCTATTGATGCTATACAGTATGATTTATTAGGAATTGAGAGAGGAAAAAGCCATGTGAAGATGATAGATAATAACACTTTGTACATAAACCTTTCTTTTTCGCTTAAAAACTCTGTTCAACAAGGTGATTGGCGTATAGCGGTAAAGCCGGATTTTTTACCTTCATTCCATTGGGCGCCACATCTTACTCCTACTGATAGAAATGTCATCGATCAACATGTATTCCGTTCTCCTGCCCTTATTGTAGCAGACGATCATCAAACTCTTATTCTTATTCCCGATTTGGATATTATGCAGAAGGGGACTCCTGTACGATGGTATATGGATATGGACGCATCCTCTAATACACTTATTCTCGGAATGTGCAATAACCATGTATCCGAACACGTTCTGTTTGAGCGTGATCAAGAAACTACTTACCCAAAAGGCGATATTGAAATAGGCTTTTATTTGATGTATTCTGATAGCAAGGAAGTATTGCGGAATCCTTTTAAGAAGCCGTTAGAATTTATGTGGAGTCGATGGGGGCATACTGCATATGTGAAAGGTAATCCGGTGAAGGAGAACCTAGAAACGTATGTGAAACATACTTATAATTGGGCTTTTAATTCATGGTCAGAAAATGTGTGGCAGCAATTTGAGTTAGATGGGAAAAAATGTGGGTGCTCCCGTATTTATTGTGAATGTTACACAAAGTCCCAATTATCCGGGAGAGATTAATGAACGTGAATTTCGTTCTATCTGGAATCAGGCATGGTTCAGTTCATTGCGTTCTGCAAGTGGGTTATATCGATATGCAAGAAGAACCGGTAATAGGGAGCTTCTTGCAAAAGCAAATTTGACAAAAGAACTGGCTCTGTCATTTCCGCAGAGGAATGGATTTTTTTCTATGGACTTATCGGTACGGAAATGCATGAAGTAGAGATTGATGGTAAAAAGTATAATCGGAGCAAGGGGTGGAATACCTATTATTGGGGAAATTCCAACAGAAACCCTTATACCTGGAATCCGAAAGAATCTCCGTATCATATTCTTGATATGAGTTGGACAGCATTGTTGATGCTTCGGTGGTATGATGAATTAGAAAAAGATGCCCGTCTTTTGGCTTATGCAGAAGACTATGCGATGGCTTTACTTGGGATACAGTATGAAAATGGTTTTTTCCCTGGCTGGCTTGACTTAAAGACAATGCAGCCGATGAACCATTTGAATGCTTCTCCTGAAACATCTTTATCAGTTACTTTTTTACTTAAACTGTATGAGCTTACACATAAGGAAGAGTATAAACGGGCAGCGTTTAAAGCTATGAATGCAGTTATCCATGAAATTATTCCGGTTGGGAAGTGGGAAGACTTTGAAACCTATTGGTCTTGTTCTCGTTACGGTTCGGATAACTTGGTAGGTAAAAAGGTTTTGCGGAACAATATGCATAAACAGAATAATTTTTTGCAATGTTCTGGACAGCTGAAGCCTTACTGGAGTGCTATCGTCTTACCTCAAATAAAGAATATCTTGATTATGGACAGCGTACACTTGATGAATTGCTGATGACCCAAGCGTCGTGGCAGCCGCCATACATGTATGTAAATGTATTGGGTGGTTTGGTGTGTTGAATGCCGATGGTGAATGGAATGATTCACGCGAAAGTCCTTTTTTCCGAACTCATTATTCAATATGGAAAACTTC
>ENA-OQCV01000528-OQCV01000528.1-human-gut-metagenome-genome-assembly--contig:-NODE-528-length-10196-cov-2.163969_pt1 | contig 10196 bp, 21 predicted proteins | sample MGYA00242766_ERZ504592 | MGnify/ENA primary metagenome ERZ504592 (study PRJEB26092, sample SAMD00036315) | human gut metagenome | host: Homo sapiens | study: EMG produced TPA metagenomics assembly of...
TCAAATCGAGCCAGCTGTGTATCCTTATCAATCTGTACCCAGAACTTTATGATGACAGCACCCCAATCTGACAGCTCCGTTTTCAAATTCATTAATCTCATTGTAAGCACGCTGCCATTCATTCTCGCTGCAAAAGCCCTCTAGTCTTTCTACCATAACTCTGCCATACCATGTCCTGTCGAAAAATAGCTATATGCCCGGTCTTAGGAAGACGATTCCAAAATCTCCACAGATAGTGTCTGGCTTTCTCGTTTGGCAGCGGACTTGCAATCGGATGCACCTCAAAGCCTCTCGGATCCAGCGCCCCTGTGATTCTCTTTATATTTCCACCCTTTCCTGCTGCATCCCAGCCCTCATATGCTATGACAACAGGAATCTTTCGCCTGTATAGCTTGTTATGCAGCTCGCTAAGCTTAGACTGCAGATTTTTCGAGCTCCTTTTTGTATTCTTCCTCAGATAGTTCCTTATCAAGTGATATCTCAGAAAGCTTTGGAATCTTCTCAAGCGGGAACACATTCTGTAACAGCGGCACAGCAAGATTACTGTTTTTAAGTGCTGTCTCTATTCCACTAACCAGCGTCTCCAGCACCTGAAGCTCAGCCCATTTTCTATTCTTTGCATCAACTATATACCAAGGATCTGCAGGCGAATTTGTATCATTCAGATATCTGTCAAACACATGCATACACTTGTCATAATGCTTATTCTGCCAGTCTTCATCTCCACTGACACGCCATCTGGTATCCTTATTCTCTTTTAATACCTCAATACGCTTTTTTTGGTTCCTTCCGGCTGATTTGGAAGAAAAATTTCATAACAAGATAACCATTGTCAGTCAGCTGTCGCTCGAAGCGCTTCACGCTTTCAATTTTCTTCTTGTACTCCTTCTCTCCTATCTTGTCGTGCAGTACATCCTTTACTACCTCATCCATCCAGCCCGAATCAAGAAACTCAAGCTTCCCGTTTGCCGGAATCTTTACAAAATACCGATATAAAAAAGGCTTGCGTCTTTCCTCCTCTGTCGGCTCGTCCATGGTTGCGACCTTGAAAAATCGCGGATCAATATTCTTGATTACCTTACCGAGCACACTGCCCTTTCCTGCAGTACCCCAGCCCTCAAACAGCACAAGTACAGGCAGTCCATGCTCCTTAATCTGCATCTGAAGCACAGACAGCTTAGAGCGCGCTGCATGCAGGCGCTCATCCAGCTCTTCCTCCTCCGGAATTTGTGGTTTAATCCAGTTTTCTAACATGTAATTACCTCCCAAATATATAATTTCAGCCATAAAACCGCTACATCATTATATTAGTATAGCTTTTTTTCAAGCTAATATACAATCTTCACACTATATTTGTTTCAGGTATGTTTCAGTTCTCCGCTTCTCCAATATTTGTCATTTTAAAGCCCTCTCCGTGCACCTCATGAGACTCAACAACCACAATAAAAGAGTCCGGGTCTGCATCTTTTACAGATTTACGCACCTGGTACATTTCCTTACTGTTACATGCACACATTACCACCTGAATATCGTCCTGCTTATATCCTCCCTGCGCCTTAAGAATAGTGCTTCCGCGCTGACTGCATTCATCAATTACATCGCATATTTTCTTTCCATTTTTTCGTGACGATAAAGGCTACTTTGCCTGAATTCATGCCATATATCATTTTATCAATAACAACCGCAGACAGTATATTCACTATCATACCGTAAATCATTCCGTCAATATCCCGAAACAAAAGTCCTCCAACCAGAATAATTCCGACATCAGTAAGAAAGGAGATGTTTCCCATCGATAAATGAGGCCGCAATGCTTTTACAGCCATGATGATAAAATCAGCTCCTCCTGTTGAAGAATTTCTTGTATAAATCATGGCATAGCCTATTCCGCAAAATACACCTGTGCACAATGCCGCAAGCAGTCTGTCGCCCTGATACACCGGAAACAACGGCGCAACATAGTCAACAATAAAAGAAGACAAAAGCATGCATCGTATTGAGCTGACAAAAAAGTTTCCTGCCCAATAATTTGCAGCATAGTATCGCAACCGGAATATTAAGCAGGACCGTTGATAAACCAATGGAAATATTAAACAGCCGGTATAAAATAATCGAAATACCCGAAAAACCTGTCATAGGGAACTCTGCCTGCAGGGCGAAGTTATATATACCTATTGCATAAAAGATGCTTCCCGCAAGCTCCCACATAATCTGTACCAATAATTCTTTTTTCCTTATTCATATTGCATCTATCCTCCAAAATAAATAAGCGCCCGGAAACAAATCTTACAGTGTAAATTACTGCACCTACGATTTGCTCCCAGACGCTTTAACCACTCATCCGGTGAAGAGTGAACGTTTTCTGATGTATGCAATTATTATATTTGAGATGTTAAATTAAGTCAAGCCGGAATCATCAATTTTCCAGATATCTATAGGAAGTGATTGGAGAAGCCATAGACTTATACCCTCCATGAATATAGAAGGTGCTGTCATGAAATTCATTGACGCAAAACCACAAAGCACCACACACAGCAACAAAGGTACACTGCCTGCAGTTTCAGCAAACATTGCATCCAACATGGCAAACAGTCCTCTGTCCTTCCACAATACAGTGATTGCAGACCGCAGTATACCACGATCCATATAATTGCAAAGGTCAGCTCGTTTTTCTCATATGCCATATATCGTATTCCGTAATATCATAATCATAAATCACCATGACATAACCAATCATAGTATCATCATTATAGATTCCAAACGGCTGACATTGATTCCTGTAAACATAAGCCTGTGCAAGGCTTCGAATTGGATGGGAAACAAAGCGTTCCTGTCCGTTTGCAAGTTTCAAATTAAATGCTTCCATAAAATTATCTTCTGTAATTTGCCTTAGATATTCCACTGCCACCTCCGTACTACTGCACTCTTTGATAATGTTTCCAGAAGTTGATTGTTTCCTGAAGATCATCTTCACTGGCGAACAGATCCAGCTTCTTCGCAACTTCAACTGCGAAATCGACATATGCATTTGCTCGTGCAGTTATCACATTTTTATCTGTTACCCAATCTTCATCTGAGGAATGGGTTGATTTCACATCGCACAAAAATTCCAGCGTGATCCAGCACATCGACTCCTGCACAAATCCCGGCAATCAAAATCTCTCGTTTCATTAAGGCTTGCAGATACGACTTCACCTCTGGAGTGTCAAATTTCAGCAATGTTTCCGCCCGGAAGGATAAAACTTCTGATTTGATCTTTTTCAAGTGCTTCTAAAGGCATATCAACATTGACGGAAAAACCTTCCATAGTGCGAACAGGCTTTCCGTCCAATGAACAGAAAACCATGTCGCAGTTTGAAAAGCTCATAAAATAATTAAGTATCACGATTTCATAAAAACAGCTCTTGTCATATACAAGAAACACATCTTTCATCCATATACCTCCCTATTCACTGGCAAATCAGCTTTCTGGGTTCTCCCAAAAGCGTATTGATCGAGACATCAAATTCTTTCGATAATAGCTTAAGTGTATCCGTCTTGGGAATGGTATCTCCATTTTCCCAACGTGATACTGCCTGCCTTGTTACCATAATTTTATCTGCCAGCTCGTCCTGTGACATTCCTTTTTCAGTACGAAGTTTCAAAATAATATTTTTTGTCTCCATCGTCGTCACCTCCATAACCATATCATACAGATAAATTCATGTTCTGAAAAGCAACCTGCTGTTGCCATACTCTATGCCTGTCATCACCAAAAATTCGTCTGGCTTGTTTTTATTGATCCACTTCCATAAAGGATCATATTTGCTCATAATTATCATTCACCTGCTTTATTTACAATTACAAATATCCAATTGATTCTTTGCATGCTTCACACATGTTCTCCAAAGTTTCATTCCAAAATAATCCACAAGAAATTCCGGGAAAGCACTGATAATAAACACTTTATTATTGCCTGCTAAAGCCTGTTCACACATAAAGATATCATGTGGATTTGCTTCATCTAAATACTGCTCATAAGAAATAACTTCCGCATTTCCTAACAGGCATGATATTCTCATTGAAAAAACATTAACGATTTCTTTCCATACATCTATATTGTAATCTCTAAAATGTGGATTCAGTGAATTTCTCGAAGATATATTCTTATATTCAGCAAGATCACTAATTTCTACAAAGCAATTATCTCCATTTCCGCATTTATCTGCTTCAAAATCTCGCAATGCTTCAACCATCGGATAACTGATATATAACTTTCCATTCTCAGTTTCATTATCAAAGCTTTCAAGCATCTGGTTTATCACATCACCGTCATCTGCCTTTCCCAAATTTGTCTGATGTACATCATAATCAAAGAAAAGAAACACCTCCGAAAAATCATCTCTTGATAATCCTTCCAATTGTTCTCTGATTTTCTTATTACTTTCCCTTAAGACCTCAATAATATCTGTGTCGAAATCATCCGCCTTGAGTTTCTTCCAAAGCATATAGATATTTTCTCCGGCCGGAAGCGTAATAATTTTCAAATTTCCATACTTAAAGAACACTTTGAAATATTATCAATAACCTGTGGTTCTCTGGCTTCTCCTTCAACTATAAATGCCTTATAGTCCTTATCTGCCATTAAACGCACCTGCCTTATACATTTTCTGAAGATTATGAGCCTGACGAAGCTCCTTTTCTGTCAGCTCTGAAATTGCATTTATGCTATTATTCTCAAGGAGGAAATAGCAATCTGGTCTGAGTAAATCATTGCTCATAAGGTCTGTGTTGTGTGTAGTTGTAAATACCTGCACATCGCTAATTCTTCTAAGTCTCTTCTGAACTGACTCTGATAATTCATAATGGTAAAATGCATCAAACTCATCAATGAATACAAATGATGCTTTTTCCATACGGATATACCAGTAATAGAATAATGCAAGGGATCTGGTTCCTGTTGAAGCAATCTTGAAGAAGTCAGCATCTTTATTGTCGAAATGACAATATATAGCCTTTCTTCCATCGACCTCGCATCCATATAATTCATAATCGATATCATTTTCTTTTAAAAATTCTTGGAAATCCTTAACTTTGCCACTATTAACAATTCCTTCTGCAATGCTCTCTGATCCGTTCATAAAACCTTCATATCCACGGCTATCAAGTGAATAAAACTAAAATGCATCCTCTCGACAAAATCAATAAACTTCTTAAATACCTGATTCTGAACATTATCTGAAAGAATTGAATTACTATTTACATATTTCACTCTCGAGATCGGGCTTTCATTTCTTATTGATGCATTCAAAGTATCTGATCCCTCAAGCAAAGTAAATCCATCTCTTGTCAGGAAGTCAAAGAAAATGACTTCTTTTCCATCAATGGACAAACTTTCACTCTTTAAGGAATTCACATCCATTTTACTGTACTTATATACAACTTCATGTCCATCGAACACGAATGTGTACTCAAACTCCAGCAAAGATTTCCTTCCACTCATATTCAGATAAAAATCATAGCTTCCCAGGAGTTTTTGCTTTTCAGTCAGATGAGTAATGATATCAAAGATAGCCAAACCAAGATTCGACTTTCCACAACTGTTGATACCATATATAATTCCCTTCGTTATGCAGCCATTCTCTATTATTTCAGAATTAAAGCTGTAATTACTGGGTGTTCCTATATCAAATGTGATTTTATCCTTAAATCCTTTGAAATTTTCGACACTAAATTTCTTTAACATGATAATCACCTTCCATTTCTTTTTCTTTATTATATGATTATCTGTAAAAAAGTTCAAGTCTATCCGTAGTTTTTTTTACGGCAGTATCGAACTTTTTATTTCGAATATCAATCCCACGATTCCCAAAAGAGTTTCCGATCTCCCACACAGAAAAGATCTGAAGCTTGCAAAAAAGCAAAATAAAAATCTTGATAAGTTATTTAAGGTAATCAAAAAATCTCTATGATAAACTAATCATCCACTTGCGCCTCTTAAAAATAACAAGTGATACAACCAGCCTGAATATTTCTTCCGTGGTAAGCAATGTATACACACCAACGATGCCCCACTTAAACACATACGCTGCAAGCAAACACAGTGGGATTCCGATGCACCATGTGCCAACAATATCAATCACCATATGATTTTGGTATTACCGCCGCTTCTTATAATTCCACCGCCAAGTATCATATTTTCCACCTTGATTGGTGCATACAGGCAAACACAATAAGCAGTATCTTTCCAAGCTCTTTTACGCTGCCATCTACACGATACAGTCCGGTATATACTCCTGCCAGAAGAATGAGCAATGTCGACACGGCTACCGCTCCGGCTAAGCCTGCATACATGATTTTCTTCGATTCTGTGTAAGCCTCATCGTATTCTTTCCTGCCAAGCCTCTTGCCGACCATCACACCGGCAGCCGCTGACAATCCGCTAAGCGCTCCTACGATAAGCCCCTGTATCGGGCAGGTAAGTGTGTACGCCGCCAGGTTTGATGTACCCAGATGACCATAGACAGCAGACTCTACATTCTGTCCGAGGCTCCACAAAAACTCACTGATTAGAATCGGCATAATCATGACCAGATAATCCTTGATAGTAATTTTACTGAAATGCAATGACCATACCGGTTTATCTCAATCCTTCCTGATGCATAAAATAAATCCTATAACAATAAATACGAGGTTAAACAACTGCGAAATAAGTGTTGCAACCGCAGCTCCCTTTATTCCCATACATGGCAGTCCGAATTTTCCGAATATCAGCAGATAATTAAGGCCTGTGTTTACTGCAACTGCCCCAAAGCTTGCCAAAAACGGTATCGTGGCATGCTCCTTACAGCGCAGCCATGAGGATAAAATGTTACTGACTGCCATTGGAATATAGGAAAACGCTACAATCCTGAAATAGACCTCACCGGTATTTACAATACTCACATCCTTTGTGTACAGCCCAAGAATCCACGACGGCAAAACTCCTGCTGCAACCAGAAATAAAGCTGATATCATAATTCCACAAATGAGACTCACATCAAAGCTGCACCATGCCTCCTTTGTATCCTCCGCACCAATAAACTGCGCGATCAGTATACCCGCAACCGTGCTCACTGCACCGATTACCACTGAAAAAATGAGAGAAAAATTTCCACATAGTCCAACTGCCGATATATTGGTCTCCCCCAGCTGTCCTATCATAATCTGGTCTACAATTGAAAAGGATGCCTGCAGCATGCTTTGCAATGTGACCGGAATTGCAATTTTACACAATGATTTCATAAACTTTGACATTATAATTTCCTCGTACTTTCTCTTTTTATTAACTCAACCGGCAACACGATTTCTGTCTCACATTCTGCACCATCGCGCATTGCCTCAAGGCACTTGATTGCAGTTTTTGCCCTAAGAGGAGCCTCCTGATGAATCGTTGTAAGTGCAGGATTACTTTCCCTGCTTGCCAGGTTGTCATCAAAACCTATTATCTGGATATCCTTTGGAATCTGTATGCCTTTTCTGTCTTTGGTATTATCCTGAGCGTTCAAGCTCCTCTTTTTTATATTCTGATTATATGGTACAACAGAAATATGGATTATACAAAGGTTAAGCGTATAACCCGTCACAAAATCTGCGTTTGTTTTTTTGTGATATTTGCACAACAAAAGGACCATGTATCTCTACATGATCCTTGCATCAACAATTTTGCTATTTTGATTTTTAAGCTCTCTGCATAAATTCAAACACTGCCTCTTTCGTCGGAATCGCAGGTATTCCACCTCGCTTTTGCACACACAATCCTGCAACTGCATTTCCCAAAACAGCACACTTTCTGATTTCTTCCCATTCCATCTTTTCTACGGGCTTATTTATAGAAAGAATACTGCATAATACGCCTCCCCAAGAAAGAATCCCCCGCTCCGGTCGTGTCGACCGCATGTGTCTGAAACGCTTTGATGATTTCTTTTCTGCTTTTTGTTGCCATAAGAACGCCATGTTCTCCCAATGTAATGGCAACCAGCTTTGGTCCCATAGCAAGAATTTCTTCTGCAGCCTGCTCATAACTTTTAGCCCCTGTCAGGAGAATACTCTCTTCATCCGATACTTTCATGACATCTACCAGTTCTACAACAGACTTCATTTTTTTGCACTGCATACTCTTTGCTCTTCCAAAGAGACGGGCGGTAATTTGGATCATATGAAACTAAGTACACCCGCTGCTTTTGCCATTTTTACTGCTTCGATCGTTGCGCTTTCTGCCGGCTCATCTGTCAGCGATAATGATCCAAAATGAAAAATTCTGCATCCGGAAATTAACGTCTGATCCAATTCTTCTTTTTTTAACTGTGTATCTGCACCCGGTTTTCTTGCAAAAGAAAAATTTCTTTCTCCATTTTCACCGATTTCCACAAATGCCAGTGTTGTAAAATAATCCGGATCTTCGACGATAGCATCTGTATTGATTCCATCCGTTTGCAGTGTCCTCTTTAAAAATTTACCATGCATATCGTTTCCAACTTTTCCAATAAAAGAGGTGCGATACCCAAAATGACTTGCAACTGTCAGAAGATTTGCCGGAGCACCGCCGGGATTCTGTTCAAACAGTTTTCTCCCACCCTGACTGTGTCCCGCTTCCGTAAAATCAATCAGTAATTCCCCCAATGCCACAATATCAACTTTTTCTTCCATTTTTCAGTTCCTCCACAATCTCGTTATAACGTTTTTTATTTAACCGGTAGAAAAATAATACAACCGCAGTCACAATCCAAAGTGCACCCGGAATCGTCGTAAATGCATGTTTCATAATTGAAAGTACAGTTGCATTTTGTGTCTGATTTGCAATATAACCACATTTTCCAAGTAATCCTGCTAAAAGTGCTGTTCCAACTGCCATTCCGATTTTATTTCCAAGTGAAATAAATGCATACTGAAAACCGTCATTTCTAAGTCCGGTTTTCCACTCCCCATATTCCACACAGTCTGGAATAATTGCATAGATTGCGGTATTAAATCCAGAGAAGAAAAAACTGTGTGAGACCAGATAATGCATAAAAAATAGCCGGTGATTCTTTGGCATTGAAGAAAAACATAGACAACATGGAAATTCCTGTAAATAAAGCAAAGAGAGATGCTGTTCTTCCTTTGTTATTCAACTTGCGGAATAATGGTTGAAAACAGGCTGCCCCTATGATAGAAGGAATAATGATGCACATCGAATAAGTTGTGTAGTAGGAGGCATTTCCTTCCACATATGTAAAATAATACAGAATATCTGCGTTTCTACCATATAATGTAAATCCAAATAATATCTGTCCTGCCAATGCAAGAAGATATGGTCTGTTCTGCATGACTGCTTTCAACTGTATCTTTACAGAAATTTTTTTCCTTTTTCCGGAATAATCACTGCCTCTTTCGTCTTCGCAAAGCAGAAGAAATGACAGGCTGTAAAAAATACATCCATATATGACCGCAACCGTCAGATATCCTGTCTTTGCACTGTGACTGCCGAATTTTGCTGAGCAGTGGAACTGTGATAATATTTAACACACCAATTGCAATCATAGCTGCAACCGAACGGGATGTATTTATTTTTGCACGTTCATCAATATCCTGTGTCATAGCACCACACAAGGTTCCATATGGAATATTCACACAGGTATACCCCAAAAACCAGCAGACAATATGTAATTACCATATAAATGATTTTTCCATTCTGTGGCCAGTCGGGTCTTGCCCAGAATGTCATAACAAGAAGGATCGCTGTAATTGGTGCCGCTACTAACAGCCATGGACGGTACCGTCCCCATTTCGATTTTGTTTTATCCGTAAGTCCCCCGACAATTGGATCATTGATTGCATCCCAGAATCTTGAAAAAAGGCATAAGTGCTGACACAGCCGCCATACTGATTCCGAACACGTCTGTATAAAATATCATCAGAAAATTACTGACGAACATCCAGCTGAAATTACATCCAACATCGCCAAACCCATATGCAATCTTACTGATCAGCGGTACTTTTCCATTTTGTTTTCGCTTCCCATATGTCTCTCCTATTTTATCAGAGTTTCTGACAGAACTCTATTCTTTCCTCATTTGGTCCCTTAATCATAAAATACTTCACACCATTTCCCAAAATGGTAGTTCTTCGATTCCGTCTGTAATAATGTGTATTTTTCATTGCAGATTTTCTGATACTATACTTTCAATTGTCTTCCA
>ENA-OQCV01000529-OQCV01000529.1-human-gut-metagenome-genome-assembly--contig:-NODE-529-length-10185-cov-10.326705_pt1 | contig 10185 bp, 7 predicted proteins | sample MGYA00242766_ERZ504592 | MGnify/ENA primary metagenome ERZ504592 (study PRJEB26092, sample SAMD00036315) | human gut metagenome | host: Homo sapiens | study: EMG produced TPA metagenomics assembly of...
CCTGCTGAACAAGGAGATCCCCATTGTGTGCGACGAGCACGCCGACATGACCAAGGGCACCGGTGTGGTCAAGATCACCCCGCTCACGACCCTAACGACTTTGAAGTGGGTCTGCGCCACGACCTGCCCATCGTGCGTGTGTTCACCTACGACGGCCACATGACCGGTGCTGCCGACAAGGCTGCTGCCGATGCCCTGTTCGCCGCCGGCAAGAACGCCATCAATGAGCCGGAGGTGCTGGACTGCGGCAAGTACGCCGGCATGACCACCCTCGAGGCCCGCAAGGCCATTCTGGCCGATCTGGAAGCAGGCGGCTTCCTGAAGGAGATCGAGCCCCTCAAGCACGAGGTTGGCACCTGCTACCGCTGCCACTCCACCATCGAGCCGATGGTGTCCAAGCAGTGGTTCGTCAAGATGGAGCCGCTGGCAAAGCCCGCCATCGAGAGCGTGGAAAAGGGCGAGATCAAGTTCGTGCCCGAGCGCTTCACCAAGAACTATATGAACTGGATGAAGAACACCCGCGACTGGTGCATCAGCCGTCAGCTGTGGTGGGGCCATCAGATCCCGGCATGGTACTGCGACGACTGCGGCGAGACCGTGGTGGCAAAGTCCGCTCCCTGCGCCTGCCCCAAGTGCGGCAGCGCAAAGCTCACGCAGGACCCCGATACGCTGGATACCTGGTTCTCCTCCGCTCTGTGGCCCTTCAGCACACTGGGCTGGCCCAATGAAGAGAGCGAAGACCTCAAGTATTTCTACCCCACCAACACCCTTGTTACCGGCTACGATATCATCGGCTTCTGGGTCAGCCGCATGATCTTCTCCGGTCTGGCCTACACCGGCAAGGCACCCTTCAGCACTGTCTGCATCCACGGTATCGTGCGCGACAGTCAGGGCCGCAAGATGTCCAAGAGTCTGGGCAACGGCATCGACCCGCTGGAAGTCATTGCCCAGTACGGTGCAGATGCCCTGCGCTTTATGCTGGTGGATGGCTCCACCCCGGGCAACGACATGCGTTATATCGAAAAGAAGGTGGAGGCTGCCCGCAACTTTGCCAATAAGCTGTGGAATGCTACCCGCTTTGTGCTGATGAACCTGCCCGAGGACTTTACCCCGGGTCTGCCCAGTGAGGACAAGCTGGACATGAGCGACAAGTGGGTGCTCACCAAGCTGAATCAGGTGGCCGGTGCCATGACCGACAACCTCGACCACTACGAGATGGGTCTGGCCGCCGCCAAGATCAACAGCTTTATCTGGGATGTCTACTGTGACTGGTTCATCGAGATCGCAAAGCCCCGCCTGAACTCCGGCGATGCCGAGCAGGCCGACACCGCCCGCCGTGTGCTGGTGTATGTGCTGGACAAGGCCCTCAAGCTGCTGCATCCCTTCATGCCCTTCATCACCGAGGAGCTGTATCAGGCTCTGCCCGGCTCTGCCGAGACCATCATGACCCAGAGCTGGCCCACCTTTGACGAAGCTCACAACTGGGCCGACGAAGAGGAAGCCTTTGAAAAGGTCATGGACTACATCAAGGCCGTGCGTACCATGCGCACCGAGATGAATGTCCACCCCGCCAAAAAGACCAGCATGATCATCGAGACCGCCGACGCTGCACCCTTCCAGAAGGCACAGGTCTATCTGGCAAAGTTCGCCTTTGCCACCGACGTGACCTTTACCGAGAAGTACGAGGGCAGCACCGACGGCATGGTGCAGGCTGTCCACCCACGCCGCCCCGCGGGCTTCATCCCCATGATGGAGACTGAATCGGACCGCGACAAAGGAACTGGCCCGACTGAACAAGGAAAAGGCCAAGGCCGAAAAGGAAAATGGCCATGCTTCGCAAACCAGCTGAACAAGCCCCAAGTTCGTGGAGCGCGCCCCGGCGGCACTGGTGGAGGATATCCGCAATAAGTACGCCAAGAGCCAGGATAAGCTGGCCAACATCGAGCAGAGCATCAAGGCTCTTGGTCTGATTTGAGCGGGGAATATAACAGCAGCGCACAGCGCACTTCGCCGTGGGTGACCGCAGGGCGGGTGATCTTTACCCTTGCTCTCATCGGCTGCATCGCGTTCATCTTTTCCAATTCCATGAAGATCGCCTCGGTGTCTACTGTGTCCAGCAGCCGGGTGCTCACTCTGCTGCAGGCGGCTCTGCGCCGTCTGGGCCATCCGGCCCTTGCCCAGCGCCTGACCGACCACATCGTGCGCAAGCTGGCACACTTCTGCGAGTATATGCTGGAGGGCTTTCTGCTCATGCTGTGTATGCGGGTGTATACCCGGCAGTATATCTGGCACATCAGCGTGCCCATGCTGGGCGGCGTGCTCACTGCGCTGACCGATGAGACCATCCAGATCTTTTCGCCCGGACGCAGCAGTCAGGTCACCGATGTGTGGCTGGATTCAGCCGGCGTTCTGGCGGGCATCCTTACGGCGCTGGTGCTCATGGCGCTGTGCAGATTGTTGTTCAACCATCGTAATAAGGAGTAACCAATGACCATCGAACAGGCAAATCAGTATTTTGCCGCCCTGCCGGACGGTTTTGCCTCCACCGAACAGCTGCGCGCCGCGTTCACCGCGCCGGTGCAGAAGGTGCAGTTCGTGGGCGTGGCAGGCACGGCAGGCAAGACCGTGACGGCCCGTCTGCTGGCGGCCATCCTGCACGCACAGGGAATCCATGCCGGCCTGTACCATGCCGGGTGCCGCCCGCTGTCGGAGCGCATCTGCATCGATGATGCCCCGGTGGACGAGGGCCTGCTGGCTCTGACTGCGGATGCCCTTTCCGCAGCCGAAGCCCTGCCGCAGGATGCAGCGGAGCTGGCCGCTGCGGCCAACTGCTTTGGCGCAGCGGGCTGCACGCTGGCCGTGGTGGAACTGCCGGATGCTGGCCTTGCGGAAGCGCTGCCCGGCATGCCGGTGTGCGCCGTCACCTCGGTCGGCCCGGACGGTGTGAGCCGCTCGGTGGAGCGCCTTGCGGCTCTGGCAGCAGGTGTCATGCGCAAGGAAAGCATCTGCGTCACCGCGCCGGAGCAGCCCAAGTCTGTGCTCAGCGAGCTGATCGTGGCCGCAGGCAAGTGCGGCTGCGAGCTGGTGGTGCCGGACCCGGAGGATATCACCTTTCTGGAGGCAGAAAAGTTTGCCAGCAAGGTGGACTACGGCGGATATACCGTGCCGCTGGCTTTTCTGGGCCGTCATGCGGCGGGCAGCGCTGCCATGGCTGTGGAGCTTTCGCTGGCGCTGTGCCGCAAGGGCTTTGATATTACCGACGATGCCATTCTGGAAGGTCTGGCTGCGGTGGAAAACCGCAGCAGCATCCGGGTCATCTCGCAGCGCCCACTCATCATTCTGGATGCCTGCCGCACCCCGCAGCAGGCAGCAGCCTTGCTGCGTGTGCTCAACATGGCCAAGGTGCGCCATATGAGCGCCATCATCGGTCTGGCAGAGGAGGAGGGAGCCGAAGCGTTCTTCTCCGCACTGGAGACCGGCCTGACCCCTGAAGAGCAGAAAAAGGATAAGTCCACCATGCCCGGCATGAGTGAGAACCCCTTTGATAAGGTGTATCTTGTCACCCCGGCAGGCGGCGATGACGAGATGACGGCCCGTTTGACCGAAAAGGCAAAGTATCATTTTGATGCCGAGATGTGCACCAGCATTGCCGAAGCTGTGGAGTTGGCTCATGCCAACACCCGCCGCGGCCTGCTGGTCTGCGGCGGTGAAGCTGCCGCGCTGGAAGCGGCCGAACTGCTGGTGAACAGCTGAGCCGACACGCTTCCCTAAAAAATAACGAAAGATCCCGTACACTGAAAACCATGTGTACGGGATCTTTTTATTTTTTGGCAAAGGAGATGGACAAAGCCATGGCAACGGTAAGCTTCAGCCCGGCGGGCGATGTGCTTTATGCCTACCTTGCGGGCGAGATCGATCACGATGCGGCGCAAAGCCTGCGCATCCAGCTGGATGATGCACTGGTCAGCCGTGCCCCGCAGACCATGATCCTGGATTTTGGCGGGGTCGGATTTATGGATTCATCCGGTGTAGGGCTGATCCTGGGGCGGCAGCGCATTGCCCGCACACTGGGCACGGCACTGCGGGTGCAGCACACACCGTCCCAGCTGGAAAAGGTACTGCAGCTGGCGCGCATCCCCTGCACGGATGCAGGACAGAAGGAGGAATAAACCATGAAAGCGGAAAACACAACAAAGATCCAGTTTGATTCCCTCAGCGTGAACGAAAGCTACGCCCGGGGCGCAGCGGCGGCCTTTCTTGCCCGGTACGACCCCGACCGTGCCGCAGCTGGCCGATATCAAACGGCAGTGTCTGAGGCGGTGACCAACTGCATCGTCCATGCCTACCCGGACCACATCGGGCCGGTGGCCATGAGCATTGCAGTCTATCCCGGGCGGGAGGTGCACATCACGGTGGCAGATAAGGGCATCGGCATCCCGGATATCCCGCAGGCCATGGAACCGCTGTTCACCACTGGAAACCCGGAGGAACGCTCCGGGCTGGGCTTTGCGGTGATGCAGAGCTTTATGGATAAGGTCAAGGTCATCTCAAAGCCCGGCAAGGGTACAAAGGTGCTGCTCATCAAGCGTCTGGCCCAGAGAGAATGATACATAACAGGAAAGGCAGGCAGGAGCATGGTATCGGATAAGACCCGGCGGGACGCATTCATTGAGCAGAATCTGGGGCTGGTGCACGCCTGCGCCGGGCGCTTCCGCGGGCGGGGCATAGAGTACGATGACCTGTACAGTGCCGGATGCATGGGACTTGTAAAAGCCTGCGATAATTTTGATGAGAGCCGCGGCGTATGCTTTTCTACCTATGCAGTGCCGGTAATTTTAGGCGAGATCAAAAAGCTGTTCCGTGACAGCGGCACAGTCAAGGTGAGCCGTTCCTTAAAAGAATTGGGGATGCGCGTACAGGCGGCACGGGAGCATCACATGAAAGTGTGCGGTACGGAGCCGACCCTTTCTCAGCTGGCGGAAGAATTGAATGAACCTACAGAGAACATCACACTTGCCATTCAGGCGGCACAGCCTGCCATGAGCCTGACCCCGGAAAATGAAGAAGAGGACCGGCAGATGGATATTCCAGTAGAATCTCCGGAAGAAGCATTGGCAGAACGTATCAGTCTGGAAGAGGTGCTTCACGCTTTGCCGGAACAGGACAAGCAATTGATCCGCCTGCGGTTTTATGGAAACAAGACCCAGAGTGAAACTGCAAAGGTGCTGCATACCACGCAGGTGCAGATCTCCCGGCGGGAACGCAAGATACTGGTGCAGCTGCGCCGCCGACTTTTAGAAGATTAGATGTCATACTTTCCAGATTAAAAGGAAAAAATCTGGGCAAAAAGCCAAAAGCCGGATTTTTGCGAAAAATATGAAGAAAATGCTTGCTTTTTGCAAAAGGCTGTGCTAAAATATATTACTGTCAGGCGGACATCCGACAGAATGAAACACTTCAGAAGGAACGTCCTAACGTGAAGAATCGATGAGCTTCGACAAGAAAACTCAAAAAATAATTCGAAAAAAGTGCTTGACAACTTATCACGAAAGTGATAAAATAAATAAGCTTTCAGCCGCAAGGCTGAGGCACACAGGACCTTGAAAATTGAACAATATCGAAAAACTTGTAAGGAACCTTTTAAGTGTTTGGAAAAACACTAAAAACAATTCCAAAAGTAATTCACACAGGACGCAAGCGATTGCGTGCTGAGCGAACAAGATTTAACACTTTTAAGTGATAAATATCATTTATAAAGAGTTTGATCCTGGCTCAGGACGAACGCTGGCGGCGCGCCTAACACATGCAAGTCGAACGAGCGAGAGAGAGCTTGCTTTCTCGAGCGAGTGGCGAACGGGTGAGTAACGCGTGAGGAACCTGCCTCAAAGAGGGGGACAACAGTTGGAAACGACTGCTAATACCGCATAAGCCCACGGCTCGGCATCGAGCAGAGGGAAAAGGAGTAATCCGCTTTGAGATGGCCTCGCGTCCGATTAGCTAGTTGGTGAGGTAACGGCCCACCAAGGCGACGATCGGTAGCCGGACTGAGAGGTTGAACGGCCACATTGGGACTGAGACACGGCCCAGACTCCTACGGGAGGCAGCAGTGGGGAATATTGCACAATGGGGGAAACCCTGATGCAGCGACGCCGCGTGGAGGAAGAAGGTCTTCGGATTGTAAACTCCTGTTGTTGGGGAAGATAATGACGGTACCCAACAAGGAAGTGACGGCTAACTACGTGCCAGCAGCCGCGGTAAAACGTAGGTCACAAGCGTTGTCCGGAATTACTGGGTGTAAAGGGAGCGCAGGCGGGAAGACAAGTTGGAAGTGAAATCTATGGGCTCAACCCATAAACTGCTTTCAAAACTGTTTTTCTTGAGTAGTGCAGAGGTAGGCGGAATTCCCGGTGTAGCGGTGGAATGCGTAGATATCGGGAGGAACACCAGTGGCGAAGGCGGCCTACTGGGCACCAACTGACGCTGAGGCTCGAAAGTGTGGGTAGCAAACAGGATTAGATACCCTGGTAGTCCACACCGTAAACGATGATTACTAGGTGTTGGAGGATTGACCCCTTCAGTGCCGCAGTTAACACAATAAGTAATCCACCTGGGGAGTACGACCGCAAGGTTGAAACTCAAAGGAATTGACGGGGGCCCGCACAAGCAGTGGAGTATGTGGTTTAATTCGACGCAACGCGAAGAACCTTACCAAGTCTTGACATCCCTTGACAGGCATAGAAATATGTTTTCTCTTCGGAGCAAGGAGACAGGTGGTGCATGGTTGTCGTCAGCTCGTGTCGTGAGATGTTGGGTTAAGTCCCGCAACGAGCGCAACCCTTATGGTCAGTTACTACGCAAGAGGACTCTGGCCAGACTGCCGTTGACAAAACGGAGGAAGGTGGGGATGACGTCAAATCATCATGCCCTTTATGACTTGGGCTACACACGTACTACAATGGCGTTAAACAAAGAGAAGCAAGACCGCGAGGTGGAGCAAAACTCAGAAACAACGTCCCAGTTCGGACTGCAGGCTGCAACTCGCCTGCACGAAGTCGGAATTGCTAGTAATCGTGGATCAGCATGCCACGGTGAATACGTTCCCGGGCCTTGTACACACCGCCCGTCACACCATGAGAGCCGGGGGGACCCGAAGTCGGTAGTCTAACCGCAAGGAGGACGCCGCCGAAGGTAAAACTGGTGATTGGGGTGAAGTCGTAACAAGGTAGCCGTAGGAGAACCTGCGGCTGGATCACCTCCTTTCTAAGGAGTCAGGCAAGGACAGGACATCAAAAGATGGACAGTCCTTGGACAGGTAACAAACAAGCAGAGTAGATATTGTTCGATTTTGAGGGCCCTGAAAAGGGAACTCAATTCCTAATGTGGGGGTTTAGCTCAGCTGGGAGAGCACCTGCTTTGCAAGCAGGGGGTCAAGGGTTCGATTCCCTTAATCTCCACCACATGGGCCAATAGCTCAGCTGGCTAGAGCACACGACTGATAATCGTGAGGTCGATGGTTCGAGTCCATTTTGGCCCACCATGTGATGCTTTTCAAAGTTCCGGGAGACCGGGCTTTGAGGAACATCACCAAGACGTACCTTGAAAACTGAATAATAACTGCGAAACAAAGATTATAGTAAGTTCTTTTTAAGAAATATTGCAATTTCAAAAGGAAGGGTAACAATAATCTTCGTTGGCAAGAGAGAATCAAGAGGATACCAAATGTTCTTAAGAGAACGTTTGAAAGGTCAAGCGAACAAGGGCGCAGGGCGAATGCCTTGGCACTGGGAGCCGATGAAAGACGTGATAAGCTGCGATAAGCTTCGGGGAGCTGCAAATAAGCATTGATCCGGAGATTTCTGAATGAGGAAACTCACCTGGGTTCATACTCAGGTACGTTATACTGAACTTCAAAATAGGTATATCGAGGGAACCGCCTGAACTGAAACATCTAAGTAGGGCGAGGAAGAGACATCAAACGAGATTCCGTAAGTAGTGGCGAGCGAACGCGGAAGAGGGCAAACCGAGAGTAGAAATACTTTCGGGGTACGGACTGCTTTTAGGACTCAATCTGTTAACCGAACGGCATGGGAAGGCCGGTCAGAGAGTGTGAGAACCACGTAGGTGAAAACGGAAAGAGCTGCGCAGGATCCAGAGTACGGCCAGACACGTGAAACCTGGTCGGAATACGGGGGGACCACCCTCCAACCCTAAATACTACCCAGTGACCGATAGCGTATAGTACTGTGAAGGAAAGGTGAAAAGCACCCCGGGAGGGGAGTGAAAAAGAACCTGAAACCCTGTGCCTACAAGCACCTAGAGCGCGTCAATGCGTGATAGGGTACTTTTTGTAGAACGGTCCGGCGAGCGATTGTATGCAGCAAGGTTAAGGACTTAAGGTCTGGAGCCGAAGCGAAAGCGAGTTTGAAAAGGGCGTTAAGTTGCATATAATGGGCCCGAAACCGGGTGACCTACCCATGGTCAGGTTGAAGTGGAAGTAAAATTCCATGGAGGACCGAACCGACCTCCGTTGAAAAGGCGGCGGATGAACTGTGGGTAGCGGAGAAATTCCAATCGAACCCGGAGATAGCTGGTTCTCCCCGAAATAGTTTTAGGACTAGCCTCAAGTTAGATACCTGGAGGTAAAGCACTGAATAGCCTAGCGGCCGAGAGGTTAGCGAAGCTTATCAAACTCAGAATGCCAGAGTATTGATGCTTGGGAGTCAGACAGTGTCAGATAAATGTCATTGTCAAAAGGGAAACAGCCCAGATCTACAGCTAAGGTCCCAAAGTCAGGTTAAGTGGAAAACGATGTGAAGATACGTAGACAACCAGGATGTTGGCTCAGAAGCAGCCACTCATTCAAAGAGTGCGTAATAGCTCACTGGTCGAGCGTCTTTGCGCGGAGAATTTAACGGGGCTAAACCTGACACCGAAGCTTAGGCAATACAGCAATGTATTGGGTAGGGGAGCGTTGTATACGCGGTGAAACAGTAGCGCAAGCGGCTGTGGAGTGTATAGAAGTGAGAATGCCGGAATGAGTAGCGCGAATGCAGTGAGAATCTGCATGGCCGAAAGCCTCAGGTTTCTGGAGGAAGGTTCGTCCGCTCCAGGTCAGTCGGGAGCTAAGGTGAGGCCTAACGGCGTAGCCGATGCACAGACGGTAGAGATTCCGTCACCACCAAAAGAGTTAAACACAGGGACACATATGAAGTCTCGGAGCCGGGTGTTGGTTCCGGTAGCGATCGAGGGAAGTTAGTACCGAAGTCTGAGATGGAAGATGGCGAGAAAAGCTGTGTGTATTTCTGCGGTGCCCGTACCGCAAACCGACACAGGTAGGTAGGAAGAAGATTCTAAGGCCAACGGGAGAAGGGTTGTTAAGGAACTCGGCAAATTGACCCCGTAACTTCGGGAGAAGGGGTGCTGCAGCAATGCAGCCGCAGAGAATCGGCCCAAGCAACTGTTTACCAAAAACACAGGTTTGTGCTAAATCGAAAGATGACGTATACGAGCTGACGCCTGCCCGGTGCTGGAAGGTTAAGAGGAGATGTGCAAGCATTGAATCGAAGCCCCAGTGAACGGCGGCCGTAACTATAACGGTCCTAAGGTAGCGAAATTCCTTGTCAGGTAAGTTCTGACCCGCATGAAAGGCGTAATGATTTGGGCACTGTCTCAACAGCCCGCCCGGCGAAATTGTAGTACCGGTGAAGATGCCGGTTACCCGCGACAAGACGGAAAGACCCCATGGAGCTTTACTGTAGCCTAATATTGGGTTTCGATGTTGCATGCACAGGATAGATGGGACACTGGGAAGCAGGTGCTTTGGCGCTTGTGGAGTGGCCGTTGGGATACCATCCTTGCGATATTGGAATTCTAACCTGCGCCTTTGAATCAAGGCGGGGGACATTGTTAGGTGGGCAGTTTGACTGGGGCGGTCGCCTCCTAAAGAGTAACGGAGGCGTTCAAAGGTTCGCTCAGCTTGAACGGAAATCAAGCAAAAGAGTGCAAACGCAGAAGCGAGCCTAACTGCGAGACTGACGGGTCGAGCAGTAACGAAAGTTGGAGTTAGTGATCCGGTGGTATGTGAGTGGAAATGCCATCGCTCAACGGATAAAAGTTACCCTGGGGATAACAGGCTGATCTCCCCCAAGAGTCCACATCGACGGGGAGGTTTGGCACCTCGATGTC
>ENA-OQCV01000532-OQCV01000532.1-human-gut-metagenome-genome-assembly--contig:-NODE-532-length-10173-cov-3.093171_pt1 | contig 10173 bp, 8 predicted proteins | sample MGYA00242766_ERZ504592 | MGnify/ENA primary metagenome ERZ504592 (study PRJEB26092, sample SAMD00036315) | human gut metagenome | host: Homo sapiens | study: EMG produced TPA metagenomics assembly of...
ATTGTTTTGGAATATTTATTTTATATTGTGGTTTGGCTGAATTACTCAGCTACAGCGATAGCTTCCACTTCGCAGAGTACGTTTTTCGGAAGCTGTTTTACAGCAACGCAGGAGCGGGCCGGTTTGCTTGTGAAGTATTTCTCATACACAGCGTTGAATGCAGCGAAATCTGCCATATCAGCAAGGAAGCATGTAGTCTTGATAACATTGTCAAATGTAAGTCCGGCTTCTTCAAGAATTGCTCCTACGTTCTTGCAGGACTGCTCTGCCTGTGTTTCGATTTTATCGCCTGCAACTTCACCTGTAGCCGGATCTACCGGAATCTGACCGGATGCAAATAAGAAGTTTCCTTGTCATTTTTGCCTGAGAATATGGTCCGATTGCTGCTGGTGCATTTTTTTGTTTCAAGTGTTTTCATGAGTGAATTCCTCCCGTACGATTTAGTGTGATTGATTGTCTGTATCTGTATCCATATCTTACCACCAAAAAAATATTTAGTCAACGGCAAAAAAATTGTCACATGGAAAATTTCTCTTTTATTAATGAAAGAAAAGATGAAAAATACTGACGATAATCTGATCAGTGGAAGCTCTTGAGCCAGTTTACCAGAGAATCATGCCAGATATTATCATATACTGTTTTCTTCATCTGGTCTGTAACAAGGCCGTTACCTGCCATTTTGGCAAGGATTGCCTGCTGTAATTCATCTACAGTCATGTCTTCCGGGGATTTATTCATATCTACAATTACTGTCTTTTCCTTTTTCAGCAGCGGCTTCCGTATTTTTCGGAAAACTGTTTTCTGCTGATATGGCTGAAGTATCGGCAGGTTTTTTCAGGCTGAATATCTTCTGCTTTTGCTGCTGCGGTTTCTTCTGTTGCGGTTATTGTTTTCTGTGCAGGAGACTCAGTCTGTGTGGAAGTTGTTTCTTCTGTTTCTTCCTGTACTTTTTCGATATCTGCAGTTTCTGTTTTTACCGGTATATATTCTGGCATTTCACCCGCCGGAACCCAGATTTCACCGCTGTTTGCGGCTACTGTTACATTGATACGTCCATCCTGAACAGGTACTTTACGGCCTGTGAGGGTTCCGATATATTCTGCGCAGTTTCCTGCCGGAAGGCTCATATCTGCTGCATTATCATCGTTATTTACGGTAACGATCACACGTATTCCGTCAAGGTCACGGGCAAATGCAAACTGGCGGTTGGTAAGCTGAAGTTCAGCGTAGCTTCCGTAGCTTAATGCAGGTGTATGCTGTCGTATCTTTCCAAGAGCTGCAATCAGGGCTGTACATGGATTCTTCTGTACTGCATCTGCATAGTCTTTGATATCCAGAGCCGGTCTGAGGCTGTCATCGGAGAATTTCTCTTTCTTTCCTTCAATACCGAACTCAGAACCGTAATAGATACTTGGTACACCCGGAAGTGTATAGAGTAAGACATGAACAGGTGCAAAATGTGCTTTATTTGAAAGCTTGGTATAAATACGTTCTACATCATGGTTGTCCACAAAGTTATAGAGATCAAGATTTCCCATATTCTGGAGATATTTTACAGTATGTGCGATTTCGAAATAGTTGTGATCGTTATGTCCGCTGTAGAGTGCTTTATGCAGGGCATAGTTTGTTACACTGTGGAGCGTTTCTCCATTTACCCATCTGCTGTAATCGCCATGGATCACTTCGCCCATAAGCCAGAAATCTTCCTTTACTTCTGCTGCTGTACGGCGCAGGGCACGCATGAAATCAAAATCAAGGACATCTGCCGCATCCAGACGGATTCCATCTACATCAAATTCTGATACCCAGAAACGGATCACATCACAGATGTAATTCTGTACTTCCGGGTTTCTTTGGTTTAATTTTACCAGAAGGTTGTATCCACCCCAGTTTTCGTAGGAGAAGCCGTCATTGTATTCCGTATTCCCTCCGAAGTTCACATTGCAGTACCAGTTGAGATATCTGGAATGTTCGCGGTTTTGCTGAATATCTTTAAATGCAAAGAAATCACGGCCTGTGTGATTGAATACACCATCGAAAATAACTTTGATCTCTTTTTCATGACAGGCTGCCACGAAGTTTTAAGGTCTTCGTTGGTTCCGAGACGGGAATCTAGCTTTTTGTAATCTGTGGTTTCATAGCCATGTCCTACACTCTCGAATAAAGGTCCGATGTATAATGCTGTACATCCGATTTCTCTGATGTGGTCGATCCATGGAAGTAATGTGTTCAGACGGGAAACAGGAGCACTGTAGTCATTGTGCTTCGGCGCACCGGTTAAACCCAGTGGATAGATGTGATAGAAAATTTGCCTCATTATACCAGCTCATAAATGACACCTCTGTTTTTAAATTTATAATTTCAATTTTATGGGGATTTTTTTAACCCTGATATCATACAGGAAAGAAAATAATTAGATAAACTGTATTATAGTTGAAATTATATTCATACGATTCTTATAATAACAGATTTTTCAGACAGAATCCAGTTTTTTTACAATTTGGCTTGTATATCTCGGGATTTTGACATATTCATGACAAAACACCTCGCAGGATAGTGATGGATGAACAGTAACATTAAATTTACTCTAACGAAAAAAATCCACTTAAGGTATATAATATTGCTGTAAATAATCTGGATATGCATAGAAATAGAAAGAAACAAACATGGATAAGCAAGGAGAATATAAACTATGAGACATATAGATGAAATTCAGATTGCCGGAACTGCAATCCTGCTTTGTGGCGCGATGTTTGCAGTTTCTGCTGTGGCACCAACCGGTAATACAGTGTCAAAAGCTGTTACAAACTTTACGGAAGCTCCGGAGACTGCTGCTGAGGCTCAGGCACAGGCAGAGGCTCAGGCTGAAGAGGATGGATTTACCATTTACACTCAGGAAAGTAACTATGATGATTCTGATTATGACAACAGTTATAATGATACTTCTTACGATGACTCTTCTTACAATACTGATACGACGCAGGACAGTTCTCTGGATGATACAGGGCAGGAGAATGATAATACAGATACAGGAGATGGATCTTCTGATGATGGAAACAATGATCAGACATCGTCTGACGAGACAGGGGATGATTCTTCCGATCAGATTGATTATCCCAGCGATGACAATTCCGGTGACAGCACAGATGGTTCTCTGGATAACTCTGATACATGGGAAGACAATGGAGAGGAAGTCCAGCAGATAGAGTATTAATCAATATCGAAGAATAAAATATAAGGACAGTATCGTACTCAACTGTCCTTATATTTTACTTTACATTGTTTTGAAGGCACAGTATATTATTTCACCAAATCAGTGATTTCGTATAGATAATTTTATCCACCTGATTTTCGGGTGATTCAGGCTATGTTTTCCAGTAGCTTTTCAAAAAGCGTTCTGACTCATTGGCTTGTAATAATAATAGCCCTGCAGCTCATCACACCCCTCTTCTACGAGGAAGTCTACCATTTCTTTTGTTTCCACACCTTCACACACGATAGATTTGTTTGTACGTTTCAACAGATGGAAAATCTCCTGGAGGACAATCTTTCCATTTTCGGAGAGATCATCGGAAAGGAAACGTTTATCTATTTTAACTTCATCAAACAGAATATCTTTTAATGCATTCAGAGAAGAATAACCGGAACCAAAATCGTCCATGGAAATCCGTATATTCTGTTCGTGGAAGAAACAGATCATTTCATTTACCGCTTTTATATTATGGATAAAAGTAGTTTCTGTAATCTCAAATATTACATGGTATGGATTAATTTCATATTGTTTGACCAGTGCCATTACTTTTTCTGCAAAACTGTGAATGTTTCCAAAATGAACAGGTGATACATTTAAAGAAACAGGAATGACCCTCTTTCCCTCTTTCCGGCGCTGGTTCATCCATGCAAAGGTTTCTTCATATACATAATAGTCCAGTGCCCGGATTTCGCCTGTCTCTTCCAGAATCGAGAGAAACATATCAGGATACCACATGGTATCATTTCCTCTTTGCCATCTTACCAATGCTTCTGCACTTGCGATTGTCTGGTCTTTGCCGCATATTTTCGGCTGGAAATAAATCTTAAATTCTTTCTGTTTTAATGCACTTTTAAATGAGTGAATGGTATCCGCACAGTGCTGTTCATTTAATGCAATATCGTTGTTATATTCACATACACCGGATAATTCTGTTTTAGCTTTTTCACGAACAATGTTTGTATGTGATATGATCTGCTCTGCAGGAATGCTGGTATCTTTGAGATAATAAATTCCTGTATTCAGATGAAAATAATTAATTTGAAATGTTTTGAGGATTTCCTGTATGATCTGGCGATTATACTCTTCAATCTGCTTTTTTAACATCAGATGATTTACGCCCTGTTATGTCAAGCACTGCCACAAAAAACATCGGAATGATATCTGTTTACAAACAGAGAAGCCGAAAAAATGTTCCATTCTTCTGAGTACAAAAATTCAGGATTTTTTGTTCCTGTTTCATATCCCCAGTAATCATTGATCAAATGAAATTTGCTAATGTCTGTCATGATAAATGCATATTCTTTTTCACCGTTAGCATTTGTGAGTATGGTAAATATTTTTTCTTTCAAAGAATCTGAAGAAATGCTCTGTGCCAGACCACTCTTGGTCAGATATTGCTGTTTCTGAGCAAGCTGCTGTTTTTTGAATTTTTTTCGTCCTGATACTATTCTTCTCATCTGCAATCTTAAGAAGATCCATGATCAGATAATAATGATTCTTACAGCTGATATCATATCCTACTGCGTAACTTAACGGATGATCTGCTGTCTGATTATGCTCATCAATCAGTGTCTGGAGCTGGATATTCATCTGCTCTAACTGCGACCATGTAGTATTTCTCTGAATAATCAGAAATTCGTCTCCGCCGAATCGCGCAAGGTAACTGTTTTCTGTAAGTATCCGGGTGAGAAAAGATGCAAATGTCTGGATAAATACATCTCCCTCTTCATGTCCATAGGTATCATTAATTATTTTCAAATTGTTTAAATCGAACATCATAATTCCGGTGTCCAGAGTATCGTCTTCGTCCTGAATCTGCTGTAGTTGTTTTTCTAATGCTTTTTTATTATGAACCCCTGCAACATCAAAAGCAGAACTCTGGATCATACTCTTGAGATAATCTTTGAGTGCAAGGGGAAACTCCGCATCCGGCCAGTGCGGCAATAATCATAAGCGCGAAAAAAAAGATTTTTTCAAAATCCGCATCTGAAGTGGGAAAATCATGGTTACAAGGATTCCGGCAAATATTATAAGCTCTATATAACAAAGACGTATTGTAATCTTGTTCTTTTCCATATTTTGATTAATAACCTGCTTTCAATTTTCATTCATTATCATAAGTTTAAGCTGCATATAAGATGATCCTTTTTGCCATACTCTTTTCAATTCCAATTTTGCTTCCTTTTACCATGACAATATAATAGCCATGGATTTCTGACAGAAGTTCTATTTCACTGCCGGCAATGAATCCAAGGGATTCCAGATAATGCCGCTGTTTTTTCCTGACCGCAGACTTTACTGATCTTGTATTTGATGTTAAATTGAGCTAAGTTTAATGGCATAATGCATCCTTCCATTCTTTAAGAGCTGCTGAAAACGCTGCTGACAGTTACCTCTTTATTTCTGTCGTTAGTTTCGACTAACACAGTATAACATGAATTCTTCCAAAAAGAAGTCGTTTTTTACTTTTGAGAAATTTTATCTTATGATTTGTGTTGACACTATAGCAGTCCTCGTAAATAATCAATAAACCCAAAACACCTCTGGCAAAATAAATTATGTTTTTGTTTCTCAATAAATGGTATAATCAAACTGTTATTAACATTCAGGAGGCTTTTTATGAAGAAACAAAACAGGTTACTATCACTAATTCTATCTCTGTTCCTTCTGCTGTTTACCTTAGTTCCGCAATCAGCACTGACGGTAAAAGCTGAAGGCAACAGTGAGATGGCAGTTCATTTTATTGACGTTGGACAGGGAAATGCCATCTTAGTACAGTCCGGAGGACAAAATCTTTTGTACGATGGCGGGGATCAGAGCCATGCTGATCTGATCATCTCCTACTTACAGGAACAGAATGTGGAAAACATTGACTATATGATCGCTTCTCACTATGATGAAGATCATATCGGCGGTCTTGTTCCATGTATAGACAATTTCTCTGTAAGTAATATATTCGGACCAGACTATGTACATACTTCAAATTTATTCAATAATTTTATGAATACTGCCACTGCAAATGCAATTATCGTACAGTATCCTTCTGTAGGTGAAACATTTGATTTTGGCACCGGAAGTTTCACTGTTCTTGCACCGAATGGTATCAGCCAGAACAGTAATGATAACTCTCTTGTAATCAAACTTGCAAAATGGTTCAAATAGCTTTAATTTTTACCGGAGATGCAGAGGAAACCAGTGAACAGGATATGATCAGTACTGGTATGAACCTTGACTGCGATGTTCTTTCTGTTGGTCATCATGGGTCTGCAAGTTCAACTACCTGGGATTTCCTTGAGGCAACTTCTCCATCTTACGCAGTCATAAGCTGCGGAATCAATAATCAGTATAATCATCCGTCAGCAGATACAATGGGACGTTTATCAGATATGGGAATCCCTGTATTCCGAACAGATAAACAGGGTACGATCATTGCAGTCTCCGATGGAACAAATATTTCCTGGTCACAGGAGCCATGCAATGATTATTCTTCCGGAGACTCCTCTGTAAATGCTTCTGCAGGTGGCGCTGGTGGAAACTCCTGGCAGGAAGAAACTACCACTTCTGATCCGGTACCTGAACAGGAAGAATCCAACAATGCAGATGTAGGAACAATGGTATGGATCCCTGCAACCGGCGAAAAATATCACAGCATTCCCAACTGTGGAAGAATGAACCCGGATACAGCCAGACAGGTATCCAGATCAGAAGCCGAGGCTATGGGATACGGACCTTGCAGTAAATGTTACTGATAAACAAAAACAGCCGCATTTGCGGCTGTTTTGTTAAAATCCTTCCTGTCTGCGTACTTTCCAGAGTTTTGCACGTTTCTGTGCAGCTTCATTCTCTATCTGCTGAGTAACTCCCTCAATGATAAGTCCCGGTACTTCCACAGGATGCTGATGTTCATCTGTTCCAACCATAATAAAATATGCACGGTTGATCATGGTTCTGGTTCCATCAAGGGCTTCACAGTAAGTATCAATACGGACTTCCATGGAAGAACGTCCCACATGCGTAAGCCGTCCGATGAGAACGATGGTATCATTCACTCTGGCTCCGGCTTTGAAATACATATTGTCTACTGCAACAGTTACCACATTCATTTCCGCATGACGCTTGGCAACAATACCTGCTGTTTCATCAATCCATGCAAGCAGCTGTCCGCCAAACAGATAACCTGCGGCATTCAGACACTTTGGCATTAATAAATGAGACTGCTCTGTTAAGGAGTCCTCAACTCGTTTCATTTTTCTTTCTGACATTTCTTTTCTCACTTCCCCTTTATCATGCTTTCTGTTGGCTATTATAGCACGTTCCATGATTTTGTGTTATATTTTTCATAATTTTCCTTCTGTATAATTTTAAAGCGTTATCACTTTAATATGAATGTATGAAAAAAAATACAATCTTTGTCTTGCCTTTCCCATCACTTTACTGTACAATGTTTAAATAGGTACAAATACAAATGTTCGCCATAGTAAAACACTGATCGCAAGGATGCATCTGCAATTCACTGTATCAGTGTTTTTTCAATAAAATTTCACTATAATATGCATTATTTACGAGTATTGCTATAAGTGAATTTGCGAATATTGCTGTAGATAAATTAACGGGGAAATGAGGAATGATATTATGGAAAAATCATGAAATGATGAGTCTGGAAGATTCCGGACAGCTTCGTGACAAAATAAGATTCTTTGAACAGGAACTGCTCAAGAATCATCATATCGATCCAAATCTGTATGTAGAATATAATGTAAAAAGAGGTCTTCGTGACTCCGCAGGTAAAGGTGTCCTGACAGGTCTTACAGAGATTTCTGATGTTAATGGTTATAATCTGATCAACGGCAGACAGATTCCGGCTGATGGACGTTTATACTATCAGGGAATCAATGTACAGGATATCATCAGTGGTCTGAACGGAAGACGTTTTGGATTTGAAGAAACAATTTATCTTCTGATCTTCGGTAAGCTCCCTGATAAGGAAGAACTTTCCAGATTTCTGGATATGATGTCTGATATGGAGGAGCTTGGCGGTCGTTTTGTCCGCGATGTTGTTATGAAGGGAACCAATGCCAATATTATGAATGCCATGCAGCGTTGTGTTCTGGCTCTCTATACATATGATGACAATCCGGAAGATATTTCTCCTGAAAATGTACTTCGTCAGTCTCTGGAACTGATTGCAAAGCTTCCTGAAATTGCCGTATATTCTTACCATGCATATCGCCATTTCAGAAAGGATGATACCTTATTTATCCGTAATCCGCAGAAGGGGCTTTCTCTTGCCGAGAACATTCTTCTTATGCTTCGCCCGGATGGAAAATACACAGAACTGGAAGCAAAAGTTCTGGATATTGCACTGATCCTGCATGCTGAGCATGGTGGCGGTAATAACTCCACTTTCACCACTCATGTGGTAACTTCTTCAGGGACAGATACCTACTCTTCTACTGCTGCATCCATCGGATCTCTGAAGGGACCTCGTCATGGTGGAGCAAACCTGAAAGTTCAGAATATGTTTGCTGATCTGAAGTCTCATGTAGATCAAGATCACTGGGATAACGAAGATGAAATCATAACTTACCTCAAGAAGGTTCTGAATAAAGAAGCATTTGACCATGCAGGGCTGATCTATGGTATGGGGCATGCAGTCTATACACTTTCCGATCCTCGAGAAGTGATCCTGAAACGCTTTGCCCAGGCACTTGCTGAGGAAAAGGGAATGACAGAGGAATTCGAGCTTTATAACAGAGTAGAAAATATTGCCGGCAAACTGATTATGGAACATAGAAAACTGTTTAAGAATGTCTGCGCAAATGTGGACTTCTACAGTGGATTTGTATACAGCATGCTTGGTATTCCGGAAGAGTTATTTACTCCGATCTTTGCTATTGCACGTATGCCGGGCTGGAGTGCTCACCGTCTGGAAGAACTGATTAATGCAAATAAGATCATTCGTCCTGCTTACAAATATGTAGGACATCATACAGATTTTGTTGCTTTTGACGAAAGGTAAACAGATGAAACTTATTACTGGCTGCGGTTCATTCCGCAGCCGTTTTATTATGTCAGTGAATTACTCGGTAACTGAGTTACCAGAGCATCTGAATTAAGGCGGGATACCGCCTTTTTTCAGGGTGCATCCATGGCACCACTACTGTTTGCTCTTTAGAGCTATACAGCTACTTTTATTATTTCCGGTGTTTTCAGTCCGGTTACGGACAGTTCTTTTTTTACTCCGGATACGGAGTGATATTTTCTCAGGATATTATATGCGCCTACGGCATCTGCGTTATAGGTTCTGTTTCCATCTCTGTACAACCCTCTCTCTTTCCGTTTGGACGGCTCTGCATATCTTTTCCCCACTTTCGGTGACAGCGGACTGCACTGGCTGGTATAACTTTCTTCCTGTTTTATAAAACGGATCCCATATCTTTTCAGCTTATATTCCAGCATGATGTAGATCCTGTTATACGGCAGGCTGTGGAACTTCTGGTTTGTCCTGTGTCCCAGGTCTTTTTCTCTCCGGATATTCCGGATATCCCCTGCAACGACACAGGTGATCCCCTGTTCCCGGCAGTATTCTGCAAGATACCTTGTGACCTTGTGCAGATAATCCGTTACTGAATCATGTTTTCTCTTATATAACTTCCTGATATGTTTTGATGTAGCCAGATACTTTACTCCCTTTCCGGACTGCTGCCCATACCACTGGGCCTGCACCCTTGCGATCTCTTTATGGAAATATCTTTCCAGTGCAAGGTACTTCCTGCCCAGGATAAACGTCTTCCCATTTCCAGAATCATAACACGTCATAAGGTTGTGAAGCCCCAGATCAATAGACAGTTCATGTCCGTTCTGTGGAAGTTCTTCCTGGTCAGGAACCTCATAAACAACAATAATTTTACAGCTTCCCT
>ENA-OQCV01000533-OQCV01000533.1-human-gut-metagenome-genome-assembly--contig:-NODE-533-length-10163-cov-2.695098_pt1 | contig 10163 bp, 11 predicted proteins | sample MGYA00242766_ERZ504592 | MGnify/ENA primary metagenome ERZ504592 (study PRJEB26092, sample SAMD00036315) | human gut metagenome | host: Homo sapiens | study: EMG produced TPA metagenomics assembly of...
ATCCGGTAGATGTGGCGCTTGCCATTGGGGGCCGACTACATTATCGGGGTGGATGTGCAGAGTCCGCTGCTTAAGGCTTCCGAGCTGAAATCGGTGAAAGACATCTTCGGGCAAATCATCAATCTGCAAGGAGAGAAGAAATACCGTGAGAATCTGCGTAATACCGACGTGTTGATAAAGGTGGATGTCACCGGCTATTCGGCTGCAAGTTTCACCAAAGAGGCCATCGACACTTTGATGGTGCGGGGAGAGCGTGCTGCCATGGACAGTTGGGACGGACTGCTTGCCCTGAAACGGAAGCTGGGACTTGCAGAAGATTATCAGCCTCGCCGCCCGGGACCTTTCCGCTTGCCCGGCGCGGCTGTTGATAGGGAGATTCCCGTTGATTCCCAAATAGCCGCCCCTGCTGTACGGGAGAACAAGCTGAATGTCGGTTTTCGTTTTGATACGGAAGAACTGGCGGCGTTGCAGGCAAATACGGACTTCTATTTCGGCCGGCAGCGGGAGTCGCTGGCCAGCCTCACCGCCCGTCTGGGCAAGCGTACACTGGCACGACTCGGATATAGTTATCAGTGGGACGGTGGATGGCAGGCAGGACTTGCCTATCAGTTCGACTATAAAGATATGAATATTTATAATGAAGGCAAACGGGCGCTGGATTTGACTTTTACACATCAGCTGGTCCGTATGGGGGCGGCGAAGGACTGGAACAATATCCAGGTCAGTTTGGGCATTGACTTTGATTACTACCACTATCATGATTTGCTGTCGCTCGACCCGTTGGCTTCGGCACTGTTTGAGAATTCGTCCTTATTCAGTTACTTTGCCGGACTTGTGTTCAACAACTTGAATGAGAGGAGCGCCCCTACAAAAGGCATGTCGTGGGCGGTATCCTACCATCTCTATACGGATAACCTCTTCCAGTATAAAGACAACAATCCTATTTCTGTTTTCGATGCCCGTTGGCAGGGATGTTTCTCTCCGTCGAGTAAGCTCACTGTCACTCCTTCGTTTTATGGACGCGTATTGTCCGGAAGCGATAATTATCCTTTTGCCATCATCAATATGGTGGGGGGGACCATACCGGGGCGCTATATGCCACAGCAGATACCGTTTACGGGCATCAACCGTGCGGAACTGTCACAAGCCGCATTGCTGGTTGCAGGGCTGAACCTCAGACAGCGTATCTTGAAAAACCAGTATATATCAGTGATGGGCAGTTATGGGCGAAACTCCGGGAAGTTTCATCAGATTCTTGACTCTTCCGAATCGGTTGATATGGCAGGGGTAGGCATCGGCTATATGTACAAGAGTTTTCTGGGACCAGTGGAGATACAATTGAATTGGTCCAACCAGACGAAGAAAGTAGGGTGGTATGCCGGGTTCGGATTCGTATTCTAACAGGGATGTATCAAAATACACAATCACCATAGGATTATACAGATTTTATTTTTCAGTTAAAAGAACAGAAGAACAAGAGAAAAATATGTTCTTTTGTTCTTCTGCCTAAAACTTACCCCAATCTGTATGATTCTGTGGTGAGTTATGATACCTTCGTTATTTATTCAGCTTCCATTCGCTTCCGTCCTTACCGTCCTTAATCTCGAAACCGAGCGCGGTGAGTTCATTGCGGATTTTGTCGGATGTAGCCCAATCTTTGTTGGCTTTTGCCTTTGAACGCTCTTCCAATAGCATGTCCACTACCTTGCCGAAGGCAGCTTCACGCTCTTCGTTGGAGGCGTTGTCTTCTTGTAATCCTAAGATGTCGAAGCAGAAGAGGTGGAAGGTTTCCTTCAATTCTTTCAGGTCTTCGGCTGTGATGGAATCGTTTCCAGCTAGGATATTGTTTACCATCTTGGCGCCGTCGAAGAGGTGGGCGATGACAATCGGTGAGTTCAAGTCATCATTCATGGCTTCGTAACACTTGGCACGCAGGGATTTCACGTCTATGGTGGAGGTTGCAGCAGGGGTAATCTTGTCCAGTCCATGTACAGCATCCATCAGTCTTGCCAATCCCTTTTCGGCGGCTTGCAGAGCTTCGTTGCTGAAGTCTACCGTACTGCGGTAGTGGGCTTGCAGGGTGAAGAAGCGGATGGTCATTGGGCTGTAGGCTTGCTCCAGCATGGGGTGTGTGCCTTTGAAGAGCTCTTCCAATGTGATGAAGTTACCGTAAGACTTACCCATTTTCTGTCCGTTCACGGTCAGCATGTTGTTGTGCATCCAATAATGTACCATATCTTCCCCTTGGGAAGCTACGGATTGTGCAATCTCGCATTCGTGATGCGGGAAGATAAGGTCCATGCCGCCACCATGAATGTCGAAGTGCTCGCCCAAGTATTTCTTTCCCATGGCTGTACATTCGGCGTGCCAGCCGGGGAAGCCGTCGCTCCACGGGGAAGGCCAACGCATGATGTGTTCCGGTTGCGCACATTTCCAGAGGGCAAAGTCTGCGGGGTTGTGCTTCTCGCTCTGTCCGTCCAGTTCGCGGGTGGTGTTGAGAACATCATCCAGGTTGCGTCCGGAGAGCTTGCCGTAGTGATGGTCCTTATTGTATTTTTCTACATCGAAATAAACGGAACCTTCACTTTCGTAGGCATATCCGTTCTTCAATATCTCCTTTACAAGTTCTATCTGTTCGATGATGTGGCCGCTGGCATGTGGCTCGATACTGGGAGACAGCACATTCAATGCATCCATCGCCTTATGATAGCGGTTGATGTAGTACTGTGCCACTTCCATTGGTTCCAGTTGTTCCAGACGGGCTTTTTTCGCAATCTTGTCTTCACCTTCGTCGGCATCGTGCTCCAGATGGCCCACGTCGGTAATGTTGCGGACATAGCGCACCTTGTAGCCGATGTGCGTCAGGTAGCGGAACAGCAGGTCGAAAGTGATGGCAGGGCGTGCATGTCCCAAGTGCGGGTCACCGTACACGGTCGGTCCGCAGACATACATGCCTACATGCGGTGCATGCAGCGGTACGAACAGCTCTTTTTTTGCTATTTAAAGTGTTGTAAATGGTCAGTTGATGTTCCATAACAGTTGATTATTAGTTCTTTTAGGAGTACAAAGGTATAATAAATCTGTGAAAATCTATAATGATATTCTGTTTTATAAGAGTAAATGCAACGGATTTCACCTTCGTTTATTACTTTTGTATCCATGAAGTCAGATAAACGTGTATTGCTTGGCATGAGTGGCGGCACGGATAGTTCCGTGGCCGCCATGAGGTTGCAGGAAGCCGGTTATGAGGTGACTGGCGTGACTTTCCGTTTCTATGAGGCAGGAGATGAGACCGGGTATTTGGAAGATGCACGGGCTCTGGCCCTGAAGCTGGGGATGAAACACATTACCTATGATGCACGCGAGCTTTTCCGTTCGCGTATTATCCGCTATTTTGTGGAAGAGTATCTAAGGGGGGCGTACTCCCGTTCCTTGCACGGTCTGCAATAATGAGCTGAAGTGGGCGCTGTTGGCTAAAATAGCCGATGAAAAGGGGATTTATTGGATTTCTACCGGACATTATGTGCGTAAAGTCTTGTCCGGAGGAAAGTATTATATAGCTCCTGCTGCAGATAAGGACAAAGACCAGACTTTCTTTCTGTGGGGATTGAAGCAGGACATCCTGCAGCGTATGTTGCTTCCGATGGGAGATATTACGAAAAATGAGGCGCGCTCGTATGCGGCGGAGCGTGGTTTCGGGCAGGTGGCTGCGAAGAAAGACAGTATAGGTGTGTGCTTTTGCCCTTTGGATTACCGTTCCTTTTTAAAGCGTGAGGTTCCTGAAACACTATTACCCGGTAAAGGTAGATTCGTCGATGAAAAGGGGGTATTTCTTGGGATGGCATGAGGGCTATCCGTTTATACCGTAGGGCAACGTAGGGGCTTGGGTATCCATCTGAACAAGGCTGTTTTTGTGAAAGAGACAAGAGTGGAAAGCAATGAAGTCGTTTTAGCTCCGCTCTCTTCCCTCTACAGGCAGGAAATGTGGCTGGGAGACTGGAACCTGGTGGAGAATAGTCGTGTGCTGGGTGCAAACGAGGTTATTGTGAAGATACGCTACCGTAAGCAGGCAAACCGGTGCAGGGTGACTCTTACGGTGGAAGGTCTGTTACGTGTCCGTCTGATAGAGCCGCTGGAATCCATTGCACCCGGGCAGGCAGCGGCTTTCTATGATAAGGACGGATACTTGTTGGGCGGTGGAATTATTCTCTGAACCTTACATTCGTTTTATAGCTTCTCGAACAAAAGATAGTAAATGTTGTTAATTTTATGAGACGTCCTTTTTATGAGAAAACCTTTTTAAAACGAACTGTAATATGAAAAGGATATATATTGTAATGTTGTTTGCTGCTTTAGCAACCATAACTTATGCTCAGACGGATGATAAAGGTTATCAGGAGGGAGCTTGGGTATTGAAAGGAGTGACTGGTCTTAATATGTCACAGACTGCCATGGCCAACTGGTCGGCAGGAGGTGAGAATTCCATTGCTGGAAATGCCTACTTGAATGCATCACTGACACACAAGAAAGGAAACTGGCTCTGGGTCACCAACATGGTGCTGGACTATGGCTTGTCGAAAACCAAATCTCAGGGGATGAGGAAAAGTAGTGATAAAATAGGGCTTTCCACTCAGTTGGGATATTCTACAGACAACGTCTGGTTCTATACACTGATGGGTGATTTGAATACCCAGTTTGCCAAAGGATATGACTATCCCGACAAAGAGCACCAGATTTCCAATTTCTTTGCTCCTGCCTATTCGAATATCGCCCTGGGTATGGAATGGAGGCCTAAGAGTAACTATTCTCTACTGCTTTCACCCGTTTCCACCAAGATGACTTTCGTGACTGATGACTATCTTTCCGATTTGGGTGCTTTTGGTGTAGACCCGGGTGACCACTTCAAGATAGAGGGTGGCGCTTTTGTGAAAGCCCGTGCTGAATTGCCCGTGATGGAGAATGTGAATCTGATTACTACGGCTGATTTCTTTACTCCTTACAGCAAAGATTTTGGAAACATAGATGTGAATTGGGATGTACTTATCAGCATGAAAATCAATAAAGTATTGTCGGCTACCATCAATACAACTCTGAAGTATGACAATGATGTGAAAACGTTTGATGACAATGGAGTGAAGAAGGGCGCCAAGGTGCAGTTTAAGGAAGTGCTGGGAATTGGGCTGGCATATAATTTGCTAATCCTTGAGGCTGATTGTTGAAATGGAAAAATGTAAAGTCAAAACGTACTGACTGATTTGTAAAACGCGGATTACGCAGATTACATGGATTTATTAATTTATCCGCGTAATTTGCGTAATCCGCGCTTGATTTTTATGATATAGTAATTTACCGGTTTAGTTCCAGCATTTCCTCTATATACTCCCTCGTGTTGCTGAGCCGGGGCACCTTATGCTGTCCGCCGAGTTTCCCCTTGCTATCCAGCCAGTCATGGAAGAGGTTGGGACGGGCGACGATGATTTCCAGCGGTTGCAGCGCCAGGTTATTCTGCCTTTTAGCCTCGTAGTCGGAGTTCACCTCTTTCAGGGTATCGTCCAATACTTTGGCGAACTTCTCCAGGCTGTCCGGCATTTGTGCAAACTCTATCAGCCACTGGTGGCGGCATTTGGCATGCTTGTCCATAAACACGGGAGCAGCAGAGTAATCTACTACTTGTGCACCGGTCTCGGCACATGCCCTGGCAAGTCCTCTTTCCGCGTTATCCACAATCAGTTCTTCGCCGAACGCGTTGATAAAGTGCTTGGTACGTCCGGTGATGACGAACTTATAGGGGTTCTTCGATGTGAACTTCACCGTATCTCCAATCATATATCGCCACAAACCGGCAGAAGTGGAGATTACCATGGCGTAGTTTTTGTTCAGCTCCACCTCCTCGAGGCAGAAGGTACGCGGATTCTCCTTGCCTACATCTTCAAGCGGGATGAACTCGTAGAAGATACCGTAGTCAATCATCAGCAACATGGCAGGGTCGGCAGGGTCGTTCTGCGTGCCGAAGTAGCCTTCGGAGGCGTTATAAGTCTCTACATAATGCATCTTGCTGCTGCGGATCACGTCTTTGTATTGCTCGCGGTAGGGAGTGAAGGCAACGCCGCCGTGGAAGAACACCTCCAGGTTGGGCCATATCTCCTCAAGGCTCTGCTTTCCCGTCTTTTCCAATATATGTTTGATGAGTACAAGCATCCAGGACGGTACGCCGGAAAGGTTGCTGACATTTGCATGGATGGTTTCGCGGGCGATGGCCTCCATTTTGGGCTCGAAGTGCTCCATCAGGGCCGTCTGCTTGCTGGGTACGCGGACAAAGTTTACCAGTGGGTTGATATTTTCTATGAGGATGGCGGAGAGATCGCCTACAAGACTGTGGTTGGTGTTCAGGTTGGGAGCGTGGCTGCCTCCAAGGATAAGCCCTTTACCGGAAAAGAAACGACTTTCGGGATTCTGTCCCAGATAGATGGCAACGGCATCCCGGCCTCCCTTGTAATGCGTGTCGTGCAAGGACTCCCGGCTGACGGGCAGGAACTTACTCTTGTCGTTGGTGGTACCCGATGATTTGGCAAACCAACGTATTTCCGAAGGCCAAAGCAGATTTTGCTCACCGGCACGCAGGCGGGTTACATAAGGTTTTACTTCTTCGTAAGTTTGTATGGGAAGGCGCTTCTTGAAATCTTCATAAGTACGGATAGAGGCATAGTCATGCTTCTTTTCCCCATTCCGTGTTTTGCCGCTTGTTCCGGACTGAGGCGCTTGCAGTTACAAGCTGTTGCAATTTCACCGGCATGGCTGGTGTATTTGTTCGATTTCTTTCAGACGGGGAGCAAAATATACCTTATTTCAGAAACTTTGTAATATTTCATCGTTTCTTTTGTTGAAAATCTTTATTTTTAAACCGTCAAAAATAATCTTTATTTTATCGGCATCTCTATCTTTTTTTCTCATTTTTTTTCTATCTTTACGGACCTATAGAACAATAATTCAAACAAAAATATCATGAGAATAGGTATTTTGACTTCAGGAGGCGACTGTCCCGGCATCAACGCTACCATTCGCGGTGTATGTAAAACAGCTATCAACCATTATGGAATGGAAGTAATTGGCATTCACAGCGGTTTTCAGGGGCTGCTGACCAAGGATGTGGAGTCGTTTACCGAAAAATCCTTATCCGGTTTGCTGAACTTGGGAGGTACGATGCTCGGTACTTCGCGCGAGAAGCCCTTTAAGAAGAACGGCGTGATGTCCGGCGTGGACAAACCGGCACTGATAGCGCGGAATATCGAAGAGATGGGGCTTGATTGTGTAGTCTGTATCGGCGGGAACGGTACGCAGAAGACAGCCGCCAAACTCTCTGCTATGGGGCTGAACATTGTGTCTGTACCTAAAACCATAGACAACGATATTTGGGGAACTGATTTCTCCTTCGGATTCGATTCTGCCGTCAGCATTGCTACGGATGCCATCGACCGGTTGCACAGCACGGCCAGCTCGCACAAACGGGTGATGGTGATTGAGGTGATGGGGCACAAGGCAGGTTGGATAGCCTTATACTCCGGTATGGCAGGCGGTGGTGACGTGATTCTGATTCCGGAGATTCCCTATAATATCCACCGTATCGGAGAAACGATTCTGAATCGGCTGAAGAAAGGAAAGCCTTACTCCATCGTGGTGGTAGCCGAAGGTATACAGACGGACGGGCGGAAGCGTGCCGCCGAGTATATCGCTCAGGAGATAGAGTATGAGACGGGTATCGAGACCCGTGAGACTGTGTTGGGTTATATTCAGCGGGGCGGCTCACCCACACCTTTTGACCGTAACCTTTCCACACGTATGGGCGGACATGCCACGGAACTGATTGCCAACGGGCAGTTCGGGCGGATGATTACCTTGAAGGGGAATGAAATAGCTTCTGCACCGCTGGAGGAGATTGCGGGCAAGTTGAAGCTGGTGACGGAAGACAATGACTTAGTTGTCCAGGGACGTCGGATGGGAATCTGTTTCGGCTAATTTTTCTTGTGGGGATTCTTCAACAGCTTCTGCCATGGGATTTTCTTCTGTGGAGGTTTCTGTTGCATGGTTTCGCTCCTTGGCTGCCTGGACTTCCTCCTTGAAAGCGGCATCCTTAATTTTTTTTCAATGCCATCTGTGCCGCATTTTGTTGCGACTCCTTCTTGGAATAACCGGTGCCGGTACCTGCCGATATCCCTTCGATGCGGACTTCGGTGTGGAACATCGGATTGTATTCTTCGTCGAGAAACTGCTCGATAAGCTCGAATGACACCTCCATTTTGTTCTTCTGGCTCCATTCGATGAGTTTTGACTTGAAGTTGACCTCTTTGCGAGACATCTTGTCGAGGTCGATATAGTTTTTGAAAATCTTCTCTTCCATGAACTGCTTGCAGCGGTCGTAGCCCTGGTCCAGATAAATGGCGCCGATGAAGGCTTCGAATGCATTGCCGTACATGTAGCTGTTGTGGGATGAGGAGCGGGTGGAGTATTTCACCAGTTTGTCCAGTCCGATTTCCACGGCCAGTTTGTTGAGTGTTTCCCGCTGTACAATTTTGGAACGGGTATTGGTAAGGAAACCTTCGCGGCGTCCTTCGAAATGGCGGTAGACAATATCTCCTACAATGGCGTCGAGGATAGCATCGCCCAAGAATTCCAGCCGTTCGTTGTTGATGGGACGTCCTTTTTCGGAGCGCATGGAGATGGATTTATGCAGCAAAGCCTGCTGATAGACCTTGATGTCACGTGGAAAGAAGCCGAGAATTCTGTAAAAACAAAAATAAGACTCTCTATCCTTGCGGAACAAGAGCCTTATTTTATCTATTTGGTTACGTAACACGACCTTATTATTCTGCGTATTTCTTGAAAATGACACACGCATTATGACCACCGAATCCAAAAGTATTGGACAAAGCTACGTTCACTTCGCGCTTTTGTGCTTTGTTGAACGTGAAGTTCAGGTCATAGTCGATGTTTTCGTCGTTATCACCCTCTTCGTGGTTGATGGTCGGAGGAACAATGCCATTCTTGATGGCGAGGATGCTTGCAATGGATTCTACCGCACCGGCAGCGCCCAGCAAGTGGCCGGTCATGGATTTTGTCGAACTGATGTTCAACTCATACGCATGCTGTCCGAATACCTCTTTGATTGCTTTTGCTTCCGAAATATCACCTACGGGAGTAGATGTACCGTGAACATTGATATAATCTACTTCTTCGGGTTTCATTTCTGCATCTTCCAACGCATTCAGCATCACTAACTTGGCTCCCAAACCTTCGGGGTGAGAGGCTGTCAAGTGATGAGCGTCGGCAGACATTCCTACGCCGGCAACTTCCGCATAGATTTTGGCACCGCGTGCCTTGGCGTGTTCCAGTTCCTCGAGAACGAGACAACCGCCACCTTCACCATGATGAATCCGTCACGGCTTGCGCTGAACGGACGGGATGCAGTTTCGGGAGAATCATTGCGGGTTGACAATGCATGCATGGCATTGAAACCACCTACACCGCAAGCGGCGATGGCAGCTTCCGAACCACCGGACACGATAACATTTGCCTTACCCAAACGGATGAGGTTAAACGCATCGGCAATGGCATTTGTGGAAGTGGCACATGCAGAACAAGTTGCGTAGTTGGGACCATGGAAACCATACATGATGGAAATTTGTCCGGCAGCAATGTCCGAAATCATCTTGGGGATGAAGAACGGATTGAATTTGGGGCCGTTTTCCTTACCGGTCAGGGCATAGTTGCCCGCCTCTTCTTCGAATGTACGGATGCCACCGATACCGGCGCCGAAGATGACACCGATTCTGTTTAAATCCTCATTTTCGACGTCAAGCCCAGAGTCACCTACCGCTTCTTTGGCTACTGCAATGGCATATTGTGTGTACAAGTCCATCTTGCGGGCCTCTTTGCGGTCTATATATTTGGTAGCATCGAAGCCTTTTACTTCGCATGCAAACTGAGTCTTGAAAAGCGATGCATCGAAATGAGTAATAGGTCCTGCTCCACTAACCCCATTCACGAGATTTTCCCAGAATTCGGGTACTGTGTTGCCAATGGGAGTAATGGCGCCGAGACCTGTTACTACAACTCCTTTTTAATTCCATGTTATAAACGAATGGATAAGATTACTTAGCGTGTTCTTC